>OLYV01000511.1_pt1 | contig 17779 bp, 18 predicted proteins | sample 1644371 | NCBI WGS metagenome assembly OLYV01 (sample SAMEA103958124, study PRJEB25191) | human gut metagenome | biome: human-associated habitat [ENVO:00009003]; feature: intestine environment [ENVO:2100002]; material: feces | place: Germany | collected 2013/2015 | reverse complement strand
TAATAGGCGGAGGATTATTCACAAAAGAATATGCCGAGGAGCACAGAGCCGAGCTTGAAAGAGTTTACTCGATGCTTGCGGACGAGAAATCAAAACAGGTTTTCGACGGCTGGCTTGAATATCGTATAACTGGAAGAATACACCCGCTTTTACGCAATCAGACGGATAAAGCGGAAGGATATGAAATTCTTGACCTCGGCGGCAACGAAACCTATGCGGATCTCGGCGCTTACAACGGCGACACGATAACCGAGTTTCTGGAAGTGACGGGCGGACAGTTCAACAAAATCTTTGCGATGGAGCCTGACGGGAAGAATTACTCAAAGATGAAACGCATACACTACAAGCTGAGTCCCTATGACTTCAGAACGGTAAATGCGGGTGCGTGGAGCTGTGATACGGTCTGCGAGTTCATATCAAAGGGCGGAAGGAATTCATCGCTTATCCCCTACGAAAAGGGAAAGCCTGTCAATCCGTCACGGATAAAGGAAATAGAAATGCGAAGCCTTGACAGCTTTGTAAAGGACGAGCGTATAACCTATATAAAATATGATGTTGAGGGCAGTGAGAGCGAGGCTCTTGACGGCAGTAAGACGGTAATAAAGCGTGACAAGCCGAAGCTGCTCGTTTCACTCTATCATCGCACTGAGGATATGTTTGCTCTGCCCATAAAGGTAACGGAGCTGAATCCGTCATACAAGCTGTATTTAAGACAGCACCCGTATATTCCTGCGTGGGATATGAATCTTTACTGCATATAAAACTATGTCTGAAAGGGAAATGAATGAAAAAAATCGTACTTGTTATCCTGCTTGTGCTTGTTACCGCAGGAATAGGGCTTTTGCTGTATATGCTGCTTACACGCACAACTCCCGTGTACGCAGGCAGCAGCAGGGAAATTATAAGTGACGGCTCAAATTTTGCCGTTTCGGCAAGCTATTATTCGGGGCTTGACAAGGCAGAGGTCGACACTGCCCTGCTTGATGTGCAGGACGGCGTTGAGGGCGCATTGACGGCTTATGACGCAATTCTTGCAAAGGGAACGCCGGTGTTCCATCCCACCTTCAATATAGCCTTATCGGACTACGGAACGGGTTATTTTGCCGTGCAGGGATATGCGGAGGATATACCGCTCGATAATCAGAAGCAGGTAGGCTTCTACTGTGCCGACCTTACGCTTAATATATATACGGACGGAAACTCAAAGATAATATCCCTGCGGAACATAATGCCTACTGAGCTTACACGTCAGAATGTTACTCTTCCTGTAATATATGACGATGCGTTATCCGCAACCGCTCTTCTAAGCGACAGCACAGATTTTGATATGAGCCTTGCTTTTCTTGACGGCAAGACAAGCACTACGCTTACTTTTGAATGGACATATAATGTACGCTGCAGTGTTCCGCTGAATCTATCGGGGCTTGACGAGCAAACGGTGAGCGCCGACATTACATTCACTAACAACAACGGCGTTGTGACAGCCGCCTTTGCAGGTTAATGCAAAAATTAAAATTAAGAGTTGCACAGATTAAACATTTAATGGATATTTTATAGTTGCTAATCGCCATAATTATGTTACTGTGCAACGTTTTTTTGACGAAATTGCATAATTCTTTGCAAGAAAACGAAAAAACGCTTGCAAAACGGCTTCATTTGCATTATAATTAAAACATGGGTGCAGTGAAAAACTGCGTTAAAATTCTTTATTATAAGGAGTTTGCGATAATGGAAAAGAATGAACTGATAAAGCTGAATGAAGAAGCTAAAAAGCAGTATGACGAGCTTTGCAAGCAGGGTCTGAAGCTGGATATGTCAAGAGGCAAGCCCTCTCCCGCACAGCTCGATTTATCACTTGATATGCTGACGCATTGTCTTGACGGTGATTATATGTCGGAAACCGGTGTTGACTGCCGTAATTACGGTGTGCTTGACGGTATAGAAGAAGCAAAAAGACTTTGTATGCCTATGCTCGGTGTTGCTCACGATGAAATAATCATCGGCGGTAACTCAAGCCTTCAGCTTATGTACGATACAATGGCAAGAGCGATGCTGCTCGGCGTTCTCGGCGGCGACAAGCCCTGGGGAAAGAACGAAAAGGTAAAGTTCCTCTGCCCCGCTCCCGGTTATGACAGACATTTTGCTATCTGCCAGAGCCTCGGCATTGAGATGATTACAGTACCTTATACTCCCGACGGTCCCGATATGGACGTTGTAGAAAAGCTGGTAAGCGAAGATGAGCTTATCAAGGGTATCTGGTGCGTACCTATGTACAGCAACCCCGATGGCATCACCTGCTCAGACGAAACGGTAAAGCGTTTTGCTAACCTTTCGCCTAAAGCAAAGGATTTCAGAATATTCTGGGATAACGCCTACTGCGTTCATCACCTTACAGATACTCCCGACACTCTGCTGAACCTTCTTGAAGAAGCTAAAAAGACAGGCAAGCAGGATATGGTATTTATGTTTGCGTCCACATCGAAGAGTTCCCCGGCAGCGGTCTTGCATTCATCGGTGCCAGTGCGGAAAACATCAAGTTTATCAAGAGCCAGATGACATTCCAGACTATCGGCTACGATAAGCTCAACCAGTTAAGACACGCTCGTTTCTTCAAGGATTTTGACGGCATAAAGGAGCATATGAAGAAGCACAGAGCTCTAATCGAGCCTAAGTTCAGGATTGTTCTTGATATGCTCGACAAGGAGATTGCTCCCACAGGCTTCGGCTCATGGCACAAGCCCAACGGCGGTTATTTTATCTCATTCAACGGTCTTGACGGCACAGCAAAGCGTACTGTTGAGCTTTGCAAGCAGGCGGGAGTTGTTCTGACAGGCGCAGGTGCAACTTATCCTTACGGCAAGGATCCTCACGACAACAATATCCGTATCGCTCCGACATATCCTACCGAGGCAGAGCTTGCAAAGGCTATGGAGGTATTCTGCGTTGCAGTAAAGATTGCGGCTACCGAATCGCTTTTAAAGTGATTTCTCTTTCATAATGTTGACGAAACATTAAAATCGTGTTATAATAATAGGGCTGATTTACGTCAGCCCTTTATATTTACGCCTGTAGCTCAGCTGGATAGAGCAATAGCCTCCGACGCTATGTGTCGTGCGTTCGAATCGCATCAGGCGTGCCAAATTCAAATCCTCGTAAATCCGCATTACAGACGGGTTTACGAGGATTTTTACTTACTTGGATTTTTATCATTGAAAACGTAAATTTACGCAAAAATACATATAAATTCAGAAAAACACTAGTCAAATGCTAGTCAAGTTAGGAAGCTAACTATATATTAAACATAAAAAATCCCCCGACAGAGCCTTTTTGCTCCGCCGGGGGATACCTATTTATTCAGCCTTTAAATCCTTAACGTACATCCATCCGGTAACATCAGTACCGATACCTATCAGCGCTTCCTTGCCGTCCTTTGACATCGTGATAACGTCAAAAATCGTCGTATAAACAAACGGATACGGTTCTGTACCATCAGAAAAAGTAGCACCGGCATTAACCTTAACCTTACCGCCAACCTTTACCGTCTTAACATCTGCTGACGGTGCCGGCTGATCGGCAGTTTTACGGCCTATATCACTAACATTAACCCAGCCTGTCACTGCGCTACAGCCTTTCGGCGTAGTAATGCGTATTCTGCCGTTTAAAACATCATCAGCGATGTGTATGTAATATGTGCCTGTCAGATGATTTGCGGGTTGTGAGGTCGTTGACGAGCCATACAGTGCGGTATTTGACAGTTGTACCCCCTCACCTGCTTTGTATGTCTTTGCAGTGGGTGTAGTAGGCTTGACGGGGTCTGACGGCTTTGCTGGGGTATCTGTGCCGCTGTGCGTCTTGTACCAGTAGTCAGTCTTCGCAGGATAATTTATAAAGCAAATATCCCCGTCAACGTCCTTGCCTGCGATGCTGTCAATGCCCCACTGCCACATTTTCTGCCCGTAGTCATATCTGCTTGCATAATCCGGGCTTTCGGTCCAGTGTGCAAGCCATATATCACGCTTTCCAACAATACGTTCCTTCTGATAGTAGCTTTCAAGCCACGCAGGATTTGCATACACTCCCGACGGAAGCCCTGCCTTATTCAGCCTGTCGCAGAACTCAAGCGCCATATCGGTTCTTTCCTTGCTTGTGAGGTTGTCAATCTGACGCTGTTCCTCCATGTCGCAGAACACGGGATATGACGGCTTTTCGTCACCTATTGCCTTGACGCACGCATTTATCTGCCTGTCAAGCTCCGCCGTGTCTGTCGCTGTAACATACCAGTAACAGCCGAAATCTATTCCGAGTTTTCTGCACTGCTCGATGTTGCGTCTGAAATAAGTGTCCTCGTCCGTGCGTATGCCGGCACGGATAATTACAAACTTCACGCCTGCCGACACAGCCGCCGTAAAATCGAACTGCTCCTGTGCCCTGCTGATGTCAATGCCCTTAACTTTTAACATATTATTCTTCCTCGCTTTCGCTTTTCTCTGTGCTGTCGCCCTTGAGCTTCAGCTGCTTTAACACTTCAAGCATTTTTTTCGGTATCGGTATACCAAGCCCCGCCGCATTTTCCACAAGCGATATACCCTCATTGGCGATAAAGAACATCATGACCGCCGACTGTAGTACGGGAGTCGAATTAAGCACATAAGCGTCTAAAACGTGTGCAACGCCGACGAGCATTAAAATCAGTATTTTCTTGACTATGCCTTTAAAGCCGACCTCGCTTGACACGTCTTTTCTGACAATCGCACACGCAACGCCAGATATGTAATCAAGCACCATGCACACGATCAGAGCGGCAAGCAAGGGCGTAAAATCGCCCCATATCCACCCTATCACGCCGCCGATAGTAGCCACTATTCCGCCGAAAATGCCGTTGATTTTTTCCATAACTTTTTTCCTTTCTACCGATTACTCGGTATCTGTTATTTCAACCGGTTCTTCACCGATTTCTTCCTGCTCTGCCTTCATCTCTGCCTCATACTCATTCATCTCCTCATCAAACCTAGCAATATCCTCCGCCGTTATCCTGTCACGGCTGTAATGATTGCCGAGCTGCATAGCCGCCCAAGCCCTGTCAAAACTGCCGCTTTTAACGCCGTTCACAGCGACCTCGACTATCCATCTACCAAAATCCAACATTATACCTCACCTCCCGATACTGCCATAGCCTCAAGCGCCGCTACTCTTGCTTCAAGGCTTGCGATACGCTCCGTATCCTCTTCGACTGCAGGCGACCAGTCTGTAGCCTTAGTGCCTTTTTCGAGCTTGATGTTGCAAGCCTCGATCATGCCGTTTTTATCAAGCGCAAGCGCCACGCATTCGAGCTTCGCTATGTCGCTGTCGTCTATCGTCCAAGTCTTTTCGCAGTAGAGCCACTCGTCCTTTTTGGTTTTGCTGTTGACGGTAAGCGGTAAAATATGCAGCTTCGTATTATCAGCGGAACGGAATCTTGCCATTACATAGCCGCTTGCGTCAAGCTCGACATCGCTTCTGACCTTTATCCACGCCGACAGAGTGTAGCTTGTGCCATCCTCGAAATCCGTCAGAAAGTGCCTCTTGCTCGTGCCAAAATATCGTGCATTGCCGGAATAGCCGGTTCTGGATATTGCAAGGCTATTTCCTGATATTCCGCCATCAACCGTTATTATAGTGTTACCGCTCCAGCCTTTTTTTAGATTTCCGGTGCTGTCATACAGCAGATTTCTTCCGCCGATCTCGATAGCATTCACCGCCGCAGTAATATCTGCCGCTGTTGCCGCACCGACCTCGCTTGCTGTATATACAGGCTTATTCTCGGTTTTCGTCCATTCTGGCATATCTGTGATATCCGACACGTTATGTGTATGATTCTTCTCTGCCGCCCCGACTTCTTCCGCTGTATACACAGGCTTGCTTTCAGCTTTTGCCCAGTCCGCTATATCCGTGTTTTTCAGATATGCCGACAGATTCACCGAGATAACCCCGTCAGCCGTTACCGATATATTATCGCCTATCATCACGCCGCCGAGCGTGTCGGCTGTCGCAGGCGACAAGGTATAACCTCCGCTGTCACCGCCGCACTTTATACTACCTGCCACCCACAGATTTCCGCCATCGTCAAGCACCAGCGCATCGCTTTCGTAACTTCCTCTCGGTGAACCGTTTCCGACAACAAAAAGTGCGTCTTTGGTCTTGTTGCTGACACCGAAAGCCGCACCGCCTCGATAATCGGATACCGCATACATACCGTGAGCAAAGGACGCTTCTGCTTTCGCTTTGCTGTTTATTCCTCCTGCGTGGCTGTACCAACCGCTTGCAAGAGCATTGTATCCTTCCGCATGGCTGTATCCGCCGTCTGCAACGGTATTATACCCTTCTGCGTGGCTGCAATAACCGCTTGCTGTGGTGTTTTCTCCCTCAGCGTGCGAGCTTATTCCGCTTGCTGTGGTGCTGTTCCCTTCAGCGTGTGCGTATGTGTTGCTTGCAGCTGTACCGCTTCCTTCTGCATGCGTGCTTGGCGCTGTTGCCTTCGTGCCGCTTCCTTCGGCGTGAGCGTATGTGCTGCTTGCGATATTATTTTCATAGTCGTTGAATATCTCACAGCCGATGCCGGTAGCGGTGAACTTGCCGACACTGCTGGCATTGCCGGTAGTGATTTTGTTGTTTATGATTTTCTGCGTATTTCCTGCCGTTGCCTTGTTCAGCACATTAAGCACCTTCAGCTTTTTGTCACCGCAGGCATAGCTTTGCGTATGCTTGCCGTTTGCGTACTCGTCTGTAATCTCGGTTATGACCGTTTCGTACTCTACACTGTCAATGCGGATAGATACCTTCTGTGCTAACTCAGGTTCGGCTTCGTCATCCATAAACAGTGGTTCTATCTCAAAGTCGTCAGATACCACATATTCTTCCGCCGCTTTAAGTGCGTATCTGTCTATCTCGGATACGCTGTCGGTATCGACATCAAGCACAACTTCTTTACGCTTTACTCCGCTTGCGGTATCATCGGGGCGCTTCACGCATTTTATCGTGACATCATCGCCACTACCGACTACGGCATATATAGCATTCTTGTATGCTGATGTTCCGTCCTTGCGTGTGTAGCTCTTGATGTTGTATCTGCTCTCGTCTATTATGATAGTCGGCTTGTCCTCGCTCGATTCCATATGTGGATTATAGTTATCGCCGTCCTCCGCATTATCATCTATGATTAGCCGCATATCGTAAAAATGCGTCTTGCAGTTTTTTAGCAGATTAAAAATTGCCGTGCTGACAGGCTCAAGACGTGTCATGTAACGGTCATCCTGTATGCCTGTAAGCGGCGGGTCTGCGTTGATCTGATTTACAGGCATCGTTATGCCGAACATACCGTATATCTGTCTGTCGCTATCTGTAGCATTAACGATATTGTAGTTGACGATGTCCGAGATACACGAAAATGTCGTGCCACTTGTGACGTAATAGCCGTATGTTCCCTTGTCCTGTTCTTCTTTCGGAAAAAGCGTGACACGAAGTGCAAACAGATACTTCAGATCATATCCGGTGACGGTTATCTTATCATCCTTCTTTTCAATATCCGTAACATAAAGAAACGTTCCTCTTACTATACGCTTTGTCGGATCGCTTGCTATATATGTCTGACCGAGCTTTTCCCCGACTATCAGCATACGGTCCGGCTGTATACATCCGGCTTCATCAGCGTGTGTAGGTATTGTCATCTCGAAACTGCCAATGTCGTATGCTCTGCGTGTATACTTGAAACTTTCAACATCAGATACGATACCGACGAGATTCTGCGAGAATTTTGGCTTCTTTACCGATAAAAAATCGTATACTCTAACTATCATCAGATGCTCCTTACATAATCAAAACGCACCAGCTTTGCTTTTATCGTGCCTGCTGTTGCAATGTTCTTTACCGATAAATTGTTATTGCCAGGATAGATATACTGCGATGTTGACTTTATCAGGTCGATACCGGAACGTTGCGAATACGGTATATACACCTTGCCAAGCAGTCCCCAGTCGATGTTTATCACATCACTTGTGCTCAGGTATTTTGTCAGCTGAAGCTCTCCTGTGGCGCTTTTGTATGTCCCCTGTGGCTCTTTGCCGTAGACGCTCATGCTGTTGTACGACACAGGCATTTCACGCCCCGAAAGCGCAATTATTGCCGAATGCGTATCGGTACCCGTCATGGCAGCTGTTGCCGTTATGCTGAGCATAGCCGGCACTTTATCCTCCGTCTGCGCTGTGAAATTTACCGACTGCGTTTTTCCCGCAGCTGCCGACAATTCCACATCTGCCGCTTTTACACGCCAGAACGGAACGTATGACAGGATCGATATTTTCGCTGTGCACAGCACACCTGCCTGCCGTTCTACCGCAGGAAGCTCACTGACAACGCCCTCAATCTGATATGTCTTGCCGGCGCTGTTCGTGTATTTCAGCGTACCTTCAACACCGGCGGGAAAGTACCGCATGAGCTTTCTGCGAAGTTCGTACATTGTAGCCGGCTTTCCGTTGCGAGGAAGCAGAGCAATTTCTGCGGTGATAGTACGGACATTTGCTTTTGCGCCGTAAAATCCCGCACCGTCAAAGCCTACACGCTCGGAGCTGTCGTGCTTATATCCGAGAGCATTTCCCTCAAAGCTAAGCAGGTGGAGCGGTATGTATCCGTCTGCGTCGGATGATGTATTAACATCATCGATAGTCACCGCCGTGCCGAGAACGGTTGAAAATGTGATTTTCTCCATACTTTTCTCCTATCTGATTACAATATCGTCCATCAGTGCGTCCTTGACCGCCTTTGTTATCTGAGCCATTGTCAGAGCCGTACCGATAAGATTGACATTCGCTGTGTTATTCCGTGTGTTGTCGTTATTGACTATGCTTTCAACGGTTTTTGAGCCATCGGCCATAGCCGACATTATCTGCTGTACGGTTTTCAGGCTCTCATTGATTGCGCTGATCTGATTGTTGTAGCTTTTCTGCTCGCTTTCATACTTTGCGTTTGCGGCATTTTTGCGCTCCTGTGCATTTCTCTGCCATTCCTTTTCCGCCTTATCATCGTACAATCCCTGTAACTTTTTCTCCATCTGCTCACGGGAGAATTCGTCAAGCTGGCTGTATTTAAGCTGTGCTTTAACTTCGTTTATCTGCTTTTCAAGATCGTTGTCCTCATTCAGACGCTTGCGGGCTTCGATTTCATCGTCAATCGCTTTTATCGTAGCATCACGAAGCTCTTTCTTTGCTTCAAGTTCACGCTTTATGAGGGCGATTTTTTTATCTGCTTCGGTCTTATATGCCTCAGAGGCCTTCTTGAATTCATTATCGGAACTGCTTGATGATGAAGAACTGCCCGAACCGCTGAAACTGCCTGCTTCCATATAGTTATCGAAGTTATCATACATTGCCTTCAGTGCATCACGCTTGAGCCTTAGATCCTTTTTTGCTTCCCATTCCTGCTGATCGTAGTATGAGTTAATATTTGGTGTGTCGGACGTGCCGATTGTTGCATCGTACTCTGCTATCTGTGAAGCAAGCTTTGCCTTTGCAAGCTCTTTGTACGCTTCTGTGTTCAGCTTTATTTTGCCTGTTTCGTTGTCAAGGCTGACACACTGCGTATACCCTGCGTCTATTAGCTTCAGCATAGTGTCATAGGATATATTGCCGTTCTTCCCCTGCTCTGCGTAGGCGGAAGCCAGCTCGTTAAGATTCTTAATGAGTGTTGATGTGCTGTCGGCAAGTTCTTCGGTGGTTTTTATGTTGTTGTTTTTGGTCTCGGTGTTTTCTTCGGTTTTCTTTGATGATTTTTCGATTGAATCAGTTAATTCGTCAACAGAAACTTTGGCTTTTTCTATTTTCTGTGCTTCATCTTCATACTTAATCCATAAATCGTTGTAATTTTTATAGGCTTCCGTTGCTTCGAGATTTACTTCTTTAAGCCTTGTTACAACATCTTTATAATAATCGGCTCGCTGACGAGCAGTTCCAGTTACTTGATCGTACAAATTAGCATCGCCAAAAAGCGGATAAGTTTTATATGCTCCTCTGCCCGTACCTTCGTGATCTTTGTGTGCGGCAATTGTTATTTTGCTCACGGCGCTCATATCCTCGTCAGAATCTACACTATGAACATCATCATAGTTTCGATTTGCATCAGAGGACGTTAATTCATCATAATACGATTGTGCTTTTGCTAATGCTAACTCTTTTTCCTGCCTTGTTGCTTCTTGCAGTTTTTCGATATTATCCTCATATTTTCCGTTTACGAGATCAAGCTTTTCAGCTGTAGTGCTGTACGTATCATTCAACTGTTTTTGTAATGACTGGAGTTCCTCTGTTTTCTCTGCCGCTGTGCCTGTGTTATTACTAATGGCCTTATAACGTTCAAGTACATCGGATAGTTCATCTGCCTTGTCTTTCGCTCCGTTTGCCGAATCTTTCAATTCATCTATTGACTTTTTTGCATCATCCGATGCGGAAGTGAACGCAATTGTGTCAACCACTAATGTAGCTAACAACGAAGCCATAAACACATACGGATTAGCCGCACCGACAGCGTTAAATGTTGCCTGTGCCGCTCTTGCCGCCTTTGTAGCTTTCGTAAAGTGCTGTATTGACGCTACCGTCGCACTTATGACATTACCTATTCCTATAGCAACCTTAAACGTACCGAGAGCCACAGCCCCCGCTATTATTGCTTCCTTGAAGTCGAGACCTACAGAGATAGCCTGCTTCATAAAAGCAACAAGATTTTTAAGCGATACACCTAAATTCTGCGCCCACTCGTCAAGCGTTCCGTCCTGCTCCCATTCTGCCAGCTGGTCGCTGACATCTTGCAATACCGACTTTACTTCTCCGAAAGCACCCTCGCCCATTTTGCGGAAGAACTCGGATATGTTATCCAGCAAGGTACTGAGCATACCATGCATAGTCTGTGACTGCTTTTCCATCATTCCCGCAAACTTTCCGTTGCCTGTTGTAAGCCCAGTTATAGCCTTGTTCAGATCGTCTATGCCGACCTTGCCTGCGGAAACCATCTTGGAAAATTCTTCACCTGTCACGCCTATGCTTTCGGCAAGTGCTGTCTGAAGCGGTACACCTGCCTCCGCCATCTGCATAAGTTCTTCGCCTGTAACCTTGCCCTTTGCAAGCATCTGACCGTAGGCAAGTGTTATTCTGTCCATTTTTTCAGCATTACCACGTGCGAGATCTCCGAGCTTTGTCATAGTATCGATAAGATTGCTTTCGTCCACGCCATAGCTCATCAGAAGCGAACCGCCGGAGATTACGTTTTCAAGCGTAAGCGGCGTTTTTGCGGCAAAGTCCCGCATTTTCTCTATCATTGCTGTTGCTTTTGATGCAGAACCGAGCATAACTTCAAGCGAGGTTGTATACTGCTCCATTTCGTCATTCGAGCCTATCAGCAGTTCATAAAGCTTTTTACCGCCGTAAGCCGCAATAAAGCCGGTTATCAGCGTTTTCATCTTTTTCATCTCATCGGAAACACCGGAAACGCCTGACTTCTGCTTTTTCAACTCGCTTGTGGTTTCTTTAAGCCCGTTTTTTAAATCGATCTGCTCGGTTTTAAGTTGTGCGGCTCTGGTGCGTGCCTTGTCAATCTCCTTTTCAAGCTCTGCCATCCGGGCTTTCTGTTCTTTTGTAGCTGTGCCGTTTTCTTTCTCGGCTGTTTTCAGCTGATTGAGTTCTTTTTCATACTCCTTAGCTTTTTTGTTTGTGTCTGCAACGGCTTGCTTATTGAGTTCAAGGGCTTTGTTAAGCTCGGCGAGCTGGGCTTTTATTTCCTGTACGCCCTTAGAAAATTTTGTACTGTTTGCCCCGAAATTCGCAGTAAGTTCCTGTGCCATTATTTTTTACCTCCCTTTTCCCACAGTTCTTCTATTTCATCACGGAAGCGGTTTTCCGCAAGCTCCGTGATTGCTTTCTTCTTTGATATAAGCGCCGCTCTGATGTGCGAGTATGCCTGCACAGCGCCTATCTTTCTGCCAAGCTTATCCTTGTCGCCTTTCTTGCGGCTCTTTTTACCCGGTCTGCCAAACTCTATAATCACGCTTTCAGGATGTGCTTTAATTGTAGCTGTGTCATACCCGGCTTTTACCTTGTACAGCTTGCCTGTTTTTGTTATCTGCTTCGTCAGCAATCCGCTGAGCTTTGTCGGAGATCCGTCTTTATTCGACCTGCCCTGCAGCATTCGCCGTTCTTCGTCTATCAGTTCATCGCCGACTTCTTCAAGAATTTCGGGGATGATCTTGCTGTTCAGCTTGCTATCCATTTCGTTTACCACTTGAATGAGATCTTTAAGGTCCATTCCGGATAAATCAAGAGTAAATAAATCATCGGACATTTTATCGCTCCTTTCAGAAATTTGGGTATAAAAAATCCACCCCTTTCGGAGTGGATGATTTATTCAGTTTTGGGCAAGTTGCATTTGGCTTTGTTAAGCCATTTGTTTAATGTGATATTTTGACCATGCACGTTAAAATCAAGTGCAATCACTCAACTGTAATGTTTGGTGATATTCTTAACACACTATTGCATTTATTGCATCGAAATTCACGAGCAGTCGAAACATCTTCTGTATTAGTGGTATAATATCCTTTCTGGCAATCTGTGCACTTGATTTTTTCGCCTTTTCTTAATCGTTCTATGAGTTCATAACCGTTTTCCATTTATATATCCGCCTTTCTTCCACTTAAACTCGGGATAGTTGTCTTTGGCAAGTTTTACTATATATCGTTTTTCTGCAACTGTTAAAGGTCTACCTGTTATAAACATTTTTTCTTTTGCAAAACAAACAGCTTCAGCCCATTGGTTTTGACCTATGCCATAATATAAATGCGTAGTTTCGTGTATCACCGTCTGTGCAGCCACTCTTTCATTTGCAATATTACGAGCATATAATCTGATGGAATTTCCTTGTTGCATTTCTCTGTTAGTATGACGCACTTCAGAATAATCGAAAATCGGTTTAACACCTTTTTCTGATAATTTAGTCAAAGCATCTCTACCGACACTTGATTTTTCCATTAAATCTACTACATTCTGCAATTCAAAATTAGAATTTTCAGAATTATTGGACACCTCGAAAACATCGGTAGCTTTTGCATAATTTATTATACTACTCTCTGTCAATTTGTCAACATCTTTTTTGCCGTTGTCAACCCCATTACCGCTTGTAAATCTGCCTGTATGCGGGTCGTGGTTATGGTTATATCTGAGCAGTATCCCTATCTCATCAAGACACCTCAGCTCCGTATCAGCGAGGAACAGGTCGTACCTGTCACTGTGGCATAATTCGATTATGCCGAAATATCCTTGTATCAGTGTCATTTTATCAGCTTTCCTATAACTATAGCCCCTGCTATCATAAATTCTGCGTGATCAAGCAAAAATTTCTTTATTCTTTCCATAATATTCTCCTAATACTGCACAAACACGCCGCAATCGCCGTTGAGTATCTCCTGCTGAAGCAGATACACCGCATTTATCAGCGACACCACCATATCGACCTTGCCGGCAGAGCGCTTTTTATTGACGTACTTGTTCAGATTTGTGTCCTCTGTACAGCGAGCGTTGCTGAAGTTAATTTCAAGCAGTTCATTCTTTGCAAACACTATATTTCCCGTGAGTATCTGCTCCTTGAGCCACTTTGTCGGAGCATGAAGCACGCTTGAATGCTGTCGTATCTCTACGCACTCTATCGGATCATCGGCGCTTTCGAGCTTCTGCACCGTTGACAGCGCATTCCAACGGTCGAAGCCGAGCTGAGCTATTATAACGCCGTACTTTTCTTTCAGCGTCAGTATGTAATTCTCGACAAAGCCGTAGTCTATGATATAATCGCCGCACGCAAAGCAATCACCGTTTGCGATATGCGTCTTGTAATTAACGTGCTCCTTTACTGATTTTTCCTCTACCTTTTCGGCAGGAATAAATGCTACCGATTTAACATATATCTTGCCCTCGTGATAGCATATCATAGCGAGCGCCGTGTTATCCTCTGTCTGTGAGAGGTCAAGTCCGAGATAGACTATCTTTCCCCGCCAGAACTCGTCAGGCACGTCCTCAGAGCAGTTTTGCACGGATATAAGGTCAACATAGCCCTCACTGCCTACGCCCTTGTATTGAATATTACAGTGCTTGCATAGGAAGTTCTCACGCTTGTTTTCATACAGCACAGCAAGCTGGCGGTTGTCTTTCAGTTCCGAGAACAGATCCGCATTATCGACAGCTACAGGGTTCGACTGATACAGCACACTGTCGTTCGTCTTCCAGTCGGGTACAAGCTCAATATCAGGCTCATAAAGCAACGCAAAATATTTCTTGCCAGAGCTGTACACCCCGTCAAGCTGTTTCTTGGCTATGTCGATTTCGTCCTTTAAGCCGTTATCATCATTCGGGTACTGTGTGGAAATAAGTATTCCGAGCTTGCTCTTAAGCGTAATCTGCGAGGAACGCATTGCTTCAACCGGATAGCCGTCCATTGCTCCGACCTCATCGGCAAGAAACAAGTGAGCCAGCTTACCGTCCAGCTTATCCTTACTGTACGCAAGCGGCGTATACTCCGTATCACACATCAAGCATCTGATCTCGGACCGCATAACCTTGAAATGCTTTTCAAGCAGCGGAGAGGATTTTATAATTTTCTTGATAGCTACTTTCAGCTCGCTCGACAGCTTTAAGTCGGGAGCTACAGAGAACAGACGGGAAAAGCGTGGCAGTGTCAGCATACCGATGATGAATATTACCGCCGCTGTGAACGTCTTGTAGTTCTTTCGGGCGATTTCGAGCAGTCCCGTGCTGTAATACAGCTTCCCGTCTGTTTTCGTGCAAAGCACCGCATATATAAAAAGCAGGCTGTAATCTTCAAGCGATGAGTACATATCACGGCCTAAGTCCGGGTGCTGTATGGCTTTGAGCAATGCGGTTATCTTGTTCCATTCCTGAACATCTACATAACCGTCATCGACAGCTTTAAGCCATTCGGCGCACTGTTTTCTGACGTATCTTCCGACCTTACCGGAGCTGTCCTGCAATGCCCACACGGCGTATTTGTATGCACGGCTGTCTTTAATCGTCATACTGTACAAACCTCTCTGTTGGGGCTTTGTACCCCATAAATGTTGCGTAGTCGTTCCATCTGTCCGTTATTTCGTACAGCGTGGAATATGTGAATTCTTCCTCCGTCCGTCCCATAATATCTATAAACAGACTGCGGAGCTTCTTGAAGTCGGGCTTTTCTTCTGTCGGCTTACTTCCCACTATCGGCGCAGGAAGTGCGGCAGTCGTAGCGGCAAGCACCCTGTCCTGCAGGTATTCCTGCGACAGTTCCTTTATCATATATGCCACTATCTCGGAACGCTTTACAGAGTCGGCTCCCAGTTCATCAAAGCAACATCTGAGCCCAGCTCTGATGTAGTCAAGCGGCAGAGGAAATGTCAGTTCAAACGGGCTGATGCCATTTTCTTCCGCTTCTATAAACGCTTTTATGTCATATCGCAGATATAAAGTATCTGTGATGTAAATTTTCTTGTTTAAAAGTTCTGTGAACATTGCATTTTCTCCTATAATCTTATAAATGACTATTGACATTTTTGCTGTATTGAGATATAATATTGATAGTAGATGTAATGTCTATGAAGGAGAGATGAACCTCTGCTATTTTGGCGGGGGGGCATCTCTTTTTTATATCTGCTTATACCTGATTACTCTTATATCGCTCTCAGATTTTACAATCATTATATCTACCTCTATATCTCTGTGCCATTTCATTCGCTTTTCAATAATGCCGAGCAACGTTTTTTCTTCAACGTTAAACTTTCTGCAGTCAAGCATTACTCCTCCGGGATTTCCCGATATTTGATTTATGCCTTTTCGCAAAGCGCTGTTAGCGGCTTTTTCGGACGAAAGACTTTTCAAATCCCAAAGTTTAGAATTCCATATATAATCGGGTGTTTTCACATGGTTTTGATTTTGCTCGTTCAACAAATGTATATCTCCGCCCATTTTATTATGTAACCACTGTGCAAAAGCGATTTCTTCCTTATGTGCCTTAGAATTGTAACTATCATCATACGTTAATGAGCCCTCTCCCGGAGTGGCTCTGTTTTTATATTCCTCTGTAACATCAATATACTGCTTTCCGAATGTAAAACGACCTGTTACAGGGTCGTGGTTTTTATTATGCCTTAGCAGTATTCCTATCGCTTCAAGGCATCTTTCCTCTATATCCGCAAGGAACGGATCGTAAAGTTCACTGCGACACAATTCAAGCAGTTCTATGTATCTTAATATTAGCTCCATTTTTCACCTGTAGATAATTTTCGGGGCAGTTTCCCGCCCCGTCATATCTGTACTTTTTTACACTTCAGCCACGATAATGCCCGAAGCGGTCGCAAACCATGCGTCAATGCTCGCCTTGTCTGTAACGGGATCAAGACCCTTTACGCAGTACATATCAACACCCGTGTTGATAAGCGCCTTGTAATTTGCCTGCAGTGCAAGGCTGTTGAATGTTACGCCGTTCTCATCGGTCGTCTGTACGTTCTCGCCCTGTGAAGTAAACTTGCACTTGGAGAACTTGTACAGGTTTATCTTGCCGTCCGATGTCATAGTGCTGTAGATGCACATTACATCGGGTACAACATCGTCCTTACCGCTTTCAAGTACTCCCGTTGCCGTGTTCACCTTTGCACCGAAAAGTGCTACCTCGTCAGCGGAGTTTGTGTTCACAATTGTTACGTCAAGCGTACCGCCTGCCTTAGCTACATAGCTGTCAACCTCAACGCCGCTTGCATACTGCGATGCGCTGTTCATTTTAGGAGTGTACTTTGTTGTGATGAGTATGTCCTTGATCTCGGTCACATCACCGTATGCCAGCGTATCGGCGTTATCCGTTGTCAGCGGCGCATACGCAAAACGCTTAGTGCATACAGCAGACTTACGATCTGTACCCTGTATTACTTTTGCCATAGTTATGTCCTTTCCTCATAGAGCGTAAACTCCATGACTAAAATTTTTCTGTTGGGATAAACATCAAACTGCGACAGATCGGTAGTGCCGGTAAATATACCGCCTACATTCTCTATCGCCGTCTGCGCTTTGTCATACAGCTCAATGTCTGCCTGCGGTGAAAATACGCTCACAGACAAGGAATACTGCCGTATATTTGCCCTGCCGGAGCTGAAGAACGTATCCCTGTACGATAAATTGTACACCGCATACTTCTCCGGCTCTTCGCCGTCCTCAAATTCGGGCATATAGCTGTAAAAATGCTCAAATACCGCCGAGAGTGCCGAATCAATCTTTTCTGTTATCATTGTCAGCCTCCTCTCGCCAGTATCAGCTTTATATGCAGGTCGCTGTCAGCCGCTCCGGTTGTTTCGACGTGATACCGCCTGCCGTCAATCTGTACGACAGACTGACCGCTGTATTCACGTCTCCACATATACACCGTAAGTTCCGACTTGTACCCTGCTGTTTCGGCGGCATATTTTGCCGTTACGCCAGGCTCGGAAACCTTTGCGTATACGGTCTTTACCGCTCTGTCTGTTTTGCCCTGCGAGCCGTTTTTCTGCTCGGAGGATATGAGCGTGATTTTTCTGTTAAATGTCATTCTCATTCACTCCGTTCAGCAAATTTACGCTGTGCAGGGCGAGTATCTGAGCGGTCACGGGGTTCTGCGACGCTCTGTCGGACGAGAAGTCACGAGAGGAATACATATCGTTTATAAGCACTAAGTAAGCCACCGTGATGTCTTCATATTCGTC
>OLYV01000502.1_pt1 | contig 18037 bp, 20 predicted proteins | sample 1644371 | NCBI WGS metagenome assembly OLYV01 (sample SAMEA103958124, study PRJEB25191) | human gut metagenome | biome: human-associated habitat [ENVO:00009003]; feature: intestine environment [ENVO:2100002]; material: feces | place: Germany | collected 2013/2015 | reverse complement strand
TGCCCGGGGGACTTGCTGGGGTGCGTTATCCCCAGAGTGTGAACAGCTTATCCATAGGATATACATAGGCGGTTAGCCGCTTTTGCACTTATGCACGGCGATATGGAAGGAGTAGCGCATGGCACTGTGTTGGAGTTTTGAGAAAATCTGCCCCAATCGGTATAGATTGGTGATTATAGATAAAGTTTTAGGGTGTGGCCATAGCACGCGCGCGCTCTGGGCGCCGGGCTACGAGAGCCGCCGGCTCCGGGATATCATCCAGGCATCCTGGTATTTAAACAGTAACGGTAAGTTACGCGTAGATCTCACCGACTATATGGTGACGATTCTGGATCAGATCAAAAGTGATGCGCTCGCGCATGGCTTTGATATATAACTTTCATCAGGAAGGAGGTTCATGACGCTGACTAAAAAAAGCATAGCGAAATCTGTCCGCTTGACACAAGAGGTCTTTGATTATATCGACAGCGCGCCGGGAAACGGATTTAATGAAAAATTTGAAAATATCATCCTCGAGGCGAAACGTGGAGAATCAGACCGGAAGAAAGAACTTGCGCGACTGGATAAGCAGATCGAAAAGCAACGTCGAAAGCAGACACTATTATTTGAACAACTTACAAATTTTGATTGTTTTCTTAATTCTTTTGGGGATGCACAAAAGCTTTTGCGAAATTTGAAAGATAAGCTTAATGATGTACATCTTATGGCACAGAGAATTGAAGAAGTAGAAAAGGAGATTGATTACGATGAACAAATTTAGAATTTTCTTATTTTACAGTGGACTTGTTGATATTAAGGCGCGTGAAGGTCATGACGCGGTGGAAGGTGTTTCCATGGAGTTTCTTTTCTATGGGGAACATGGGGAACAGGTTGAACCTGTGGTATCTGCGGACGATGTTTCCGGTACCAGACGCGGTAAGTCTTTCCTTAAGGCTGACAAGGTGCATAAGGTGTCTTACGTGCCGGGGATCTATGACGGAACTTTTGAAATGACGGTTGGATCTGACGGAAAGCCGGTGCTTAAACTGACGGACGTTGATTTTGTCGCTCCGGCACTTATATCCATGAAGGATTCCCCGGATGCAGGAAACCCGAAAGGTGGTAAGTAATGTTAGTTATAGCCCGTCATAACGGGTTTGAATATATCCTTGCAACTGTTGATTCGACTGAAGCAGCACTTCCGGAAGATCATTTTCCGGATGATGCCCCGGAAGATACTCCGGAAGTAGAAGAATCTACACAGGTGGTAGACGATACCCAGCCGGAACAGTCGCAGGATATGACATATAGTTTTGTAGTGTTATTTGCTCTCGGGATAATCGCAGGACTTTTGTTCTTTTCGATTTTTTCCCGGAAGTGGGATTGAGAGGTGTGTATGATTTTTTCAAATTATCTTTTCGGCAGTTATGTAGGTTCTCTCTTGGTTGGAATAGCACTTGGTTTTACATTGGGCTTTATCGCATGGGCGATTGGCTACGTGATTTTCGCGTTAACTAAATTTTTTAAGATGGCATAGACCATCAGAAAGGAGTGTCTTATGACAACAATTTTAGCAACAGCACCAACAATGGATCTTTCTGGCATCCAGACAGCAATGACAAGTGCTTTTAAACAGGTGCAGACAGGTGCATCTGATATGATTACCGCTGCAGTCCCCTTTTGCGTTGGTTATCATTGGAACTGTTCTGGCTGTTACGGTCGGAATTAAAGTCTTTAAGAAGCTGACCGCTCAGGCTTAGGCTTTCGGTCTCGGTGTTTTTTGGTTTGCAAATTAAAATAGTCACTCATGAGAGGGTAAGGGTTCGAGCCCTTGCCCTCTTTTGTATCTCAGAGGTTTAACGCTGCGTCGCTGATCCGGATGATCTGCAGAAAGATTTGAGATACATGGAAAGGGAACATCCATGACTTTATTCGAAAAAAGGAAAAAATTTGATCTTCATAAGTTCATAAACCGGATGAAAAACCGCTTCCAGCGTGTCCGGAAGTTCTGCCGTATGCATACCCTTCCTGTACTGGTTGCGGTTGGTATTATGGTATCTGTTATTTTTGCCAGCTACCAGAACGCTTATGCTACTGGGCTTGAGGAATATTTTTACTATACATATTTTGATCTTATGAGCGGACTTTTTGCGGAAACTGGAATGCATTTTGGTTTGAAAGATGATTATTACACAAAGTCTGACCGTGTATCTGGTAAACAGGTATGGGATAACTTCTGTACATGGGTGGAAAATAAAGCAAAGGTTGCCGCGCTTCCGGTCGAGGTAGTCAACAAAGCCGTTTTTGACGAGTTGAAGAACCTTCCTAACACAGTTACGAGTGCCGGGGCGAAAATGTCGGAAAAGCTGTCGGAGTTGTTGGCTAAGATCTTACCGACATTTAATGATACTAATGGGAATCAGTTTGATTGTTCTTCAGTAAAGTCTGTTAGTAATATGATACATAGCTTGACAGGCGGTTATCTTGATGACGGACGATTACGGGCATGTGTGGAAGATGGTGATTTACTTAATATTGTTTTTACTCTTGGTGGGTATCGTATTTTCGTTGTTAATCCAAGTAGAGGAAAGATTAGTGAGTCTTTTGATTCTGAAATGGGTTTTTATCGTTTGTATACTATTGATTCATCGGGTAGTTATGAAAGGCTTTCTACTGGTGGCTCTGTAGTAAAGGATGGTAAGACATCTTATGATATGAATATTTCTGTGCTTGGTAGTGATTACACTTGGATTATAAAAAATGGTGCTTTTACTGGTGTTGATGGTACGTCTATAAATGATTATGCAAAAGTAAAAAAAGTTGATGATAATACCGTCTATGTTCCCGGTGTTGGCTATAAAACCAACTGGGATATATTGAAAGACATACTTAACGACAGAGTGACAACAGACGCAGAGGAAGAAGCGTGGAATTCCCGTTATAACTTTGACAATGATAACAAGGACGATAAGGAAAAAAAGAAGAAAGACAATGATAAAGACAAACTTCCGGTAGTTATTCCTATTATTCCATTTAAAAAGCCGGATTCTACGGAGAAAGATACGGAGAAAGACACTGAAAAAGATACCGAGTCTGATGTTCCGGGGAAAGATCCTGATCCATCTAAAAATCCAATGATTAACCCTGACACCGGGCATTATATTGATCCAGATACCGGATATGATATTGATCCCGATACTGGTAAGCTGATTGATCCGGACACTGGAGAACTTATTGACCCTAATATTCCATCTACTGCAGATAAAGCCGGAAACTGGAAGCGTCTTTTTCCGTTCTGCATTCCTTGGGACATGATGGAGCTGATTAAGTCCATGCAAGCGGATAAAAAAGCTCCTGTGTTTGAGTTTAAGTATACTTTTAAAGCTGTCAATTATACCTGGGTGGTTAGAGTCGATATGTCCGATTACTGGAAGTATATTAAAATATTTCGTTGGGGAATGACTATTTTTTTTATCATCGGCTTATTTTTCTTAACTGTTAAATTTACAACATTTGTTCAACGCATGGGTGGTTAGGGGGTGTTTTTATGTCTGTATCTATGCTTAGACCTTTTTTCATATCTGTAGCAGGTGTCGTTGTGATCGTTCTAGTTGGTTTTCTTTGTGGCATCCTTCCGGAAAGTCCTTTCCTTGCTTTTATTCAGGCGGAGGAAGTTAATGACTATTTATCTGCTATCAATTACTTCGTACCTGTGGATGCATTCGTAACGATAGGCAGCGCATGGCTTCTTGCTGTGGTTCCTTGGGTAGTGTCGCAGTTTGCTATTTCCGGTGTGAAGATTCTTGGTGAATGGATTCCATTCACTTAAATAGATTGTATCTCAATTTCTTTTCCTGGCTTTATTGCTGCAGAAAGATTTGAGATACAGAAAGGGGAAAATATGATTTCTTTATATAGTGGGACTCCGGGTGCTGGGAAGTCCCTGCACCTTGCATCCCGGCTCCTTAATTGGATGAAATATAAAAACGCGCCAATCATTGGAAATTTTCAAACGGATTTTAGTTGTATCCAGAACCCGAAAGGTCATTATCTGTACATAGATAACTCCGATCTGACGGTTGATCGGCTTATTAACTTTTCAAAAAACTATTCCGAGTATGTCGGGCGCAGGGTGAAAGAAGGAGAAATCCTGCTGGTTATAGATGAATGCCAGATTATGTTTAATGCCCGGGATTGGGGACAGAAAAACCGCGCTGCTTGGTGTGCATTTTTCACCCAGCACCGGAAATTGGGTTATGAAGTTATCCTTGTCGCGCAGTTTGACCGGATGCTTGACCGTCAGATCCGCTCCCTGATCGAGTATGAATGGATTCACAGGAAGGTTTCTAATTTTGGTGTGGCCGGTAAGATCTTTTCTCTGCTCTTTGGTGGTAAACTCTTCGTGGCTGTGAAAGTCTGGTACCCGATGAAGCAAAAGGTCGGATCTGAGTTTTTTATGTTCAAGAAACGTTATAGTGGGATCTATGATACTTATGCTCTTTTCTCCGCACCAGATCAGAAACAGTTGTCTTGATTTATTTTGTGTATCTCATTTTTCCGGCAGTTCCCGGCACCAGGAAAATTTTTTGAGATACATATGAGGACCGGCACGCCCCGGGTAAGCTGTGACGCGGGGGATTGAGGGGGACCCGCGGCGCGGCTTGCCCGGGGTGTGACCACGGGGCTGTAATACGTGGTCTCAAATTACATAACTAATTCTCTTTTATGTCCGATGGTTACAGGGTTTGACGGCAATTTTGTCGTTTCGCGAAACGGGCTTTTCGCGAAAAAATATTTTATGGAAGGATGTGTGATTTTGGTCGATGTACGATTGATAAAAGACACCTATGTATACAACGAGTTCGATGAAGTCGAAAACACTTACTGGTTTGACTTTAAACAAAAAAAGTTTTTACATAACATTGATACATTTTATTATGCGGTTAAATTTAAACAGGATTTCACGGCAGATTCTAAGGATATGAAGGTTAAGGACTTCCGTAGGAAGTTTGAAGCGCTCTCCCGGGAATGGGATAACCAGAACGCTTTCAACTCTTCCATTTCATTTTTTGTTCCTGGTATGCCTGACGCTTTAAACTATACACCGTTTAGTTATGCTTTTTTCTACAATGTAAAACTGGAATGTCCGGAACTGTTTGATATCTTTTTTGCTCCAAAAGTTCCGCACTCGGCTGATAATGGAGAGTCTAACACTTGTGAGTGTGTCGTACAGATCCGCAGCTATATGCTTTGGATGTATGGTGTTAAACTTGCTTATGAGCGGTCATATGAGTATGTGCAGGCTATAGCAGATTATTTTGGGCTGGAAGTTGATTTCGTTCAGGAAAATCGCGTGGACTTCTGCTGGCACTCTAATTACTTAAAATGTCCGGAAAAATTTTTCAGTCCGGAGAATTTTTATAAAATGCGTGTGGATCGTTTTAAGGATGCTGTTCTGCATACCAGTAAAAAGGGATCGGAAGATTTTGAAATTGATTATCTGGCCATGGGAAAGCGGTCTCAAAAGATTTTTATCCGGATTTATTTGAAATCAAAGGAAGTAGTTGAAAAAGGTTATAAACCGTGGTTTTTCAAGGTGTGGCTTTTTAATGGGTTAATTAATCGCTATGACATGTATTGTTATGAATATGCATTTTTGAAACATAGCTGGAAATCTTTAGATCTTGGTCGGTTGCAGTTTTACGCGGAGTATGGCAGACAGAAACATTATGTTGAGAAGTGCCGCCGGATATTGTCGCAGGAAGAAACGATTTCCCCGGATTCGCTCCGTGCTCTGGCTGATCGGCTTACTCCGGCTGTAAACCTTGTTATGAATGTTGAGTATCAGGTAATGCGGAAACATACGAAATCGTATGAACTTATTCCTTTTTTTGATAACTCGGATAAGCTGACCGGGAAACGTATTTATGATTTTCTGGATAACCGAAAATTGATTTGTGATTATTTGACCAGTAAAGTTTTTCGATTGGTTGAACCTCACGAACCTGGAAAAAATGATTCGAATAAGTCCAGGCGGGATTTATGTGCATTCTGGAAAGCACTCCGCAGTTGCAAACTTACAGATACATTTATTCCGGAAGAGGATAGATCTTTAGTCAGGACATATACAAGAAAACTGAATAGTGAAGTGGTTAAGTCCCGGGCGGTGAAAGCTGCTATTACTTATGGAATTTATGTCCGTGGTATTAACAGTGATGATCCTTTAACAGATTGCATTGAGGCTTTGTGTATGCTGAATGATAATGATCTACATGATGCATATAACTATAAGACAAAAAAAGTCCGCCAATTCAATGCGAATGAACTGACGGACACAATGGAAAATGCTGTTAAGCGTTCCAGCAACCTTATGTTGATAGATAAAGACACTGGAGATATAATTTTCAACTCTTAGCTTTGTTATAACATGAAAAAGCCAAAATGTAAAGGCGAATGTTGCAAAGTGGTGGTTATATCTCCAGATAAGGAGGGTTTTTATGAATGTACAGATGGCTTACAACTTGTTTCTGGTTGATCGTGAATCATATTGTTCAGATAAATCTATATTGTATTATCGGGAAAACATCTTAAAATTTATGAATTTTCTGTCTGATCGGCTCGGATTAGCTCCTGATCTGATCGGGTGTGATGTGATTTCTCGGGAACTTGTGCTTGCATATCTTTCCCAGCTCCGTGGGACTGGCTGCAAGAATACTTCGGTAAATACCTATTTTCGTGCAGCAAAGGTCTTTCTAAACTACTGTATCGACGAGGGTTATTCTTCTCCTGATGTTCTGCGCAAGGTTAAGTTTTTGAAAAAGGATAATGCTCCGGTACTTCCGCTTACAGAATGGGAAGTTGATTTGATAGATGGTTTGTTTAACATCAAAACAGAATCCGGGCTTAGAAATCTTTGTATAGTTCATTTGATGCTTGATGCTGGTTTTCGTGTGGGTGATGTGATTTCTCTTACATTTAAGGGAATCAATTTTCAACTTAATTATTTAATGGTGAAGGGTAAAGGTGATAAATTCCGTACTGTGTTCCTGTGCTCCAAGCTGAAAAGGATGCTTTATCATTATCTTGTGAAGTTTCGTTCTTATACTTCGGGAGATGATTTTACTGTTTTTGTTAAGGTTGGTACTTCATGCCCTATCAATGAGAATGTTATTAAACAGCTTTTTTCCCGGATTAAGAGAAAATCTGGTATTGAGCGTGTACATCCTCATTTGCTTCGACATACATTTGCTACGTCATTTATAGTTGGTGGTGGTGATCTGGAATATTTGCGTATGATGTTAGGTCATACAGATTATGCTACAACAAAAATGTATGTTCATATTGCCCAGCAGTCTAAAATGCTGCATAGCGATATATACAGATTAGATTCGGTATTCTTTAAAACTGGTTATTAAGGAGGATTTTTATGAGTTTAGATGAGTTTACAGTAATGCTTGATGAATATGTGGTTGTTGATCCGGTGGATGGTTTTTGCTATTTTTGGTCGAAATCAAAGTTTGAAGCTGATCTTTTTTTCAAAGTGAATAAATCATTACGTGCTTCTCTTCTGCATGTATAATGTGTTGTATCTCAATTCTTTTTCCTGGTTCCGGAGCTTCAGCAAGAATTGAGATACATTATTTTTTGCAATAAAAAAACCCCCAACGAATCACAGTGTTCGTCAAGAGTTCTTTTCACAACTTCGTTTATTTATCTAAAAATGTTACTGAAATCGTTTAGTGCGCGATCAGGGGTTCGAACCCTGGACACCCTGATTAAGAGTCAGGTGCTCTGCCAGCTGAGCTAATCGCGCATTTTTAAGTTGTTTGTTTTGTGTCTTTCCTTAAGACAAGAGTTATTATATAATAGGAGTATTAAAAAAGCAAGTACTTTTTTTAATTTTTTTAAATTTTTTTAAAAGCATATTTGAAAGGAACAATTTAACATGAAAGTAGAAGAAAGATTACTAAAATATGTCAGCTACTGGACAACCTCCGATGAATCCTGCAGTGACATTCCAAGCAGTGAGCGTGAGTTCACGCTTGCAAAAGCCTTAAAGCAGGAACTGGAAACTCTCGGTCTTACCAATATACTCCTCACCGATCACTGCTATGTATATGCCAAGCTTCCTGCCACACCGGGCATGGAAAACTGTAAATCCATCGGCTTTATCGCTCATATGGATACCGCCCCGGATTTTTCCGGAAAAGATGTCAAACCACAGATCATTCCCGACTATGATGGCGGGGATATCTTATTAAAAGGAAGTCAGGATGTCTTAAAGGTAAGTGATTTTCCATCCCTTGCCTCTTTAAAAGGAAGAACCCTGATCACGACAGACGGTACCACACTTCTGGGCGCTGATGACAAGGCAGGTGTTGCCGAAATCATGACAGCCGTGGAAGAACTGATTGCAGAAGGTACACCACACGGGGAACTCTGGATCGGATTTACGCCGGACGAAGAAGTCGGCGCAGGTGCGGATCTGTTTGATCTTGCTATCTTTCAGGCAGATTATGCATACACAGTGGACGGTGATTACGAAGGCGAAGTGGCTTACGAAAATTTTAATGCCGCAAGTGCCATCTTTCATATTAAAGGTGTAAATGTTCATCCGGGCGAAGCAAAAGACATTATGGTCAATGCGGCACTGGTGGGATGTGAAATTGTTTCCCGGCTTCCGGAAGCGGAAACGCCGGCACACACCAGCGGCCGGGAAGGATTCTATCATCTGACCGATATGTCCGGAGATGTGGCTTCCGCCACCCTTTCCTTTATCATTCGTGACCATGACAAAACTACATTTGAGAAACGGCTGCAGAATCTGCGTGACGTTGCGCAATCCATGAATCAGAAATATGGACCGGAAACCGTCACGCTCGACATCGAACATTCGTATGAGAATATGCTCTCTGTCATTGAAGATAAAATGGAAATCGTGGATCTGGCAAAACAGGCAATTGCCTCCGAAGGTCTGACACCGCTCTCCCGTCCGATCCGTGGCGGTACAGACGGTGCAAGGCTGTCCTTTATGGGATTGCCGTGTCCAAATCTCGGTACCGGCGGTTACGGTTTCCACGGCCCATATGAACATATCTCTGTGGAAGGTATGCAGACCGCTGTTCGTATTTTAAAAAATATTGCCACCCATCCGATCCGTAAATAAATTTATAAAAAACCGTCCGCAATTTTCTTTCTGCGGACGGTTTTTGTTCTATAACTTATTAAATTTTCTAATTCCCCTGCATATTTGCAGAATTTGCAAGTACAGGCTTCTGGAACATGCGAAAGAGTCCAATCTGTTCTAAGGCCTTTGTGATTGCAAAAAAGATCACCGAATCAATTGGCCACATAATCAGGTTCTTCAGCGCACGCGCTGGAAGAATCACCATAAATGCCTGTCCATATAACACATTCAGACAAAGTGTTGTCAGAATCACGTTACAGACCAGCATAACTACAAATTTAGCTGCCAGCACACGCCAGATCGTAAGCTTTTTCTTATAAAAAAAGCATCCATACAGGATTCCGGCCAGTATAACAACCAGCGTCAGCTGTGGACAAAATGGTCCGGTTGGCTTCATCATATACTTGATAATATCCAACGCACCATGGAAAATTCCTCCAACCACCGGTCCAAACAGATAATCAATGATACCATTTGGAATACTGGAAAAACCAATCCGAATAAACTGCCCATATTCAATGGAGAAAAATCCTAGAATGACAGCAACTGCAGCAAGCATTGCCATGGTAGTGATGGTTCTTACCGCTTTTAATTCACGGAAAGAATCGGTGAACAAAGTAACGAATTTTTTCATAAAAAAATTACCTCCTTTGCAGACCTCACCGTACTACAACTGGAGATAATATTATCTTCGGATGCAGCGGGATGCGACTCATGTACCGCAAGATTCTCTTTTCGTCCGGGTGACAACTCCCTGTTCATCCGGCACTTAACGCACATGTGTCTACTCTGCTTTAAACTATTAAATTGCAACGACCTAAGTATAACACAATGAAAAAGAAATGCAACTACATTTTTCCATTTTATGACAAAACGCCATCTGTCACACGTTTTTACGTGGAACAAATGGCGTTATCCGTTATTTTATCCGTTTGATTTACGTTCCCATACTTGCAAACAACGCGGCTATCTCATCCGGGCTTAATGCCTTATTCGGATCAGCCGGTTCTTCCGGCTGAAGCGGTGCTTCTTTTACGGCTTCCGGCTCTTCGACCGGCTCCGGAATATTCTCCGGTTCCACAGTTTCCTCGGCAGGTTCCTCAACTTTATCCGCATTGTTATCGTTGCCCATATTCGCAAACAGCGCAGCTATCTCATCCGGGCTCATGGAACGGTTTGGATCTGACAGATCCGGCATCGGTGGAAGTTCTTCCTCCGGCAGGTTCTCATCATCCGCTTCATCAACAATCGCTTCCTCCGGAATCGGGTCCGGTTCTACCAGTTCCTCTGCTTCCTCAATGGATTCTTCCGGGTCCGGCGGGATAATCTCATCCGCTGCCATGACTGGAGGCTCTTCCTCCGGCTCAAAACTCTCTTCTTCCGGTATATCCGGCAGAATCTCCGGTTCCATATCTTCTTCCGGCTCCAGCGAAATCTCCGGTTCCAGGCTCTCCTCCAGATCCGGCAAAATTTCCGGTTCCGGGTTTTCTTCCAGATCCGGCGAAATCTCCGGTTCCGGCTCCATACTTTCTTCCGGCTCTGGTGAGATCTCCGGCTCTACCGGTGTTTCTTCCACATGATTCTGCGGTGCCGGCTGTGGCTCTACAGGTGTTGCCACAGGTACAGAAACCTGCGGCTGGGAAACAACCACTTTCTGACTGTTCATAATGGTCTGATTCAGGCGCAGTTCCATATCTTTCATTGCAATAATGATTTCCTGCAGCTTTGCGGCTATCTCTTTATCCTGTGAATGTTCCTGTTCTTTTCCATCCTTCTGCACCGAAGAAATTTCATCCTTACAGACTGAAAGAATCTCGTCCTTATAAGCACCCGCAACTGTACCGAACCCATCCATTCCTTTCTGGAACGTATCAAACCGGTCCAGCAGCTGTTCGTATGAATTCATCAATGCATCGGTATTCTCATGGGACCGCTTGATAATTACTTTCGCTATTCCCTTCTGTGCATTGACAATTTCCTCTGTCGGAATCTTAGATGCCTCTTCCATATATGCAAGCTTCACCGATATTTCCTCAAAATATTTTTTCAGCATGAGATATGATGCCTTTTCCGACTTGAAAATACTCTCATACTGTTCCTCTCTCCGGGCATATTTTGTCTCATATACTGAAATCACGCCTCTGATTGCAACATACAGGCATATCAGATCTGCTGCTGCCAAAACAACCAGAACAATAAACATCTTCGGGAAATTGACTATGGCATACAACTCTGCCATAAAAATAAACGCAAACAAAAGTATCCCGAAAATCATCTGCATCCTTGCTTTCGAATCTTTATTCTTCATATGATACCGCTCCTTCCATGAGCCCGCTATTCTAACCACTATGCAAAATAAGCTCTAGTATGTTATATTTTACCATATTGTGTCGATTCTCACAAGGTTTGTTGTTTATTTCTGCCTTCTATAATACGTCATTTACAATCTGCTCTGCTGTCAGATGATTCTCTTTTAATACCTCATTTACATCATACCGGTCAAGGAATTCTTTTTTCAATCCGTAATTATAGACTTTCATATCACTGCTTCCATAAAATCTTGCGATTTTTTCTCCGAAACCACCATTCAGGATGCCATCTTCCAGTGTAACTACCGTGTCATGGTCTGCCTTCAGCTTCTCCAGCAGTCCTTCATCCAGTCCGGTAATATAATACGGGTTGATTACCGTTGCATGAATACCTTTTTTCTCCAGCATTTCTGCGGTCTGCAGTGCCAGGGAATAAAATGTTCCGAGTCCGATCAGTGCAATTTTGCTTCCCTTTTCCGTTACCTCATAGGTGTTGAGCTGGCTCCAGTCTTTTGTGACTTCTCTGCCATCCGAAATCATGTCTCCGCCCGGAAGTTTGATCGCAACCGGCATTTCCTTCTGCTCCACACTCCAGTCAAGCATTGACAGATATTCTTCCTTTGTTGTCGGTGCCAGATAAACCAGTCCCGGAATATTAGAAAGCATCGGAATATCCTGCAGTCCCAGATGGGTAACATCCGTCATGCCAAATACCGATCCCGTATACACAACAATCGTTGCCGGATTCCCGTCAATACACAGATCCTGTGAAATCTGGTCATACGTCCTCTGGATAAAGCTGGAATACACACCGTATACCGGCTTTCCGCCACCTTTGGCAATTCCGGAAGCAAGTGCTACCGCTGTCTCCTCCGCGATTCCCACATCTACAAACTGCCGGCCGGCCTGTTTCCTTTTCTCCTGCGTAAATCCGAGAATCGTCGGGGTTCCGGATGTAATTGTAACAACTGTCGGATCCTTTTTCATCTTTTCAATCAGATATTCACAGGTCACCGAAGAATAATCTTCCACTTCCGGAAAATGGGATTTTCCGGTCTCAATATCAAATGGAAGATGCCAGTGCCATTCTTCCTTATGCTCTTCTGCCGGTTTATAACCTTTTCCCTTTAATGTATTAATGTGGACAACAACCGGTTTCTTACTGTCTTTTACCTGTTTGAAAGCCCCGATCAGTTCCCTGAGGTCATTTCCATGATCCACATAGACATAATCAAGTCCCATGGCTTTAAATAAATTGCACTCTGCCTGTCCGTTTGTCTCGCGGAGTAATTTCAGATTTGAATAAAGTCCTCCATGGTTTTCTGCAATTGACATATCATTGTCATTTACTACAATGATCATGTTGCTGTCTAATTCTGCCGCAAAATCCATTCCTTCTAAGGCTTCTCCTCCGCTTAAAGAACCGTCTCCGATAATTGCGATCACATTTGCACTTTCCCCACGAAGATCCCTTGCCTTTGCCAGACCGCATGCCAGACTGATGGATGTAGAGGTATGTCCGATCGTAAAATGGTCATGTTCACTTTCCTGCGGACAGCTGTATCCCGTCACGTCGTCGTAATGTTCTTCATATAAATAGGCATCTTTTCGACCGGTCAGCATCTTGTGCGGATAGGTCTGATGGGAAACATCAAATACCATTTTGTCCTTTGGGGACTCAAAAACATAATGCAGTGCAATGATTGCCTCTACCATGCCAAAATTCGGGCCAAAATGCCCGCCGTGAATACTTGCCCTCTTTAATAATGCATGACGCATTTCTTCTGCGAGAGCTGTCATCTCTTCTATATTTAATTTCTTCACATCTTCTGGTCCGTTAATCTTTTCGATATACATATAATAAATTCTCCTTCCGATTTTATCTATCATAATATACCATTTAAAGTTAACTTTAAGTCAAGTATTTTTTATTTAATTTTCAACTTTTTGCTTCAACCCCTCAATTGCCTGAGCCACTATACCTGCGTTCTTAAAAAGATGTAAATAATGTAATGATAAAAGGGGCAAAAGGTATCATTTCCCACTGAAATGCAATTTTTATGTCATTCGCATTTCTTGCGATCCGCTTGTTGTTCCGATATAATTATGCTATGATTGTGCTTTGATTGGAGGAAACCATTTTGAGCGAATATTATAAGTTTTTTCAAAATAAAAAATGTGAATATTTTCCATGCCATAAAGGAATTCCGGAGGAGGACTTTAACTGTCTGTTTTGTTATTGTCCCCTCTATACACTCGGGAAATCCTGTGGTGGAAACTGTGAATATTTAAAAAATGGTATCAAATCCTGCATAAACTGTGGCTTTCCCCATCACCGAAAGAACTATGATAAGGTCACGGGCCGCTTTCAGGAAATTGCAGCCGTTATGGCTGCTTCCGATAAGGAGGATGCATCCCATGAAATGTAAACTTACTCCCGGATTATCCTCCGGTGACTGGAACGAATTTTGCAGCCGTTTCCATTTCCCTCCGGATGACCTGCCTCATATTCAGGCAATTTATACGGCACTTCATCCCCTGGTTGAATCCTATGCGTATTACTCTCTGGATCAGGATTTAGACGGGGTTTCTCTGCCTCACTATGCCTATGGGTTTGTGACGCTTGGAAACGGAGTGGATGAACTGTCGGAATTATATCTGAACCATGAACAGATCCAGGAGGCTTACATTGTGGACTGCATCAGCCTGATGCTTTTGTCAAAGGCTTATGAAGAGTTTGCACATGTGGTAGAACGTCAGAGCCGCCTGTATCTTGCAGAATTATCTTTTCTGGGAGATACCTATTCCCTTGACCTGCTCCCACAGATTTATGGGCGGCTTGCCCCGGATGGTATCCAGCTTACCGAGGGGCAGATGCTCCGGCCGCTTAAGACAGCAACGCTGATCCTGCATCTGGATACAACAACACACGCCAATCTCAAGCAATTGTGTAATACGTGCGCAACCTGCCGGAATTTTTCCTGCCCGTCGAGAAAGGTCACGGCTCCGCATTTGCCGCATACTTATGGAGCCATGCAGATATTCCATACAAAATAATTATTTTTCAATAGAATGGTAAGGTTAAATTTGACATCCGGGGTCTCTTCCGGCTGTGTGGAAACCCAGTAAGGATGTTGGATGTAATCGCATGATGCAGGTTGTTGCTGTATTTGTAGATTGTTTTCCCTTTATCCGTGGTTCCCATTTTGTCGATCCAGTATGGGTAGTAGTCCAGCTGGTCTTTGGTAGGGGCGGTTATTTTTTATGGTTAGAAAAGATCATTACGATCAGATTGATAATAGCAACAATCAAATTCACCGCCTCCGGTAAAAACAATTCCGGCTGATTTGGAAAATTCCGTAGTGCACATTCACTTTATTTCTTGTGTATTTTTGTGTATTTTAGTTGACTTTTGTGTAATATTGTGTATGATATAATTAAAGGAGGTACATAATGAATCCAAGGCAACAAACGATTAAACAACTCAGTGCTTCCGGTTATGAATTGAAACGCCACGGTGCTAATCACGACATTTACTACAATCCGCAGACACACAGCACCGTACCTGTCAAACGACACGATTTCAATGAAAACGACATGAAGTACATCTTCAAGGAAGCCAATATTAGCAGGATGCATTAAATATGTTTCCTGCTTCCAAATAGGAGGGTTACTATGAAATATATTTATACAGCTTTGTTTACACCTATCGAGGACGGATCTGGATACTACGCAAAAGTCCCTGATCTTCCTGGATGCATCACTACTGGCAATAGTCTTTCTGATGCAATTGACCAAATTACCGATGCAATGAGCGCATGGCTTGTTGTTGCAGAGGATGAAGGCGAACCGATTGCTCCTCCATCACCACAGGAAAAATTAAGTGTTGATGCCGGCACAATCTGTTCCCTGATTTCCGCAGATACCATTGAATATCGTGCCCAGACAGATACTCGCGCCGTTCGAAAAAATGTTTCTCTTCCAAGTTGGATGGTCCGTCTTGCTGACAAGCGCGGAATCAACTGCTCACAAGTCCTTCAGGATGCCTTACGAACACTTCTTGATAACTCCACTATCGCACATACTCATTAACATTATCCCTTAAAAACCAGTTATCTATATGGGTAACTGGTTTTCTCATAAAACAAAAAATGCCTCTCCATCAACCATAACACGGTTATTTATTGTCTTGAAATCCGGAGCATCCCTGCCTATAACCATAAATATAAAAACGAGCAGCAAAACCGGATTTACACCAGTCTGCTACTCGTTTGATGATTATAATATTTTCTTTTCTTGTGCCATTGCAACCAGTTATCGGACAAATGGCAGGAACGTAATGCTATACTTTATTTTCCAAACCGGCTGATTTCTTTCGCATATGATATTTCCGTTTTTCCTCATACATTTTCTCATCCATATGCATTAAAAAAGTTTCTGCATCATCTTCTGTCCCAAATTCCGTGTATCCCATAGAAACACTTAAATGAAACGGTTCTATTCCGGATTCATTAAACCGGGACAGATTATGGTTAATCTCCTCCATTGTCGCTAAGACACGCTCCGTATCAACACCTGACAGCAGCACAATAAACTCATCTCCCGCATACCGGATTGCCATACCATCATCCGGTATGGATCTGATGAGTATATTTCCCAACGTACAAATAGCCTTATCGCCCGTACTATGACCTAAATTGTCATTAATACACTTGAAATCGTTTACATCCATCATGATTCCATATAAGGATTTATGGCTTGCAATTTTCTTTTCCGCAAGCACCGCATTAAAATATCTCCGGTTGTATAATCCGGAAAGCTCATCCATATACAAACTCTCTGCGTATGACTGCATCTGCACAAATATCAATGCGACCGCAACCAGCACCCATGATGATGTAATTCCATAAAAAAGGAACTGGAGAACTACACCTGCAAAACAAGGACCAACGAAATAGATCACCGGGAAAAAATTCAGGTTAACCCCTTGTTTTTTGGAATGATACACCAGATAGATACTGTAAGCAAAATATATGACAAGCGAAATATATCCCACCAGCACACCGGCAGTTCTCTGATATACATTCTCCCCGGATATTTTAAACATAATCCCTGTTCCAAACAGATTACATAAAACCATAATTACTTCTACCAGCCAGGGAAATATCTCCACTCCTGCTTTTTGAACCATTCTTTTATAATTTCGATAGATACGCAATTCCACGTACATACACCAAAGCATACCCATACTGACTGTCCCTATAAAGCATATGCTGTTAGAGATATAATTAATCTGCCGGCTGCCAGTAAACTGTTTTCCATCTACGAGAAAAGCAATGGTTTCAGACAATGCCCCCACTAAATTTACGATTGCTATTCCATCATATATTTTATCTCCCACATGAAGGCTCTCTCTGTTCTTTCGTCTACAAAACAAAAGGAACCACATCATTAACACGGTCAAGCCGTTTGCCATTAATATTTCTTCTAAAACGATGATTGTTATCCCCTCCATCATTCACGGTATGAACTCATTTTTACTAAAATGAGCTCTATCATTATACCAAATGAAAACCGGTTTTTGTCTTTTTCGACATGAATTACAGTTTTTTTAACGTGAACGATGATTTTTTATGTTTCATCATTTTTCACAGCCTACTGCAACTGTGAAAAACCCACGGCTTACAAAGTTAACGGTCTTTGTATCGGAATCATAATAAGATCCCGGTATCTTAACTGCTGCACCGTATTTATCAATTTTATATGCAAAAATCTTTTTGTCTTTTTCCTTTTTCGAAGCATTATAGGAAACAGCGACCCTGATCCGTCCCTTTTTCAGGACAGACGACTGCTTTTTCTTTATTCCTGTGACGGAAAAATCATAAACCGGACGTTTTCCAATAATTTTCCCTGCCCTGGCAGAAAGATTTTTCTTGTCAGCCTGTTTCATTTTGATAACCACAGCTGTATTCATCTCTTTCTTTAATTCTTTTAATGCCTTCGAATCAAAGGTAAGATTTACATTGCCACCATTGACCTTCCATTCTTTTACATTCTTTTTGACAAGTAAATTTACCGCCTGCTTATCCATTTCAAGATGTAGATTCTTCCAGTTTTTAGCTTTTCCTGTATCAAAAGTTATTTCAACAGACAGGTCTTTTATCCTGCCACCCTGTTCTTTTTCTGCCTTTGTAATTTCTTTTTTCAAAACTGCTGCAATATTCTTCACTTTGACCGTATTATTTTTAACTGCAGTTTTTGCTTTGACATTAATATCCTTAACAGAAACGGACGTATCTGCTGCGGGTGGAGGTGTCACATTCCCCGGTTCTTCTTTTGCATGATCTGGTGCCGGTAATGTGCCGGAATCCGGTGAAACATTGCCAGATGATCCGTCCGTGCTTCCACCGGCATTTTCACCGGAACCTCCGCCGGAACTGCCTCCGGAACTTCCACCAGAACTTCCGCCAGAACCTCCACTTGAACCGCCTCCGGATATTCCGCCGGAACTTCCACCAGAACCGCCCCCGGTCTGGGAATGATCTGCCGTTACACGGACCTG
>OLYV01000487.1_pt1 | contig 18645 bp, 20 predicted proteins | sample 1644371 | NCBI WGS metagenome assembly OLYV01 (sample SAMEA103958124, study PRJEB25191) | human gut metagenome | biome: human-associated habitat [ENVO:00009003]; feature: intestine environment [ENVO:2100002]; material: feces | place: Germany | collected 2013/2015 | reverse complement strand
CCCGGGTCACCTGGGGGATGATGTCGCAGCCGATGCCCCGCTCCCGGCAACGGGACAGGAGTTTGTCCGGGTCCCCCTGGTTCCGGTGGCCGAAGTGATAGTCGTGGCCCGCCACCAGGTGCACCGCGCCATAGGTACCGATCAGCAGATCGTCGATGAAATCCTGCCAGGGCATGGTCATCATGGCCCGGTCAAAGGGGGCGATGATCACCTGGCGGATGCCGTAAAGCCGCTGCATCAGGTCCCGGCGGTCGTCGGGGGTGTTGATCAGGCCCACCGGGTGGCCGGTGACCACCTCCTTGGGCGGGCGGTCGAAGGTGAAGGCGGCGGGGACGGCATCCAGCTCCCGGGCCCGGCGGACGGTCATTTCCAGCAGAGCCCCGTGGCCCCGGTGAACGCCGTCGAAAAAGCCCAGGGCAATAACAGTTCGATTCAAGGTACTCACGCTCCGAAAAAGTTTTTAAGGGAGGTCATCACGCCGCCTTCCAGGCGGCTGAGACAGAGAAACTCGCCCTCCAGGCCATAGACCCGGTAGAGGCCCTCCGGCAGGGGCTGGCGGACGGTGAAGGGGTTGCCGTTGCGGCACAGGGCGTCCACCCGGGGGTGCCGGATGCGGTAGGCCGGGTGCTGGCGGAACAGGGAGTCCAGCGGGGCCAGCAGGGCCTCGCCCTCCTGCTGCACCCGGTCCAGGGTCACGGCGTCGTCCAGGGTGAATCCGGCGGCCATGGTGCGGCGCAGACTGCTCATGCAGCCGCCGCAGCCCAGGGCCTGGCCGATGTCGTGGCACAGGGTGCGGACATAGGTGCCCTTGGAGCACCGGATGCGCAGGGTGTAGTCCGCCGGGCCGCTCTGGTCCAGTAGCTCCAGCTCATGGATGGTAACGGGCCGGGCCGGGCGCTCCACCTCCCCGCCCCGGCGGGCGATCTGATAGAGCTTCTGTCCGCCGATCTTGATGGCGGAGTACATGGGGGGCACCTGTTCAATGGAGCCGGTGAACCGGGGCAGCAGGTGCTCCAGGTCCTCCCGGCCGGTGAGCACCGGATGGGTGTCCAGGGTCTCGCCGGAGGTGTCCTGGGTGTCGGTGGTGCGGCCCAGCCGCAGCCCGGCGACGTACTCCTTCTGGCCGTCCTCGGCGAAGGACACGGCCCGGGTGGCCTGGCCCACGAATACCGGCAGAACGCCGGTGGCCATGGGGTCCAGAGTCCCGGCGTGGCCCACCTTTTTGGTTTTCAAAATCCCCCGCAGCTTGGCGCAGACGTCCATGGACGTCCACCCGGCGGGCTTGTCGATGATGATGATTCCGTTTGCCATGGGTTGCTCCTTTTGTCAATCCTCCCCCGCCACCATGTCGATGGCCTGGAGCACGGCCTGCTTCACCTCGCCGAGGGTGCCGTGCAGCGTGGCGCCGGCAGCAGCCGCATGGCCGCCGCCGCCCAGAAGGGCACAGACCTCCGTGGCATTGACCCGGGGGCCGGTTCGCAGGGAAATTTTCACCCGGCCGTCCTTCAGTTCCCGCAGGGTCACGCCGCAGTCGGTGCCCTCCACCAAGGCAGCCAGACTGGACAGCTCCTCCACATCCGCCTCCGTGGCCTTGTAATCCAGGCACAGGGACAGAGGGATCTGCATGACGACCACCCGGTCGTGGTCATAATACTCCGCCCACTCCGCCATCCAGGCCTCCATAGCCAGACGGGTGCGGCTTTTGGTGCGGAACAGGGCCTTGTTCACCGGCGCCACGTCGATGCCGCAGTCCATCAGGGCGGCGGCGATGCGGTGGGTGCGGGCGGTGGTGTTGGAATAGACGAAGCAGCCGGTATCCGTGGAGACGGCCACATACAGCGGCAGGGCGATGTCCGGCGTCACCGGAGTCAGGCGGGTGATGATGTCGTACACAATCTCGCCGCAGGCGGCAGAATCCGCCTCCAGGCACGTCTCCCGGGCAAAAAAGCCCTGGGAGGGATGGTGGTCAATGGCCAGGTCGATGCGGTCCTGATAGGGTCGGGCGTTTTCCGGCAGCAGGGACAGGGCCGCAATGTCCACCGACACCACATGGCGGGGGACGAAGCCCTCCGGTGCGGCGTAGGGGGCGGCATAGGGGGCATAGGTGGCGGTCAGCTCCGGGTTGGGCAGCAGATACGCCGTCTTGCCCCGGTCCCGCAGGGCCTGGCACAGGGCGGCGGCGGAACCCACAGTGTCGCCGTCGGGGCGGACATGGGTCAGCAGCAGCAGCTCGTCCCAGCCCAGCAGCAGCCGGGCGGCTTCAGCGGTGGTCATAGCACAGCCCTCCTCAATCCTCCCGGTCCTCGGGCAGAACGATGTCTGCGTTCCGGGGATCGGCGGGCTTCACATGGTTCAGCATATCCAGAATGTGTGCGCCGTAGGCGATGGAGTCGTCCACGAAGAACTGCAGCTCCGGGGTATAGCGCAGGTCGATGCGGCTGCCCAGCTCGCGGCGCAGATAACCGGCGGCGGACTTGAGGCCCTTGAGCAGGCCCTTCTCATCCGGGCAGTTCAGGGCGCTGACATAGACCCGGGCATAGCGCAGGTCGCTGGTGGTGTCCACATGGGTGATGGTCAGCATACCCTCGGACACCCGGGGGTCCTTGACGGTGCGCAGCAGGGCGGAAAGCTCCTTCTGGATGGCGTCATTGATGCGGGGAATGCGGTTGGATGCCATAGTCGGTCTCCTTTCGTTTTCGATGAGATGAAAAGAGGGCGGGCGAAGCGCCCGCCCTCTGGGTTGTGTGTTTACTGGGGGATTTCCTCCATGGTGAAGGCTTCGATGATATCCCCTTCCTTGATATCGTTGAACTTCTCGATGGACAGGCCGCACTCATAGCCTGCGGCCACTTCCTTGACGGAGTCCTTGAACCGCTGCAGAGAGGCCAGGACACCCTCGTGGATGACGATGCCGTCCCGGACCAGGCGGACCTGGCAGTCCTTGCGCTGGAGCTTGCCGTCCTGCACGTAGCAGCCGGCCACGGTGCCCACGCCGGAGACCTTGTAGGTCTGGCGGACCTCCGCATGGCCCAGCAAAGCCTCCCGGAACTTGGGGGCCAGCATGCCCTTCATGGCGGACTCGATTTCGTTGATGGCGTCATAGATCACGCGGTACATCCGCATGTCCACATGGGCGCGGGCGGCGGAATCCCGGGCGGCGTTGTCGGGGCGGACGTTGAAGCCCACGATGATGGCCTGAGACGTGGAGGCCAGCATCACGTCGGACTCGTTGATGGCGCCCACGCCGCCGTGGATGACCCGGACCCGGACCTCGTCGTTGCTGAGCTTCTCCAGAGAGGCCTTCACGGCCTCCACGGAGCCCTGGACGTCGGCCTTGACGATGATGTTCAGATTCTTCATCTCACCGGCCTGGATCTGGCTGAACAGATCCTCCAGAGAGACCTTGGTGACAGGGGCGTTGGCCTTGGCGCGGGCCTCCTCCTTGCGCTGCTCCACCAGCTCCCGGGCCAGCTTTTCATCGGCCACGGCGTTGAAGGTGGCGCCGGCGGAGGGCGTCTCGGACAGGCCGGTGATCTCCACAGGCACGGAGGGACCGGCGGAGGTCAGCTTCTGGCCCTTGTCGCCCACCATGGCCCGGACGCGGCCCACGGCGGTACCGGCGATGATGATGTCGCCCTGCTTCAGGGTGCCGTTCTGCACCAGCAGGGTGGCCACGGGGCCCCGGCCCTTGTCCAGCCGGGCCTCGATAACGGTGCCCTGGGCGGCGCGGTTGGGGTTGGCCTTCAGCTCGCCCACCTCGGCGGTAAGGGTCAGCATCTCCAGCAGGTTGTCCACGCCCATGCCGGTCTTGGCGGAGATGGGGCAGACAATGGTGTCGCCGCCCCACTCCTCGCACACCAGGCCGTATTCGGTGAGCTGCTGCTTGATGCGCTCGGGGTTGGCCTCGGGCTTATCCATCTTGTTGATGGCCACGATGATGGGGATACCGGCGGCCTTGGCGTGGTTGATGGACTCCACGGTCTGGGGCATGATACCGTCCTCGGCGGCCACCACCAGGATGGCGATATCCGTGACCATAGCGCCCCGGGCGCGCATGGAGGTGAAGGCCTCGTGGCCGGGGGTGTCCAGGAAGGTGATGGGCTTGCCGTTGATCTGCACCTGATAGGCGCCGATGTGCTGGGTGATGCCGCCGGCCTCGCCGCTGGCCACATGGGCGTTGCGGATATAGTCCAGCAGGCTGGTCTTGCCGTGGTCCACGTGGCCCATGACCACCACCACGGGGGCACGGGGCACCAGGTCCTTCTCCTCGTCCTTGTGGTCGTCGATGAGCTTTTCCTCGATGGTGACCACCACTTCCTTCTCCACCTTGCAGCCCATCTCCTCGGCGATGATGGCGGCGGTGTCGAAGTCGATGATCTGGCTCAGGGAGGCCATGACACCGTTCTTCATCAGGCACTTGACCACCTCTGCGCCGGTTTTCTTCATGCGGCTGGCCAGCTCGCCCACGCTGATCTCATCGGGGATCTGCACGGTGACAGGGGTCTTTTTGATGACCTCCAGCCGCAGGCGGCGCAGCCGGTCGGCCTCCTCCTGCTTGCTCTTGTTGCTCTGGGGACCGCTGCGGCGGCCCGACTTGCTGCGGATCTTCTCCTTGCCCTGGGTCTGGCGCTGGTCCCGGCGGCTGTTGCCGGTGCGGGCGTCGGCCATATCCTGGAGCTTCTCGTCATACTTGTCCATGTTCACGGCCGTGGCCTTGCGGGTGTCCACCACCTTGGTCTGGGGCACACGGCTGACGGGCTTCTTCTCCGGCTGGGGTTTCTTTTCCGGCTCAGGCTTCTTGCCGGCGGGCTGCTGCTTAGCGGCGGGCTCCGCCTTCTTCTCGGCAGGCTTGGCAGCATCGGCGTAAATCGCCTGGATGCCGGAAACCTGGTTGTGCTGGGTCAGACTCTCAAAGATCAGAGACAGCTCCCGATCTCCCAAAACCTGCATATGGTTTTTGGGCGTCTCGGCATACTTGGTCAGAATCTCCGCGATCTGCTTGGTGGGGACGCCGAAGTCCTTCGCCACCTCATGCACTCTGTATTTGTTACCTACGCTACCCAAATAGAGCCACCTCCATCTTTGTGATTCGATTCCTTACTTGCTTTTTTTCGGGGACCCCTTGCCCTTATGCACCGGGCGGGAGCCCGCGAAACGGGGCCGTTCCCCCTGGGGACGCTGCCCGGGCCGCCGGGGACGGCGGGCGGACTTTTCCGGCTTCTGCGGCGCTTGGGGCGCAGGGGCCGCTTGAACCGGGGCGGCTTTTTTCTTGCCCCGGCGCAGATTCTTTTCATGCTGGGCCTGCTCCGCCCGGCGCTGGGCCGCGCGAAGGGCCTTTACCTCCAGCCGCTGGGCCGCCGGGGCGTATCGCTCCGGGTCCAGCGCCGCCAGCTTTTTGACAATGGCCTCGGCAAAGCCGATGTCCGTTATGGCCGCCATGGCACAGCTGGTGCGGCCCAGGGCACGGCCCAGCTGGTCCTTGTCAAAGGGCACCGTCAGGCACAGGCATGCCCCGGTCTGGCCGAAGGACATGGCCCGGCGCACGGACCCGGCAGCGGCGTCCTGGGCCACCAGGATGACCCGGGCGTCCTTGGCCCGGGCGGCGGAGCCCACCGGCTCCTCGCCGATCTCCACCTGACCGGCCTTTTTGGCCAGGCCGATCATGGATAAAATGTGTTCTGTCATGCTTCCGTTTCCATCTGGCGCTCCAGCGCCTCATAAACCTCGTCGGGGATGCTGACCTCCAGCATCCGGTCCAGCGCCCGGGATTTCCGGGCCTTCTTCAGGCACTGGGCGTCCCGGCACACATAGGCGCCCCGGCCGGACTTCTTGCCGGTGGCGTCCAGCACCAGCTGGCCCTCCGGTGTGCGGACCACCCGCAGCAGGTCCTTTTTGTCCCGTTTTTCCCGGCAGCCCACGCACATGCGCTGTGGAATCTTCCGCGGCTTCTGCATGATGGTCCTCCTTTCCTGTATCGCTTACTCCCCGGTATAGGAAGCGGGCTTGATGTCGATCTTGTACCCGGTGAGACGGGCGGCCAGGCGGGCATTCTGCCCCTCCTTGCCGATGGCCAGGCTCAGCTGGTCGTCGGGGACGATGACCCGGCAGAGCTTGCCCTCGTCGGACAGGCGCACCTCCACCACGTCGGCGGGAGCCAGGGCGGCGGCGATGTATTCGGCGGGGTCGTCGGAATACTTGATGATGTCGATCTTCTCGCCCCGCAGCTCGTTGACCACGGCGGCCACCCGCTGGCCCTTGGGGCCCACGCAGGCGCCGATGGGGTCCACATTCTCGTCGGAGGACCACACAGCCATCTTGGTGCGGCTGCCGGCCTCCCGGGCGATGGAGCGGATCTCCACGGTGCCGTCGTAGATCTCAGGCACCTCCAGCTCAAACAGGCGCTTCACAAGGCCCGGATGGGTCCGGGACACCATCACCTGGGGACCCCGGGTGGTGCGGCGGACCTCCACCAGGTAAACCTTCACCAGCTGCCCCTCGGTAAGCTCCTCGCCGGGGACCTGCTCGTTGGAGCCCATAAGGCCCTCGGTGGCCTCGTTGCCGGAGCCGATGCGCAGATGCACGGTGCCCCGGGGGTCGATGCGGTGGACGGTGCCGGTGAGGATCTCGTGCTCCTTGGAGCCCCACTCGTCATAGATCATGCCGTGCTCGGCCTCCCGCAGGCCCTGGATGATGACCTGCTTGCCGTTTCCGGCGGCGATGCGGCCAAACTCCACGTTCTTCACGGGGATGTTCACCACGCCGCCCAGCTGATACTTGGCGGACATGGCCCGGGCGTCCTCCAGAGAGATCTGGGAGCCTGGGTTTTCCACCGTCTCCACGATCTCCTTCTGGACGTACATCCGCAGATCCTTCTTCTCCTCGTTGACGTCCACGATGACGTTCTCCACGCCCTCGTGGTCCTTCTTATAGGCGGCGGTCAGGGCCTGGATGATCTTGCCCATCATGAAGTCCTGGGGAATACCGCGTTCCTTTTCCAGCAATTCCAGCGCGGCAAAGATTTCTTCGCATTTCATGGTATTTCTCCTATTCTATACTGTATCGTCAGAATTCCACACGCAGACGGACCAGGGCCAGCTCCGGCTTCTCGAACCGCAGAGGCTCCGCCCCGCCCATATCCAGCAGCACGGCCCCGTTGTCGTACCCCGCCAGCACACCGGCAAACTCCTTGCGCCCGTCCTTGGGCTTGTAGGTTTTCACCAGCACCGGGGAGCCCAGGAACCTTTCAAAGTCCGAGGGGCGCTTCAGGGGGCGCTCGGCCCCGGCGGAGGACACCTCAAAGGTATAGCTGCCCTCGATGGGGTCCGCCTGGTCCAGCAGGTCGCTGACCTTGCGGCTGACGGCCTCGCAGTCCAGAATGTCCACGCCGCCGTCCTTGTCCAGATACAGCCGCAGATACCACTGACCGGCCTCCCGGACGTATTCCACGTCCCACAGGGTGCAGCCCTGCTCCGCCACGGCGGGAGCGGCCAGCTCGGCCACCAGCTCCGTTACCTTTTTCATGCCCGGCCTCCTGTCTTTCCGAAAATTTTAAGGGGGCAAATTTGCCCAAGAAAAAGAGCGGACAAACTGTCCACTCTCTGTCAACACTTCCTTACTATGCGGTAGTTTACCACAAAAACACTCCCAGCGCAAGAGTTTTTTCCCGGAAAATGGCGGGATTTTCCGGCATTTTTGCGTCGAACGGGGGCAAAGCAGGCGGCGCGCCGGTGCGCGCCGCCTGCTGCGGCGCATTTATCCGTTCAGCAGGGCCAGCTGATAGAAGGCCACGGCGCTGGCAGCGGCCACATTCAGGGAGTCCACCCCGTGGGACATGGGGATCTTCACCGTGTAGTCGCAGGAGGCGATGGTGGAGGAAGCCAGGCCGTCGCCTTCGGTGCCCAGGACCATGGCCAGCTTCGGCTCCGCCAGCAGGCGGGGATCGTTCAGGGCCAGGGAGTCGTCCCGCAGGGCCAGGGCCACGGTTTTGAAGCCCAGCTCATGCAGCAGCTCCGGCCAGCCCTCCCCCTCCGGCAGATACGTCCAGGGCACCAGGAACACGTTGCCCATGCTGACCCGGGCCGCCCGGCGGTACAGGGGGTCGCTGCCGGCGGCGGTCAGCAGCACCGCGTCCACGTTCAGGGCGGCGGCGGACCGGAAAATGGCCCCGATGTTGGTGGGATTCATGATGTTTTCCAGCACGGCGATGCGCCGGGCATTGGCGCAGACCTCCGCCGCGGAGGGGAGCCGGGGCCGCCGCATGGCGCACAGCATCCCCCGGGTCAGGTGGAAGCCCGTCAGCTGGGTCAGCACCGGCAGGTCCGCCGCATACACCGGAATATCCGCCGGACAGCGGGCCAGCACCTCCGCGCCCTTTCCCTCGATGTGCTTGCGCTCCATCAGGAAGGACACCGGCGTGCACCCGGCGTCCAGAGCCCGGCCGATGACCAGGGGACTCTCCGCCACAAACAGGGCGTTCTCCGGGTCCGCCCGGTTCACCAGCTGGTTTTCCGTCAGCCGTGCGTAGATATCCAGCTCCGGGGCGGAAAAATCGGTGATTTCGATGATATGTGCCATAAGCTCTCCCCCCTGCGTTTTTTCCCACTATACCATGCAAATCCCCCTATGTAAAGACGGAAGCCCCGGGAAAATCGTCGGTTTTTCCTCTTGCGAAAAGAAAAACCCGTGCTATACTGGAGAGGCGGCATGGCCGCGGAAACGGAAGGATTCTGTCATGCATCAGAAACACAGTCCCCGGGCGGACTTTTACCGGCACCTGTCCTTTGCCGCCGTGGGCGGCTTTTTTGGCGGCTACGCCATCCTGGCCCGATGCGGCGTGCTGGCCAGCGCCCAGACCATGAACCTGCTGGAGATGGTCATGGACGCCCTCCACGGAAAGGGCGGCAGCGCCCTGCTGCACCTGCTTTGCCTGGTGATCTATTTCGCGGGCACCATGTCCACGGTGCTGCTGCCGCACCTGTTCCATGTGGATATGCGGCGGCTGTGCCCGGCGGTGGACGCCCTGGCGGCGGTGGCCGTGGGCTTTTTCCCGGAGAATATGCCGGTGATCGCGGCGCTGTATCCCATTTTCTTCGCCATGAGCGTCCAGTGGAGCACCTTTGCCGGGGCCAGGGGCTTCAACAGCTCCACCATCTTTTCCACCAACAACACCAAGCAGACCGCCCTGGCCCTGGCCCACTTCCTGTGTGAGGGGGAGCGGGCGTATCTGGGCAAGGCGGGGTTCTATGCCGCCACCCTGCTGTGCTTCCACCTGGGGGCCACGGCGTCGTTTTTCGCCGTGAAGGCCTTCGGATACTTCGGCTCCTGGTGCGCCCTGCCGCTGATCGCCGGGGCGTATATCGCCGTGGTGCGGGAGGAGGCCGCCGAAAGGGCCCTGTCCCCGGCCCGGATACGGGAGCAGGAGGTCGAGGGCGAGACGGCCCAGGAAATGCAGGAGGCCCTGGACCTGGTGGCCGAGGAGCGCCCGCCCAAGGCCGGATGAGCATAATAAAAAAGGGAGCCCGGCGCAGGCCGGACTCCCTTTTTGTGTCGTTATTGCCGCTTCATCTGCCGCAGGAACAGCAGCACGGCGGCGGCCAGAGCCGCTGCGGCGTAGGCCAGCACCCACCACAGGTGGGGCATGACGCTGGCCCAATCGCCGGACAGAGCCGCCCGGTCCAGCTCCACGGCGTGGACGAAGGGCAGCGCATAGGCGATGAGTTGGAAGGCCCCGCCCACCAGCTCCAGGTCGAACCAGGTACCCGACAGCCAGGCCGTCAGGTTGGTCAGCAGCGCGCCGCAGATGCCGCCCACCTGCTTGACGTTCATCACGCTGCCGCACAGCAGGCCCAGGCCGATGAACAGCAGCGCCGCAGGCAGGTCCAGCAGCACCGCCCAGATCATCCGCACCGACACCGTCAGCCCCAGGGGGATCGCCGCCAGGTAGCAGACGGCCGCCTGCACCGCCGCCATAGGCGCCAGGGGCAGCACATAGCCGAAGATGAAGTCCCCGGCGGTCAGGGGCGCGGTATACAGCCGCTGCAGCAGGGCGCTCTCCCGGTCCCGGGCCACTAAGGTGGCGGAAAACAGGGCAATGAAGGCCAGGCCGAACACGGAGATGCCCGGGGTCAGCCGGTCGATGGCGAACAGATCCACCGGGACGTTGGCCTGGATGGCGCTGAGCAGAAGCAGCAGCACCAGGGGGAAGCCCAGGCCGAAAGCCAGGTTCAGCGGGTCCCGCACGATCTCCCATGTGGTGCGGCGGCAAAGTGCCTGCAGCTTCATTTCCCCGCCCCCTTTACAATGGCGATGAACGCGTCCTCGAATTTTTCGCAGCCGGTCCGGGCCTTCAGCTCCTCCGGAGTGCCCAGGGCCAGAAGACGGCCGTCCTTCATGACCCCCACCCGGTCGGACAGGGCCTCGGCCTCCTCCATATAGTGGGTGGTGAGGATCACGGTGATCCGCCCCTTCAGTGCCCGGATCACGTCCCACAGCTCCGCCCGGGCCAGCACGTCCAGCCCCAGGGTGGGCTCATCCAGAAACAGAATTTCAGGCCGGGCGATCAGGGCCATGGCGATGCTCAGGCGGCGCTGCCAGCCGCCGGACAGCTTCCCGGCCCGGCGGGCCAGCACCGGCTCCAGACCCAGAGTCCGGGCCAGCTCCTCCACCCGGGCCAGGGACTCCTGCCGGGGCAGACCGTGAACGCCGCACATCAGCAGGAGATTCTCCCGGGCGGTGAGGTTGGGGGCCACGGCGGTCTCCTGAGGGGACACGCCGATGCAGTTCTTGACGGCGGCGGTATCGGTGACCACGCTGCGGCCCAGCAGCCGGGCGTCACCGCCGTCGGGCCGGGTCAGGCAGGACAGCATTTTGATGGTGGTGGTCTTTCCGGCGCCGTTGACCCCCAGCAGGGCGAACAGCTCCCCCTGCCGGACCGTCAGGTCCAGGCCGTCCACGGCGGTGATGGGCCCGTAGCGCTTGGTCAGGCCCTGTATTTCGATGGCGTTCATTTCTGCGCCTCCTTTTCCTTGAATCGGGCCAACACGCCCATGTATACGTCGGTCAGCGACGCGCTGATCAGCTCCGTGTCCCAGTCCAGAAAGGACGTGGCCGCCATGGAGGCGATGCCATGGACATAGATCCACATCTCCAGGTGGAACATTCGGGCGCTCTCCCGGCTGATGCCGGCGGCCCGCTGGATCAGGTCCAGCAGCGGCTCGGCGTCGTCCCCCAGCTGCCGGGTGACCTCCTCCTGGCTGCGGTCCCGCATGAACAGCAGGCGGAACAGGTGCTTTTCCCGGCGGGCAAAGTCGATATAGGCCATGCCGGAGGCCTTGTAGGGGGGATACTCCCCGCTTTCCATGGCCCGGGCGATGGCCTCGCCATAGAACTGGTATCCGGCCTTCAGCACCTCCTGCTGCACCTCGTCCATGCTCCGGAACAGGCCGAAAATTGGCTTGGCGGAGCAGTCCAGCCGTGCGGCCAGACTCCGGGCCGTCAGGGCCTCGGGGCCGGACTCCCGGGTGATGTCCAGGGCCGCCCGGATGATCTCCTCCCGGGTGAATCGGACTTTCGGCGGCATAGGCGTACCTCCTTTTTAACAGACAACTTATGTTGCGCAACAAACGTTGCTTATTATAGCAGAGATCAGGCCGCCTGTCAAGAGGCGGCGGAGGGGAAACGCCGGAAAAAATAAAATTTCCGTTCAAAATAAGGATTGACATTTGTCTTCATTTTTTATATATTGTATCTGCCAAATTTCAACGAGAGATATCGGGCCTGTCCGCAAAGGCCTCCCTTTGAACAGAGAAAAGAGGTAAGTCAAAAATATTTTACGAACGGGGGAGGATAAATGTCCAAAGAGTTGATTCGCCTGCGGGACCTCTGCATGGCGTTTGACGACGAGCTGGTTCTCGATCACATCAATCTGTATATCAACGATTCCGAATTCCTCACACTTCTGGGCCCCAGCGGCTGTGGCAAGACCACAACGCTGAGGATTATTGGCGGTTTCACGACACCCACGTCGGGAGACGTCACCTTTGACGGTGTGAGGATTAATGATGTCCCGCCGCATAAGCGGCAGATCAACACGGTGTTCCAGAAATATGCGCTGTTCCCGCATCTGGACGTGTTTGAGAATATCGCCTTTGGCTTGCGGATCGCCAAAGTGCCTGCCGAGGAAATTGAGGAACGCGTGACGGAAATGCTGGGCGTGGTGAGCCTGAAGGGCTTCGAGCACCGGAAGATCACCCAGCTGTCCGGCGGCCAGCAGCAGCGGGTGGCCATTGCCCGGGCGCTGGTGAACCGGCCCAAGGTCCTGCTGCTGGATGAGCCCCTGGGCGCGCTGGACCTGCGCCTGCGGAAGGATATGCAGAACGAGCTGAAGCGTATCCAGCAGCAGATGGGCATTACCTTCATCTATGTGACCCACGACCAGGAGGAGGCCCTGACCATGTCCGACACCGTGGTGGTGATGGACAAGGGCCGCATCCAGCAGATCGGCACCCCCGAGGACATCTATAACGAGCCGAAAAACGCCTTTGTGGCGGACTTTATCGGCGAGAGCAACATCTTAAACGGCACCATGGTCCGCGACAACGTGGTGAAAATGTACGGCAAGGAGTTCCCCTGTGTGGACGGCGGGTTCGCCCCCAACGAGCCGGTGGACGTGGTCATCCGCCCCGAGGACATCGACATTGTCCCCGTGGAGCAGGGCCAGCTGGCGGGCACCGTCACCAACGTCACCTTCAAGGGGATGCAGTACGACATCATCGTGGACTTCCGGGGCTTCAAGTGGCTGATCCAGACCACGGACCACTCCCCGGTTGGGGCCCGCATCGGCGTGAAGATCGACCCCGACGGCTTCCATATCATGAAAAAGAGCGAATATTCCGGTCAGTTCGGCGACTACAGCTCCTATTCCGAGGAGTATGAGGAGCTGGCGGACGCCTCCCTGGAGACGGATGAGGAGGAGATCGGGGATGAAGAATAAGCTCTCCCGGTTCGCCGTGCCCTATGAGGTGTGGATGGCCATTTTCGTGGTGGCCCCCATCCTCATCATGGTGATTTATGCCTTCTCCTCCTCGGAGGGGGGCTTTACCCTGGACAACTTTGTCCAGATGGGCGGCTATACCCAGGTGTTTCTGCGGTCCTTCAAGCTGGCCATCATCGCCACGCTGATCTGTCTGGTCATCGGGTACCCGGTATCGTATCTCATGAGCCGGGAGGGTCCGGCATTCCAGCGGACGGCCATGGTGCTGATCATGCTTCCCATGTGGATGAACTTCCTGCTGCGGACCTATTCCTGGATGACTATCCTGGAAAACCACGGCCTGCTGAACCAGCTGTTTGAAAAAATCGGCCTCATCAGCCTGTATAACCACATTTTCGGCACGGAGCTGGAGTATTTCTCCATGATGAATACCCAGGGGGCCGTGGTGCTGGGCATGGTGTATAACTATCTGCCCTTTATGATCCTGCCCATCTATTCCGTGATCATCAAGCTGGACGGCTCCCTGCTGGAGGCCGCCCGGGACCTGGGGGCCAATTCCATGACGGTGTTCCGCCGGGTGATCCTGCCCCTGAGCCTGCCGGGGGTCATCTCCGGCATCACCATGGTGTTTGTGCCGTCGGTGTCCACCTTCGCCATCAGCCGGATGCTGGGCGGCGGCACGGAGCTTCTGCTGGGCGACCTCATCGAGCGGCAGTTCCTGGGCGGGGCCTATAACCCCCAGCTGGGCGCGGCCATCTCCCTGGTGATGATGATCATCGTGCTGGTGTGCATGCTGGTGATGAATCGCTTCGGTGAGGGCGAGGAACAGGCGGTGATGCTATGACCGGCCGCAAGCAGAACAGCGTCGGCGATCGGGTGCTGATGGCGCTGGTGTTCCTGTTTCTCTATGCACCCATTATCATTCTCATCGTTTTCTCCTTCAACGCGGGCACCAGCTCCAGCGTGTGGAAGGGCTTTTCCCTGAAATGGTACGAGTCCCTGCTGTCTAACCGCCTGATCATGAACAGCGTATACACCACCCTGATGGTGTCGCTGCTGTCCACCATCGTGGCGGCCATTGCGGGCACATTTGCCGCCATCGGGCTGTACGCCATGAGCCGGCGGCGCCGGGCCATCGTCAATTCCGTCAACAACATCCCCATGATGAACGCGGATATCGTCACCGGCGTCAGCCTGTGCCTGCTGTTCGTGGTGTTCTTCAACGGCTGGGGTGCCTTTGCCGGGTGGGTGAACTCCTGGCAGTCGGCAGTGGTGCTGCCGGAGCGGCTGACCATGGGCTTCGGCACCCTGCTGATCGCCCATGTCTGCTTCAACATTCCGTATGTCATCCTGTCCGTGGGGCCAAAGCTGCGGCAGATGGACCGGAACCTCATCGACGCGGCCCAGGACCTGGGCTGCACCTGGATGCAGGCCTTCTGGCGGGTGGTGATCCCGGAGATCAAGCCCGGCATCGTGTCCGGCGCGCTGACGGCCTTCACCATGTCCGTGGATGACTTCATCATCAGCTACTTTACCGCCGGAACCAGCGCCTCCACCCTGGCCATGACCATCTACGGCATGACCAAAAAGCGCGTCAGTCCGGAGATCAACGCCATTTCCACCCTGCTGTTTGTGACGGTGCTGGTGCTGCTGGCCATCATCAACCTGCGTGACAGCCACGCCGCCCGGCGGGAGCATCACGCGGCGGTGTCCGCCGCCTCCGGCGGACCGGTGAAGCCCCACCGGCGGCCCAACAAGCTGCTGCGCCGGGTGGCGGCCGGAGCCATGGCCTGCGCCTTAGTGGCGGTGCTGGTGGTCACCGGACACTCCGTTCAGTCGGAGCGGGTGGTGAACGTATGCTCCTGGGGCGAGTATATCGACGAGGAGCTGATCACCCAGTTTGAGGAGGAGACCGGCATCCGGGTGAACTACCAGACGGCGGAGAGCAACGAGGCCCTGTATTCCCTGATTAAAATGGGCGGCGCGGATTTCGACGTTATCGTCCCCTCGGACTATATGATCGCCCGCCTGATTCAGGAGGATATGCTGGCGGAGCTGGACTACAGCCACATTCCCAATTTCCAACTCATTGACGACACCTACAAGAACCTCAGCTACGACCCGGAGAACAAGTACACCGTGCCGTACACCTGGGGCACCCTGGGCATTATCTACAACACCACCATGGTGTCCGAGCCTATTACCAGCTGGGACGCCATGTTCGATCCCCAGTACGCCGGTCAGGTGCTGATGATCAACAACTCCCGGGACGCTCTGGCCGCGGCCCTGCTGGACCTGGGCTACAGCATCAATACCACCGACGAGAGCCAGCTGGAGGAGGCCTTCAACCTGCTGAAAACCGCCAAGGACAGCGGCGTGTATCAGGCCTTCGTCATGGACGAGGTGTTCCAGAAGATGGAGGGCGGCAACGCCGCCATCGCCATGTACTACGCCGGCGACTACCTGACCATGCTGGAGAACAACGAGGATCTGGCCTTCGTTATCCCGGAGGAGGGCAGCAACTGGTTCGTGGACGCCATGTGCGTCCTGAAGGACACCCAGCACATGTCCGAGGCGGAGGAGTGGATCAACTTCATCGCCTCCACGGACTCCAACCTGGCCAACATGGACTATATCTGGTACGCCTCTCCCAACCGGGAAGCCCTGGAGCAGTACCCGGCCTACTATGCGGAGGTCAACGAGGAGGAGCTGGACCCCGAGATCTACGAAATCATGGCGCCCCCGGCGGAGACCCTGGACCGCTGCGAGATCTATGAAAACCTGCCCAAGGACACCCTGCGGCTGTATGACCGGCTGTGGACCCGGCTGGGCGTATAAAGGAGAAACGGATATGATCGAAATCGGCAAATCCTATACCATTGAGCAGGTGGTCACCCCGGAGATGACCGCCCGGGCCATCGGCTCCGGCGGCCTGGAGGTGTTCGGCACCCCGTTTATGATGGCCATGATGGAGCACGCCGCCATGGACTGCGTGCAGCCGGACCTGCCGGAGGGCAAGGGCACCGTGGGCGTGGACATTCACTCCAGCCACCTGGCCCCCACCCCTGTGGGCATGACCGTCCGGGCCACGGCCACCGTCACCGGCGTGTCCGAAAACGGCAAGCTCATCACCTTCCGGGTGAAAGCCAGCGACGACTGGGGCCCCATCGGCGAGGGGACCCACACCCGAGCCATCATCGCCAACGACCGCTTCCTGCAGAAGTGCACCAGCAAGCTGACGGAGCGGAAATAACCCCGAACCAAAAAATCCCCGGCCCTCTTCGGCCGGAGATTTTTTTCTTTCAGTCGTTCCGTGAGCACTTTTCCGCGTCGATGGCCAGCACCACCATCAGGGCATACAGGACGTCCCCCGGGTCCGCCACGTCGATGGTATAGGTGTCTGTCCAGTTAAACAGCTCCTTGCTGATCGTGGCCACCGTCCGGGGCCCGTCCTGGATGGTATAGTCCCACTCCATGAAGCTGCCCTCCACCGTCCAGCCGCAGAAATCCATGGTGAAGGACGGGTGGAAAAACGTGAACTCCTTGCGGATGGTGCCGATGCACCGCTCCCCCACATACAGGTCGAATTTCGGCAGAAACGACAGCACCTGCTGCTTCACCGTGGCAATGTGCTGCCCCCGGGGGTCCAGAATGTGCAGGCAATGGCCCCAGGAGAGCTGCCCCTCCACGGTATAGGCCACATCGCCGCCCTCATAATAGATGTCATAGCTGTCGAACCACGAGAAAAACCGCTGCTTGAAATACAGCTTCATCGGATGCACCTCCCTTTTTCCCCAGTATACCGGATTTGCACCCCGCTTGCAAGGGAAATTCCTCTTTACAAAATAGAAAATCTGTTCTATAATGGTGGCAGTATCTTTGAAGGGAGGACGAGGCCATGCGCGCACGGCCTGTCAGTTGCTGCTTTTCCGGCCACCGTCCGGCCAAGCTCCCCTGGGGGGAAAACGAAGACGATCCCCGGTGCCGGGCCCTGAAGGTCCGGCTTCGGGACGCGCTGGACGCCGCCTATGAGGCGGGATACCGGCACTTCATCTGCGGCATGGCCCAGGGCTGCGACCTGTACTTCTGCGAGCTGGCCCTGGCCCTGCGGCAGCGGCACGGGGACGTCAGCGTGGAGGCGGCAATTCCCTGTCCCACCCAGGCCGACGGCTGGCCCCGGGCCCAGCAGGAGCGCTATCGCCGTCTGGTGGCGGCCTGCGATTACGAGACCCTGGTGCAGTCGTCCTACAGTCCCGGGTGCATGCAGCGGCGCAACCGCTATATGGTGGACCACGCCGCCCTGCTGCTGGCGGTCCACGACGGCCAGCCCGGCGGCACCCGCCGCACCATGGAATACGCCATGCGCCGGGGCCTGCAGATTGTGGACATTCCCCCGGTGATGGAACCGTGACATAATCCCGGCACCCGCCGCATAGGCTTGTCTCAAAGAGGTGAACGCTTTGAAACAGGCAATTTTGCGGCGGGGGCTGGCGTTTTTGCTGGCGGCGGCAGCCCTGGGCACGGTGCTGGCCGGAGCCGGGGCGGACAGTGCCGCCGCCCTGTGGCAGTCCGTGTCCCGCCGTCCCCATCTGTCCCGGGGACTGCTGCGGTGGGAGCTGGGGGACCTTCTGGGGCTGGACGGTCTGTCCGCCGCCACGGTGCTGGCCCTGGGCCAGTCGCCGGTGCTGCTGGCGGGCCGGTCCCTGGCGGTGCAGGAGGACGACGCCCCCCAGCCGGACCCGGAACCGGAGCACCCCGCCCCCGCTCCGTCGGAGGACCCGCCCCCCCAGCCCGGGGCGGACAACGGCGTCCCGGCCCAAACGGTGGACCCCCGCTCCACCGACGGCTACAGCATCATCAACGGGGTGTACATCAAGAACAAATCCAGCCGGACCCTGGACCCGGCGGTGCTGGGGGACCGGCAGTTCGCGGCCTGTCCCCAGCAGGGGCCCCAGGTCCTCATCGTCCACAGCCACGCCAGCGAGTCCTATACCATGCCCCCGGGGCAGGAGTACGTCCCCTCCGGCACCTTCCGCACGGCGGACCGCTCCTGCAACATGGTGCGGGTGGGGGACGAGCTGGCGGCGGAGCTGTCGTCCTACGGCATCTCTGTGGTCCACGACCGCACCCTCCACGACGGGGAGTCGTACAACGACGCCTATGAAAACAGTCTGGCGTCTATCCAGAGCTACCTGGCCAAGTACCCCTCCATCGTCTATGTGCTGGACCTGCACCGGGACGCGGTGCAGGACGCCAACGGCACCCAGTATAAGCTGGTGACGGCGGAGGACCCCGCCGCCGCCCAGGTGAGCCTGATCATGGGCGTGGCCCACGACGGCTGGCAGGACAACCTGCGCCTGGCCATCGCCGTTCAGGAGAAGCTGGAAAGCCAGTCCCCCACCCTGATGCGGCCCATCACCCTGCTGAACTACCGCTATAACCAGTTTGCCGCCCCGGGCAGCCTGCTGGTGGAGGTGGGGGCCGCCGGGAACTCGCTGGATGAGGCCCTGCGGGCCGCCCGGCTGTTTGCCAAAGGCTTCGCCGAGACCATCCTGGGGCACTAAGCGATTACAAGGCGCAATATCTTGGCGCAATATCTTGATATATTAATACAATATAGAATTGTTTCTATCACAAAACCGCCGCCGGTCACC
>OLYV01000478.1_pt1 | contig 18949 bp, 20 predicted proteins | sample 1644371 | NCBI WGS metagenome assembly OLYV01 (sample SAMEA103958124, study PRJEB25191) | human gut metagenome | biome: human-associated habitat [ENVO:00009003]; feature: intestine environment [ENVO:2100002]; material: feces | place: Germany | collected 2013/2015 | reverse complement strand
CGGTCTCCAGTGCCACAAACTGGCGCTTTAACCAACTAAGCTATACCCACCATATATGGCGCGCCAAAAGGGACTCGAACCCCTGACCTACTGCTTAGAAGGCAGTTGCTCTATCCAGCTGAGCTATTGGCGCAGACAGTGGCAATGATTCAGCCGGATAGCCGGCAAAAAACTTGGAGCGGATGATGGGAATCGAACCCACACGATCAGCTTGGAAGGCTGAAGTTCTACCACTAAACTACATCCGCATAATGCGTCTGCTTTTAAGCGACGGGTTATATTTTACCATATAACCCGTCGTATTGTCAAGCAGTTGTCCGAAGTTTTTAAACAGATTTGCGCAAAACATCGCTTTACAGAACATCCATCTTCAAGCCGTTTTGATCGGCGGAAATATGGATTGCGGCAATGTCGCCTTCACGGTGCGTAATAATTGCGCCTGTAATCCGGTCTTCTATTTCCTTTCGGATAAGATTGCGTAGATCTCGCGCGCCGCTTTTGCCTCCTGCGGCCTGTTTAGCAAGATACTGCGCCGCCTGGTCGTCAAATGTAAAACGAATTCCTTTTTCGTCCAACGTAGATTCATATTCTTTGAGCATCAGCTTTGCAATGGCGCAAAAATCTTCACCGTTTAAATTTCTAAATACTATTATCTCATCCACACGGCTTAAAAATTCGGGCCGCAGAAATTCTGACAAAGCCTTTATCACCTTTTCTTTGCGCATGTCGTCTTCTGTTTTTCCAAAGCCCAGCATACCTTCTTTTCTATTGCTTCCGGCGTTAGAAGTCATGATAATAACCGTGTTTTCAAAATTGACAACTCTGCCGTGTGCATCGGTTACTTTCCCCTCGTCAAGAATTTGCAGAAGAATATTCAATACATCCGGATGCGCCTTTTCAATTTCGTCAAACAGCAAAACGGAATACGGCCTGCGCCGCACTTTCTCCGTCACCTGGCCGGCTTCGTCGTAGCCAACATATCCAGGCGGGGAACCGATAATCCTAGAAACAGAATGCTTTTCCATAAATTCCGACATATCCAGACGAATCAACGTTTCCGGCGTATCAAACAGCTCTGTGGAAAGCACCTTGACCAGCTCTGTCTTACCAACGCCTGTGGGGCCTACAAAAATAAAGGACGCTGGCCTTCTTCTTGGGCTGATCTGCACTCTGCTGCGTTTAACCGCCGCGGCCACCGCCTGCACGGCTTCATCCTGGCCGATGATCCGCTGTTTCATTTTTTCTTCAATATCGACAAGCTTATTCAGCTCGTTTTCCTGCACCCTGGAAGCGGGAATCCCTGTCCACAGTTCAATTACATGGGCAACGTCGCTTTCTTCTACCTGTGCATTGAGCGCCTTATTTTGCACACGCTTGATCTTATTGCCCACCTTGGCGAGCTCTTCTCTGACCTTTGCCAGCTCTTCGTAATCAATTTTTTCCGTTTCAGATGCAATTTCATCTTCTTTTTCAGCCAGACAGCGTTCTTCCTCTTTAAGTCTGTCGTAGGTTTCCATGCTTTTATTGCGCAGCGCGGCGCAGGCGCACGCTTCGTCCAGCAGGTCGATCGCTTTATCCGGCAAAAAGCGGTCGGTAATATACCTTTCCGATAAAACCACGGCACGCCGGACAAGCTGGTCAGAAACTTTTACCCTGTGGTGGTTTTCATAATAGGATTTTACGCCTTTAAGCACCTCGATTGTGTCTGCAACCGAAGGTTCTGCCACCTTTACAGGCTGGAAACGGCGTTCCAGCGCTGCGTCTTTTTCAATATATTTTCTATATTCATTAAAGGTTGTCGCGCCAATTACCTGAATTTCTCCCCTTGAAAGCGAAGGTTTTAGAATATTGGCAGCGTTCATGGTACCTTCTGAATCGCCGGTACCTACAAGATTATGCACCTCATCAATAAATAAAATGACGTTTCCGGCAGCCTTTACTTCATCTGTCAGGCCCTTAATGCGGCTTTCAAACTGTCCGCGGAATTGTGTGCCTGCAATCAAAGCGGTTAGATCCAGCAGCTGAATTTCCTTATCCTTCAGCCTTTGCGGCACATTTCCCTGGGCAATACGTATTGCAAGCCCCTCTGCAATCGCTGTTTTACCCACGCCAGGCTCCCCGATCAGACAGGGGTTATTCTTGGAACGCCTGCTTAAAATCTGAATTACACGTTCGATTTCCTTATCTCTTCCAATAACCCTGTCTATCTTTCCTTCTCTGGCCCTCCGGGTCAGGTCGGAACAATACATTTCTATATGCTTTCTTTTGGGCTTTTTTTCTTCTTTCTTCCTTTTTTCATTCGCCCCAGGCTGTTTTACGGCGTCGGGCTTTTCTTCGCCCTGCTTCTGTCCGGAAAAGAAATTCTTAAAAAGGGGGAAAGTCGGCGCCCCCCCTGGGGTAAAACCGTCCTCCTCGCCTTCGTTGTCTTCGCCGTTTGAAAGCTCCTGTCCCATCATTTCTGCAAAATTGGGAATTTCCCCGTTTTCGCTCATTTCCATAATGGTGTCCATCTGCTCCTGCACTGCGTCTAGATCTTCGTCTGAAATCCCCATTTTCTGCATAATATCAGTAACAGGCTTAATCCCAAGCTCCTTTGCGCAGGTCAGGCAATAGCCCTGCGAATCACTTTCTGCGTTTGTAGCAACAAATACAACCGCAGGCCTTTTTTTACATCTGCAACAAAGCATAAATCTTTCTCCTTTTCAATACCCGGTTTTAAAAACCGTTCTTCCAATGCGCCTTTTCTGTCTATACCGTTTTTTTTCGGTTCTGAAGCAGGCGCAAAAAAATAATAAAGTAACGGATCATGGCAAACAGCATAACCGCAGTTGTGATCAGCATTAAAACCAGCATTAAAATATCAAAATCGCTGGCACTGCCCGTAACGATCTCCAACACCACAATGGTGGATACGCACAGATAAAACACAACCGTAGCAAGCTTTCCATACCATTTGGCCGCCGGAGGCGTAATATGTTTTCTGAGTAAATACGCGCCGCCCAAAAGCATTAACAAATCCTTGAGTACTAAAATAACAACAAGCGGAATAATCCTGGGTACAATTATACCAATACAAATAATGACTGCAACCAGTGTAAGTTTATCTGCAATCGGGTCTAAAATTTTCCCCAGCGCCGTGATCTGGTTAAAATGGCGGGCAATCATTCCGTCAAACATATCGCTCAACCCGGAAAGCACAAGCATGGCTGCCGAAGCAACATAATTTTTCTGTATAAAAAAGAAAATAAACGGCGCAATCAGTAGGATACGCAGTACCGACAACAGATTTGGCACGGTCAAATTTTCCTTAAAGCGTTTCCCAATTTGAAGCATGATAAGATACCTTCCCATCCATCCTTGAATTTTCTGTTCCCTATCTATTTTATTCCCTTTATTCTATATGCGATCTCTGCGTATTTCCCGTAAATACGGCCGGATCTAAAGCCTGCGCAGACGAAGATTCAAAAAGTGTGCCTCCAAACGGTATAATGTTATAAAAATACCGGAACAAAAATGTGTTTTCCACTGTCTGTGCGTTGAACACCTGCGGCGCATCGCTTAAAAATGGAACCAGCAGCTTAATAAAGAAAACCAGCAGCGCAATGACCAGAATACCCTGCACAAGCCCCAGCACGGCTCCTAAAACTGCATCTGCACTTCTTAAAACCGGCAGCCGGAACACCTTTCCCACCGCGCCGGCCACCAGCTTAACCACAACTGAAAGCAGCAAAAACAAAACCACTATAACCAAAAGACTGAGCAGTGCGACGATGACAGGGGCTATTACCACCTCTATACCCTGGGCGGCAGCATCCGCCGTACTTTGTACAGACTGTGCAAGTGCAGACGTATCTATTCCAAAGTTTGGCAACAACCGTATAACAAAATCCGGCAAAATACTCAAAGCAGAGGAAATCCCCGCCTGCGCCTGCGTACCACCTGTATCCATAATCTGCTGTGACATATTCCGGATCAGCTGCTGCTGGAAAAATGTTTCGTAAATCCATTGTGCAAGATACTGGCCCAGCCAAATAGATACCGTTATAGCGGCTACCGTTCCTAAAATATGCACCAAAGTCTTTGCCGCCCCGCGCCGGATGCCCTGAAAAAAGAAAAAAACAACCACAACAAGAATGCCAATATCCAGTGCCAGACTCATTTTTCCTATCCTTTCTGCGCCTTTTACGCATCTGCTGTGCAGGCTGGGACAAATACGTTTTTTTGCAGCCCTTTAGGCTACAATATATCACATTTCCACCAAAAAAACAATTATATTTTTGTAAACAGAGCAGTCAGAAACGTACAAAGCGGATTTCGCTGATCCCCAATATATATGCGCTGTTTTCAGATTCCATACAAATTGCTCTGGCGTCTACGCCGGCATCGGCCGTGGCCACCTGTTCTGCATTCTTCTTATACGTATAAACCGTATCGCCGCTAAGGGCGCTGATATGATTCCCATATTGATCAATTGAAGTTATTTTCAGGTCTGTTTCCAACGGAGAAGCGGTTTCTCCGTTTTTGTCCATGTACACTATATTGCAGGAATGCCCGTCGCCGGAACGGGAAAGCGATAGGGTAACGCCATTGTACATATCAATATCAAAAGCTGTGAGCATCAGTTTGTTATAATTGTAAACCGATTGATCTGTAAAATTGGATTTGAGCATGACAGCCGCATTTTCACCAATGGCAGCTATATTTCCATTATCCATAAAAGAGACCTGAAAAAGCAAGTTATCGTCAAACTCCAGCAGCGCTCTCGGCTCATCCGAACTAAAATCCAGCACATACAGCGCAGAACGCATTGTGCCGTCCTTGGAAGACACGCCCGTCACTGCCGCCAGCGTTCCGTTTTCATTGATCGATACGCTGTTGGCGTAGTAATCCGCAAAATAATACGCATATTTTTGCGTATGGTCCGCATTGTAAACCGTCAGCTTTGCAAAATACCCGCTGGTCTGTGTAATAACCGCATACATTCCATGAGTATTGATATCCGCCGACAATATGGAATCCCTGGAATCACTTTTAAACACGGTTTCTCCTACCGTATCAATCTGGAAACCAGCGCCGCCCAAATTATAGATCAGGCTGTAATTGCCCTTGGTAAGAATAACAGGCGAAGAATAGCTAATTTGCCGGTTTAAAACCTGCCCTGCCGTATTATTGATCACGACAAAGGACGTATCGCTTACATACGCCAGGTTCTTATCCCAAAGCTTGATGTTACCGTTGTTGACCTTCGACCCGATAATCGCGCTGGGAAAGGCCTGCCCCTGGGTGTTTCCCAACAGATTTTTCTCTACGCTGTCTGCAAGCCTGTCCGGTGAAATGTTGTTCCAGCCGGCCACTGCAATCACCGCCAGCATGCATATAAGCAAAATCAGGACAACCGCCTTGGTTTTTTTGGAAATCTTTTCTCTGCTGACAGTTTGTGCGGAAAAATCCTCCGCCATACCGTCATACTTTTTCTCCTGCAATGCAGCGCCCTTTTCCTGGCCGCTTTTTTCCACTTTTTCCTTATCCGCCATTTTCATCATCCTTCCCAAACGGCATTTTATAACATACTCTGTTTAAATATAAACCGCATGCAGGCGCTGTCGGCCCCGCCTTTTTTCTATCCTTTGCCTGCAAAATGGTTTTCAGGTCCCCAGGTGCAAATTTCCCCTGCGCCACGCGCAAAAGCGTGCCGACCATAATCCTTACCATATTGTACAGAAAACCGTCGGCCTCCACGCACATGGTAACCAGTTCCCTGTCCCGTGTAACAGAAAACATATGTACATTTCTTGTAAAATCGCCTTTTTCACGCTTGTCTGCCGTACAAAAGGAGGTAAAATCATGCCGCCCCACATACTGCTGCGCAGCCTTGTGCAGCAACCGTGTATCCATAGGATACCGGTAGTGCAAAGCATATCCGTCTAAAAAAGGGTTGCGTGTCTGCGCGTTCCATATTTTATATATATACTGCTTGCTTACACAGGAATAGCGCGCGTGAAAATCCGAAGGAACTTCCTGCGCCCGATGTACGGCTATGCTCATCGGTAAAAAGCGGTTAAGCGCCGCTTTTAACCTTTCTGCGGGAATCATATGTGTCGTTTTCAGGCTGATGCAGTACATGTTTGCGTGCACGCCCGTATCTGTCCTGCTACAACCTTTCAGCTGAAAGTCCTGCCCTATAATCTTTTGGAGGGCGTCCTGGAATACCTCCTGCACGCTTAATGCATTTTGCTGGATTTGCCAGCCATGAAACGGCCTGCCGTCGTATGAAATTGTCAATAAAATATTTCTTAACGCACCGCTGCCGGCAGAAACGCATTGCATAATATCACTCCTGTAAAAATAAGCGCGCATATACACACTGCGCATACGTCCGTTTTTGAAAAATGCAAGCTTTTCATTCTGGTTCTTCCATCGCCGCCCCTGTAGCATCTGCATTCCATCGCTGTTGCCAGCTCGTAGGCGCGCCGGAATGCAGATACAAACAGCGGAACCAGCACCGGAACCAGTGCCTTAATCCGCTGGATTAAATTACCGCTTTCCATATCGGCCCCTCTTGCCTTTTGTGCACTCATAATCTTATCCGTCTCTTCCAGCAGCGTTGGAACAAAACGCAGGGCAATTGTCATCATCATTGCAATTTCATGTACCTTTACATGAAAAAATTTCAGCGGCTTCATCAAACGCTCCAGCGCGTCTGTCAGATCTGTTGGGGAGGTTGTAAACGTAAGCATAGAACTTACAATAATCAGGGAAGCAATTCTGACTGCAACAAATACCGCATTATTAATACCGGCCTGCGTGACCTTTAAAAAACCAAGCTGGACAAGCGGTTCCCCTCTGCCGTAAAACAGGTTGAGCACCGCTGTAAAAAGCACGATAAACAAAATCATTTTCATGCTTTTCAAATACATTTTAACTGGTATTCTCGTCAGGAGCATCATACTGAGCACAGACAGGGTGGTAACGGCAAGCGCGTAATAATTGTTTGTAATAAATATAAAAACGATAAACGCAAGCAGCAAAAGGATTTTCATGCGCGGATCCAGCCGATGTATGGCTGATCTTCCCGGCAGATATTGTCCCAATGTAATATCCCTTACCAAGTCACCACTTCCTTTCTTTATAAAATAACGCTTTTACAGATTGCGGTGTTTTTGCAAAGCCAGTATTTCTCCAATTGCCTGTTCCACTGTAAGAACCGCGTCGGAAACGGCATAGCCTTCCCGGCGCAGCGCTGACATGATTTTTGTTATCTGCGGTACCTGCAAGCCCATTTTTTCCAGTTCTTTCTCCCGTGAAAAAACGGCCTTGGTCTTATCAAACATAACAGCCTCGCCCTGATGCATAACGAGAACGCGGTCTGCTGTTTTTGCAATGTCTTCCATACTGTGAGATACCAAAAACACCGTATTGCCGCGCTGTTTATGATATTCTGTAATCTGCGCCAAAAGCACCTCTCTGCCGCTGGGGTCCAGTCCTGCCGTCGGTTCATCCAAAATCAGTATATCCGGGTCCATGGCAATCACCCCTGCGATGGCCGCCCTGCGTTTTTCTCCACCGGAAAGCTCAAAAGGAGATTTCCCCAAAAGTTCCGGCTTCAGCCCGGTAAAACGGGCCGCTTTTGTGACCTTTTCCTGAATTTCTTCATCTGAAAGCCCCATATTGCGCGGTCCAAACGCAATGTCCTTTTCGACCGTTTCTTCAAACAACTGATATTCCGGGTACTGAAACACCAACCCCGCCTGAAAGCGCACAGTGCGAATTTTTTTAGGGTCTTCCCATATGTCTCTGCCGTTTAAAAGCACCCTGCCGCCTTCCGGACGTATCAGGCCGTTAAACATCTGGATTAACGTTGACTTACCGGAGCCCGTATGTCCAATAATTCCAATCATCTCTCCTTTTTGCACCCTGATGGATACATCTTTTACAGCCGTTTTTTCAAACGGCGTATTTAAGCCGTAGGTATAGGAAAGATTTTCCGTTTCTAACACGTACATAACTCCTGGTCCTCTCTAAAACAGGGCTTTCGCATTTTATGTTGCCAAAACCTTTAAAAGTATTTGAATACATTCTTGTGTATCAAGCGCCATATTCTCTATCGGATAGCCGCTTGCACGCAGTCTGTAAATCAGTTCCGTAGCCTGCGGCACGTCAAGTTTATGCCGTTTGAGCAGCTCTACCTGTGAAAACACCTCGCGTGGCGCGCCCTGCGTCAGAATTTTTCCGCTGTCCATAACGACCACCCTGTCCGCCAGCGCGGCTTCGTCCATATAATGTGTGATTAAAACAACGGTAATCCCTTTTTCTCGGTTGAGCTTTTGTACTGTCTGCAGAACCTCCCTGCGGCCCATGGGGTCCAGCATGGCGGTTGGCTCATCCAGCACCAGGCAGCTCGGCTGCATTGCCAGGATCCCCGCTATCGCCACACGCTGCTTCTGGCCACCGGAAAGTTTATGCGGCGCATGTGTACGGTATTCGTACATGCCAACCGTTCTCAGCGCATCGTCTACCCTCTGGCGGATCTCTTTTGGGCAAACGCCCAGATTTTCCGGTCCAAAGGCCACATCCTCTTCCACAATGCTGGCTACAAGCTGGTTATCCGGGTTTTGCAGCACAAGCCCAACTTTACGGCGTATTTCATACTTGCACGCGTCGTCTGCCGTGTCCATACCATCTACCAGCACCTTACCCTCTGTGGGCAAAAGCATGGCGTTAAATTGTTTGGCCATAGTAGACTTGCCCGAACCGTTATGTCCCAAAAGCGCGACAAATTCTCCCCGGCGGACGTTCAGAGAAATATTCTTTAATACGTCTACCGGCGCGCCTGCTTCTTCGTCCTCTGGAATATATTGAAATGAAAGGTGTTGTACCTGAATAAAATTATCCATTGCTTTTCCTTTTCCCGCTTATACCTGCCAAATAGCAGTTGATCCACAGGGCAAAACAAGCCCTGTCTGCGTCACTGGCAGCCCTATTTCATCGGAGCTGACACTGCCGCCAAAGCGTTTTTGGAGCGTTACCCCCAAAAGATATTGCATAACGGCGGGCGAAAGCCCCGTTGTATACGAATTTAAAATAAAAAACTTTGCATTGGGCGATAACACAGAAGAACACAGGCCGCACAGGCTATACAATTGTTCCTCCAGCTTCCAGATTTCTCCGCCGGGCCCTCTTCCATAGGAGGGCGGATCCATGATAATACCGTCATACTGCCTGCCCCTGCGCTTTTCTTTTTGTACAAATTTTATACAGTCATCTACAAGCCATCTGACCGGCCGGTCTTGCAGATGGGACAGCACTGCGTTTTCCTTTGCCCACTGTACCATACCCTTTGAAGCGTCCACATGGCAAACTTTTGCGCCTGCATGCAGGCAGGCCAGTGTTGCGCCGCCCGTATAGGCAAACAGATTTAATATGTTCATCTGCTTTTTACTTTGCCGTATTTTATCGGAAACAAAATCCCAATTGACCGCCTGTTCCGGAAAAATGCCGGTATGTTTAAACCCCATAGGCCTTATCTGAAAGGACAACGCCTTATAGTGCAGCTCCCACAGGTTTGGGTGTTCCTTATATATCTGCCAATGTCCGCCGCCGCTGGCAGACCGTATATACCTTGCGTGGGCGCGTTGCCAAAGCGGGCTTTCACGCTTTGTTTCCCATATAATCTGCGGGTCGGGCCGTATAAGGATAACATCTCCCCAACGCTCCAGCCGCTCGCCACAGGCGGCGTCTATCAGCTCATAGTCTTTCCAGTTAGCAATGCGCATATCATTCCTCCGCTACCTGCTTTTATTCCGGAAGCCTTCAGGAAAGCCTTTCCCGGATCAGCTCTGCCGTCTGGGTTGCAAAACGCGTGATCTCGCCGGAATCTTCTCCTTCAACCATAACACGGACAAGCGGTTCCGTTCCCGAAAGGCGCACCAAAATTCTTCCTCTGCCGCCCAGGCATTCCTTTACGCGGTCAATTTCTTCGCGTATTTCCTTGTCTGTATAAAAACGGCGCTTTCCCTCTGCGCTGACCTTAACATTGAGCATCACCTGCGGATACCGTTCCATCAATGTAGCAATGCTTGAAAGCTTTGCCTTTCTGCGGCAAAGAAGGCTTAAAAGTTGCGCCGCTGTAAGCTGCCCGTCCCCTGTAGTAGAGTGGTCCAGAAAAATTACATGTCCGGACTGTTCTCCGCCAATATTATAACCTTCGCGCACCATGGTTTCCAGCACATAGCGGTCGCCTACCTGGGTAGACACAAAATTCATTCCTACATTTTCACAAAAACGGTTAAACCCCATGTTTGTCATTACCGTACCGACCACCGTATCTTTTTTGAGCAGGCCTCTGGATTTCATATCCGCCGCACAAATTGCAATCACATAGTCGCCGTCTACCAGATTTCCATTTTCATCTACCGCAAGGCAGCGGTCGGCGTCTCCGTCAAATGCAATTCCTGCATCCATCTGGTGTTCCCGCACGTATTTCATCAGGTTTTCCATATGTGTAGAACCGCAATCCTCATTAATATTGATGCCGTCGGGTTTATCAAATAAAAAGTGGCAGTCGGCCCCCAGCCCTTCAAAAAGCTTTCTTGCTGTACGGGAAGCGGACCCGTTTGAACAATCAACCGCAATTCGCATCCCTTGCAGATCATTCGGTACGGACTCGATTACATGGTCGACATAATCCTGCACAGCGTTTTCCGCATGGCGCACATGCCCAAGCATAGCGCCCTGCAGATTTGGGTAAGGTATTTTATGATCCAATACAATCGATTCAATTTCTTCTTCCAGCCCGTCCGGCAGTTTATAGCCATCCATGCTGAAAATTTTGATCCCGTTAAACTCGAACGGATTGTGCGAAGCAGAAATCATAATCCCCGCGTCCGCCTTATACCTACCGATTAAATAAGCCACTGCCGGCGTGGGGACAACCCCCAGGCACAGCACGTTCGCGCCCACAGAACAAAGACCTGCGATCAACGCGCCCTCTATCATGTCGGAACTTAAGCGTGTGTCCTTCCCAATCAAAACGGTAGGATGCTCCACTTCCTCGTTAATCAGCACCATGGCAGCCGCTCTGCCAATATTCATAGCCATCTCACAGGTCAGCTCTGTATTGGCAACGCCTCTTGCGCCGTCTGTTCCAAAAAGTCTTCCCATAAACACGATACCTCCGAAAAATAATTTTTGTCACACAAGCCCAGATGATTCGTCTGTAAACAGTACGGGCTGCCCGGAGGATGGTGCGTTTGGCATTTCAAGCCCCAAATGCCTGCAGGCTTCCAGCGTAACACACCGCCCTCTGGGTGTTCTGTTTAAAAAACCGATCTGCATCAGATACGGCTCATATACGTCCTCAATGGTAACAGCCTCTTCTCCAATTGCCGCCGCCAGCGTTTCCAGCCCCACGGGGCCTCCTTTATAATATTTAATCATAGCCGTAAGCATGCGCCTGTCGTTAGAATCCAGCCCCAGGCGGTCTACCTCCAGTTTATCCAGTGCAACGCCGGCCGTATCTGCCGTAATTACTCCATTGCTCATAACCTGCGCAAAATCGCGCACACGCTTTAACAGGCGGTTTGCAATTCTGGGCGTTCCCCTGGAGCGGGAGGCAATCTCCAGCGCGCCGCCGTCGTCAATGGGTATTTCCAAAATAGATGCGCTGCGCTTTATGATTTTTGCAAGCTCCTGCGAAGTATACGGCTCCAGCCTGAGAACAACGCCGAACCGGTCGCGCAGCGGCGCTGTCAGCTGGCCCGCTCTTGTGGTTGCGCCTACCAGTGTAAAATGCGGCAGCGGCAAATGATAGGAAGCTGCCATTTGCCCTTTTCCTGTAATAATATCAATTGCATAATCTTCCATGGAAGGATATAAAATTTCCTCCACAGCTCTTGAAAGACGGTGGATTTCATCAATAAACAAAACATCTCCCGGATTTAAATTAGTAAGCAGTGCGGCCAGGTCGCCGGGCTTTTCGATCGCCGGGCCAGAGGTAATGCGCAAATTAACCTGCAGTTCATTTGCTATAATACCTGCAAGCGTCGTTTTGCCAAGCCCTGGCGGTCCGTAAAGCAAAACATGGTCGAGCGTTTCTTTCCGCTGCTTTGCCGCCTCTATAAACACAGAAAGGTTTTCCTTAACCTTTTCCTGCCCGATATATTCCTCTAGTGAACGCGGACGCAGCGGATTATCTTCTGACACAACATCGTCCGGAATTTCAGCGGCGCTTACAATTCTGTTTTCAAAATCAAATGTATTATCCATGTATCTTTATCCTTTCAGCCTTTTCCCATTTCCTTTAAAACAGCCGCAATCATCTGCTCCACGCTCAATGTAAAATCAAGCCCGGAAAGCACAGGCATTACATCTGCACTGCCATATCCAAGCACCGAAAGCGCCTCCACCGCCTTTTGTATGTTGTCCTGGGCAAAAGGCTGCGCCGTTTCGGGCTGAATGGATGCTAAATTGGCCGTAAACCCGCTTACTTTATCTTTTAGCTCCAAAACGATCCGCTGTGCAAGCTTTGGACCAACCCCTTGCGCTCTGGTGATCGTTTTACTGTCATTTGCGGCAATACACATGGCTACCTGCTCCGGAGAAAGTTCCGACAAAATTGCAAGCCCTGCCTTGGGGCCTACACCGCTTACCGCTGTCAAAAGTTTAAAGCAGTTAAGTTCCTGCAGCGTTGCAAAACCAAACAGCTCAACAGCATCTTCCCGCACGTTTAAATGCGTATAGACCAACGCTTCCTGGTGAAGCTTTGGAAGATTCCTCTGTGTATTTAGCGTAGTCAGGCATTTATAGCCCACGCCTGCACATTCTATTACGATAAACCCCGCTTCTGCATGGGACAAAACGCCCCGTAAGCTGTAAAACATTATTGATTCCGTCCCCTTTTATACAGCATCTCCCGCAGGCGCGTTCCTGAAGCCTGCGTATGGCAAATGGCAATTGCAAGCGCGTCTGCCGTGTCGTCCGGTTTTGGGACCTGCTGCAAATGCAGCAGGCGCCGCGTCATTTCCATAACCTGCACTTTTTTCGCCTGGCCATAGCCCGTCACTGCCGTTTTTACCTGCAGCGGCGTATATTCAAAAACTTCTACGCCGTTTTTTTGCGCCGCTAATAAAATTACGCCTCTCGCCTGCGCTACATTGATCGCTGTTTTTTGATTGTTTTGAAAATAAAGCTTCTCAATCGCCATAAAATCAGGATGACAAGCATCCATCACCTGCATAAGCCGGTCATAAATGCTTTGCAGACGCACTCCAAACGGTTGCTGCGCCTGTGTGGTAATCGCGCCAAAGGCAAGCGGTGTATGCCTGTTGTTGCGAAAATCCACCACACCCCAACCGACGATTGCATAACCAGGATCTATCCCTAAAACAACCAAACCCTGCAACCCCCTTTAAAAATGCGCCTGCATAATACTAACTTAAGATTATAGCACATAAGGGTTGTTCGGGCAACTAAAACGCCTTATTTTTATCCTTTATAAATGATTCTTTTTTTAAAAAGGGCTTGCTTTTTTTTGAACCTTTGGATATAATAGAACAGCAATCTTTCCGGACGCTTAGCTCAGCTGGTAGAGCATTCGCTTGACGTGCGAAGGGTCAGCGGTTCAAGTCCGTTAGCGTCCACCATGTAAAAAGCACATTAAAAGCAGCTTTGCTTTTAATGTGCTTTTATTTTTGACAGAGAATTTATATTTTTCAGGCTGAACATACGGTCCAGCACAAAAAATGAATCCTGTTTTGTTTTTCCTGCCTTTTCCTTGCATGCCGGCTTTTACCCGGCGTAAAATAAACATGAACCCATCATAGAAGAATTGGAGGCAGTAACATGAAGCAGGAAAAGCAAAGCGCGCCGGAAAAAGGCCATGAGGAACAAAAGGCTTTTTATAAGCAGCCCAAGCATTCACCCGACCAGCGCAGCAAACCCATAGTAACCGAAGCGCTTATGGAGGAACGCATGCTGGTAGGCCCAAGAAATATTACGCTTTCCGGAGCGGAACATTTTGTAATGGATATAGACACGCGGGTTGCAAAACCGTCTGAGTATGGCGTGGACGAAATGCGCGACTGAAGTATTGTCAACGAAAAATAAAACTATTTGACCTTTTGCAACGTGATGGTTTTTTTGTTGAGCGTCAGCTCAATCTGGTCTCCCAGCAGGTTGTATCCAAAGGTAAAACTTTCATTGAGTTTTTCGTCTGTCAATGTAATATTGTCACTGCTGACAATGCAGTTTCCCGCTATTTTTGTTTCAGCACCGCCGCCGGCCTTTACTGCAAGGGACGCTTTATCTCCGTCAAAGCTTAAAGCAACCGTCGACATATATTCGCCTTTTCCGCTCCAGGTATTTGCCTTAAGCTCATCCTGCGCGCTTTCCACCACGGTCCTCGTACAGGCACACAGGGAAATCAGCGCAAAAAGCACCGGCAGCGTCCATATCCATTTTTTGCGCATATGCAACATCCCCTTTCCATAATTTTTCTTTTATTTATCATATGAAAGACCGTTTTTCTTTATGCGCCGGCCCGTGGGGTTCCACAGAACCGTTAGATTCTCTAATTTTCTTTGTTCTACAGAGCAATACTTTTACATGTCCGGCAGTTATACCTATTGAAAAACGCAGAAAAAAAGTATATAATAATAAAAAACACGTACTGATTACAAGGGTTTGTCCCAAGTAAGAAGGCACGCAATTTATTAGACGGCTTTGCATGGACCCGCCTTCTTTTCTTGCAAAGGGCAGGTTTCCGTATGCAATGCGTGTTGCCGACGCTTTATCCCGTGCCTTTTTGGGCACGGGAATTTTTTTGGGGGAAAGGAGGCTGTCCTATGGACACAAGAATTGCCCTAATCGGCATACTGGTCGAAGACAAACAGTCCACGGAACAAATGAACCGGCTGCTTTCTGACTTTGGGGATTATATTGTAGGCAGAATGGGTATTCCCTACCGACAAAAAAATGTAAACGTTATAAGCGTCGTGGTCGACGCACCCGGCGATATCATCAGTGCACTGTCCGGCAAACTGGGTATGCTGCCCGGCATTACCACCAAAACGGTATATTCCAAAAAATAAGGCGGTGCAGATAAATGCAGGCTCTGGTTGACAAGCTTTATAAACAACATATACTTACAGCGGATGAATTTCATCTGCTGCTTGCGCATTATCAGGATGCAAAGCTGTGCGAATTTCTTTTTTCATGCGCGCGCGCTGTATCAAACATGCATTTTGGCAATAAAATTTACATACGCGGTTTGATAGAGATATCAAACTATTGCCAAAACAACTGTTATTACTGCGGCATCCGCGCAGGCAACCGCCATGTGCAGCGCTACAGGCTGTCAAAAGAAGAAATTTTGTCCTGCTGCCGGCAGGGGTACGCGCTTGGCTTCCGCACATTTGTCCTGCAGGGCGGCGAAGATCCCTATTATACCGACGATACGCTTTGTGAGATCGTCAGTGCAATCAAAGCAATGTATTCCGACTGCGCTGTGACACTCTCATTAGGTGAACGCACCCGGGAAAGCTATCAAAGGCTATATGAAAGCGGCGCAGACCGCTACCTGCTGCGGCATGAAACTGCTGACCCTTTGCATTATAGCAGGCTTCATCCAAAAAATTTGTCGCTTACAAAACGTATATCCTGCCTGTTTGATTTAAAGGAAATCGGTTACCAAACAGGGACCGGCTTTATGGTTGGTTCCCCATACCAGACAAATGCCACGCTCATACAGGATTTACTGTTTATTCAAAAACTGTCGCCCCAAATGGTAGGGATTGGGCCGTTCATCCCACACACGCAAACGCCTTTTGCAAACAAGCCGCAGGGCAGCGTGCAGCTTTGTCTTTTTTTGATTGCCCTTTTGCGTTTGATGTTGCCAAACGCCCTGCTTCCGGCAACCACAGCGCTTGGTACGGCAGAGAAAAGCGGAAGATGCAAAGGAATTTTGGCAGGCGCAAACGTTGTGATGCCAAACTTATCCCCCATATATCGCCGCGCGCAATATGAGCTGTACGACAACAAAATCAGCGCGGACGAGGAAGCTGCTGAAGGCCTTGCCCTGCTGAAAAAGCAGCTTGCCGGGATCGGGTACACCGTCGTAGTGGATCGTGGTGATTTTGAACCGACATAAATTGCATGTATTATACAAATAGTATAAATTCACTTATATATACTTATAGAATAACTTTGACAGAAAGGAACGTCCGCTCATGTATAACCCAAAATCTGAGAAAGCAGAAGAATTTATAGACCATCAGGAAATTTTGGATACGCTTGACTACGCAGAGAAAAATAAACAGAATTTACAATTGATTGAAAGCCTGATCCGGCGCGCAGAAGACTGCAAAGGTCTTACCCACAGAGAAGCCGCCGTTTTGCTGGAATGTAACCTGCCTGAACAAAATGAAAAAATTCTGAAACTTGCCAAAAAAATTAAGGAACGCTTTTACGGCAAGCGTATAGTCATGTTTGCACCGCTGTATCTGTCCAATTACTGTGTAAACGGCTGCGTATATTGTCCCTATCATCACCAGAACAGGCATATCTGCCGTAAAAAGCTCACGCAGGAGGAAATTCGCCGCGAGGTAATCGCGCTGCAAGACATGGGGCATAAGCGCCTGGCGCTCGAAACGGGGGAAGATCCTGTTAATAACCCGCTGGAATATGTGCTGGAAAGTATAGACACCATTTATTCAATTCGGCATAAAAACGGTGCGATTCGCCGTGTAAACGTAAACATTGCCGCCACTACGGTGGAAAATTACAGAAAACTGAAAAACGCGGGAATTGGTACATACATTTTGTTTCAGGAAACCTACCACAAGGAAAATTATGAAGCGTTGCATCCAACAGGCCCCAAGCATAATTATGCCTACCACACAGAGGCCATGGACCGCGCCATGCAGGGCGGTATTGACGACGTAGGCTGCGGCGTGCTGTTTGGGCTGAACATGTACCGTTATGATTTCACAGGGCTTTTAATGCACGCAGAACATCTGGAGGCCATGTTTGGCGTAGGGCCGCATACAATCAGCGTACCACGTATCTGCCCGGCGGACGATATTGATCCTGAAAACTTTAAAAACGCCATTTCAGACGATATTTTTGCAAAAATTGTCGCTGTTATCCGCATTGCCGTTCCTTATACGGGTATGATTATTTCCACCAGAGAATCCCAGAGAAGCCGGGAACGCGTACTGGATCTGGGTATTTCACAGATCAGCGGCGCCTCGCGTACAAGCGTGGGCGGTTACTGCGAGCCAGAACCTGAGGAGGAAAACTCCGCCCAGTTCGACATCAGCGACAGGCGCACGCTCGACCAGGTTGTGAACTGGCTTTTAACACTGGGGTATATTCCCAGCTTCTGCACCGCCTGTTACCGCGAAGGCAGAACGGGCGACCGCTTTATGCGCCTTGTCAAATCCGGGCAAATTGCAAACTGCTGCCAGCCCAACGCCTTAATGACCTTAAAGGAATATCTGGAAGATTACGCAAGCGAGCAAACCAGGCAAAGGGGCGAGCAGGTTATCCGGCGAGAGGTCGAAAAAATCCCCAATGTCAGGGTGCGTCAAATTGCAAAGGAATATCTGCACCAGCTGCATAACGGAAAACGCGACTTTCGTTTTTAATTGCAATCGGCGCATTGCAATCAGGCGGAAAAGGAAAACGAAAAAGGCAAAGGAGATGCATACCATGACGCTCAATGAGACCCCCAGGGCCAGTCGCCTGCATATTGGTCTGTTTGGCAAACGCAACACGGGAAAATCTTCACTTGTAAACGCCCTGACCGGCCAAAAGGTATCGCTTGTGTCAGATGTTGCCGGTACAACCACCGACCCGGTGTACAAGTCCATGGAAATCCACGGTATAGGCCCGTGTACATTTATAGATACCGCCGGCTTTGACGATACGGGCAGCCTCGGAAATATGCGCATTGAACAGACAAAAAAAGCCATGGCGAAAACAGACATTGCCATTATGCTCTTTGCCGCCATGCCAGACCAGACCGAGCGCAGATGGCTGCAAATGCTTAAACAGCAAAATATCCCTGTCGTTACTGTTTTAAACAAACTGGACGTTCTCTCCGATAACCAAATAATACTGGACGCCATAGAACGCCTTTGCGGTACAAGGCCGCTGCTTGTAAGCGCAAAAACGGGGCAAGGAATTGCACTGGTGCGACAAGCGCTGATAAACGCCCTGCCGGACGATTTTGGACAACGGAGCATTACAAACGACTTAGTGCAGGACGGAGATATCGTTGTACTATGTATGCCGCAGGACATTCAGGCGCCGCGCGGCAGGTTAATTTTGCCGCAGGTGCAGACTCTGCGCGAGCTTTTGGACAAAAAATGCCTGGTGCTGAGCGTAACCACGGACAAACTGTCGCAGGCGCTCCAGAGTCTTGTAAAGCCGCCAAAGCTGATTATTACAGATTCACAGGTGTTCAGAACGGTATATGAACAAAAGCCAAAGGAAAGCAAGCTTACCTCTTTTTCTACCCTGTTTGCACAGTACAAGGGTGATATTGACTATTTTGTAAAAAGTACAAAGGCGTTTGAAACGCTGTGTGCGCACTCCAAAATTCTGATTGCGGAAGCCTGTACACATGTACCGCTCAAAGAAGACATAGGCCGTGAAAAGCTGCCACGCCTGCTTCGGGCGCGTTTTGGTCAAAATTTGCAGATTGATCATGTAAACGGCGCTGATTTTCCCGATGATCTGCGCAGCTACGCGCTTGTGATCCAGTGCGGCGCCTGCATGTTCAACCGAAAATACGTTCTGTCGCGCGTACAACAGGCAAAAGAACAGGGCGTGCCCATGTCTAACTACGGTGTGGTGCTCGCATATCTGACCGATATTCTGGATAAAATTGACTATTAGCAGCCAGGTACATATAAAAAGGGCGCCTCCGCGGCCGTTTAAGCCGCAGGAG
>OLYV01000470.1_pt1 | contig 19239 bp, 10 predicted proteins | sample 1644371 | NCBI WGS metagenome assembly OLYV01 (sample SAMEA103958124, study PRJEB25191) | human gut metagenome | biome: human-associated habitat [ENVO:00009003]; feature: intestine environment [ENVO:2100002]; material: feces | place: Germany | collected 2013/2015 | reverse complement strand
CAACCCCTCCGTCGCTACGTTCCACTTCCCTTATATGGCTCCCGCCACACCCCGGAATGATGCTACGGGGCACGGCGGGAGGGGGAGATTGCAGCCCAATCCGTTCCCCTTGCTGCGTTTTTTTTACCCCTCCGTCCTTCGGACACCTCCCCTATATTTTGCTGTGCAAAACACCCCGTAAGGTTACGGGACATGGCAGGGGAGGAGTAGTACGCTTTGTACAGAAATTTAAGCAAGAATCAACCTTTCACCGAAGAGTCCGGAATGTGTTTGTCGACAAGTGATTCATTGCTAAAATTCATGCCTACCCTATGGGTTTTCTACTGAACTGAAAAAGCTATGTGTGAAGGAGGAATCAGTAATTGCTGAAATTCTGGGGTTTGATGACGAACCCTACTCTCAGGCGAGAATGGAATTTGTTATAGTCGAGTAGTCCTTCGCCGTAACCGTTGTAATATTGTATAAAGAAATATTGGTTTTCGTTGGGGAATAAGCGGGCATTCAGTTCGATAACGGTGTTGAAATTGAAATTCCAGCCGCTCCGTTTGGTGAGAATGACGGTAGCTCCGAACCGGCGATTGTCGCTTATGTAACTACCTGCTAATTGAAAAATACCGCAGTATTTGAGGATATCCCGGTTGTTCCCGCTGTCGATGATAGGTATCCATGTTTTGAATTGAAGCTCTACATTGCGATCGACGGCGAGCGCACCCATGAACGAGATTTTATTCCAACTGCGAGAATAAATGCTGTCTTTCCCGTTCGATTCATGCTCGATCAGGAGCGAGACTTGTCCGATAAGTCTATTTCGATGTATGACCAGATGCGATAGCCCTATGCCGGGATTGAAATTGAGGTCGTACATCGGGAGGGATTCTTGAAAGACATTCCAAAATGCTTTTTGCGTATAGGTTACAAATAGGTAGGTATCGAATGGAAGTTTGCTTTTTGTAAGCCTCTGGCTGATGCTTAGTTGGAATTTTACATCGGAATTTTTATTGGTCGGTTTGCTCCCGATGGTCGTACCCCCGATAAAGTAGTTGTCTTTGTATAGCGAAAAATAAGGTCTTTTGTCCAGCTCTTCGCGCACGCTGTCGGGATTGTATCGGGGAACATCGTTTCGGATTTGGGTAAAACCCGAAACACAGGGCAGAATTATCAGCAAGAGGATAAACAATCGTTTCATGTACAAATATAATAATATGGTGGAAGAAATGAGAAATGAACTTGTTCATTTTTTATTTCGAACCGCATCTATATCCGATACATTCCGATATAGATAATTGTGCAAATATATGCTATATCGGCTTTATTTTATAGGTAAAAAGGTCGTTCTTTTTCGCCGGTTTTTCCATTGTTGTCGGGTTTTATACTTTGTTTTGCCCGGATATTGTTTTGCTCCTCCCGTAAAATCCAGTACATTTGCAAGGAATGAAAATGTTTTTTGCATGAATAAAATAGGTGCGGTACTGTGTATTTGTGTCCTTTTGCTGTCGGGTTGCGGCGGCAAGGATAACGAGTTTGTCGTGGAGGGAACTATCAATAATTTAGGAGGACGCCCTATTTATGCCGTTTATAGTCTTGAAAACGGCATTGTCGTAGATACTCTCCGTCCGCAGAATGGTTTTATCACATTCAAAAACTCGGCTTCGGAACTTATTCCCATACAGTTTTATTATTTCGATAAAACGTCCTTGACCAAGATATATGTGCAGAACGGCGACCGGATAGAATTGTCGGGCGACGGGCAGGATCCTTTCGGGTTGAGAGTGAAAGGAAGTTCTCTAAATAAGGATTTGTTTAAGTTCAATCAAGAGAATAAAGAGTTGTTGCAGTCTTGGTCGGCAGAAAGGAACATTTCGGCATCGGGAATGAGAACCCGGCGATACGAGCAGTTGAGCAAGGAGCTGCAAGGCGTTGTGGCAAAGTATGTAGGCGAACATAAAGATTCGCCCGTGAGCGCTATTTTGTTAGATGATTATGTATTGGGAAGGGTGAGCGATGCGTTTTGCGATTCGTTGATCGGTTTGTTGGACGACCGTGTACTGTCGGCTCCGCCGGCCACAGCATTGGAAATGTATCGACAATTTGAAACCATACAGAAGAGTGACACCGTATTGCCTTATTTATCATTGACTACGGTGGCCGATACGACCGAATTGCTGAATCCCCGAGAAGCCCAAGCGACCCTGCTTTGTTTTTGGGCTGCCGAGACACCCGGAACACAGAGGTACAGCGGCTTTTTAAGGGAGATAGCAGAACGATACGATTCGTTGGTGCGGGTCGTGGAAATTTCGCTGGATAGGGACAGCGCCGTATGGAAGGAGCGAATCGAGGCCGATTCGGCCGTATGGGCCCGGCGGTGGGCGAAAGGCGGTTATCTTTATCCGGGGGTGAAAGAGCTTCATATCCAAAGCATACCTTATCTGTTGGTCGCCGATTCTTTGGGGCGGATTGTCGCCAGAGGGCTTTCGCCCGACTCTTCGAGAGTTTATATCGAACGTTTAGTAACACCATAACCTATTACTGCAAAATCTATTACTATGTTGGTGAAAGTTTTTGGCGCAGCCGTGCAGGGTATCGATGCTCTTGTAGTGACTATCGAGGTGAACTGTTCGCAGGGTATCCGTTTCTTTATGGTGGGATTGCCCGATGCAGCCGTGAAAGAGAGCCACGAGCGGATTGTCTCGGCCGTGGAACATAACGGTTACAGATTTCCGAGGAAACAGGTAATCGTGAACATGTCGCCTGCCGATATACGCAAGGAAGGTGCGGCGTATGATTTGCCTTTGGCCGTGGGGATTTTGGCGAGCGACGAGAAGATAGAAACGGGTAAATTGAGCGAGTATATGTTGATGGGGGAGTTGTCTCTCGACGGCTCCATTCTTCCTATCAAGGGGGCGTTGCCCATAGCTATCAAGGCAAGGGAGGAGGGCTTTAAGGGGTTGATTATTCCCAAAGCCAATGTTCGCGAGGCTGCGGTAGTCAATCATCTCGATGTGTATGGCGTAGAGAATATCACCGAGGTGATTCGTTTCCTGAACGGGGAGATCGAGCTGGAACCGACGGTAATCGATACTCGTGCGGAATTTTTCAGGGAATATACCCATTTCGATTTGGATTTCAGCGATGTCAAAGGTCAGGAGAGTGTCAAGAGGGCTTTCGAAGTAGCAGCGGCCGGCGGACATAACATCATACTCATAGGGCCTCCGGGCGCCGGAAAATCGATGATGGCGAAGCGGTTGCCTTCTATACTACCGCCTCTCACATTGCAGGAAGCACTCGAAACGACCAAGATACATTCGGTCGCCGGACGCATGGAGAGGGGTAGTTCGTTGTTGTCGCAACGGCCGTTCCGGTCGCCGCATCATACCATATCGTCGGTAGCGTTGGTGGGCGGCGGGGCTTTTCCCCAGCCGGGTGAAATTTCATTGGCACACAACGGGGTGCTTTTTCTCGACGAGTTGCCCGAGTTTTCACGTCAAGTACTCGAAGTAATGCGTCAACCTCTCGAAGACCGCAAGATAACGATAGCACGTGCGAAATACTCGATAGAATATCCCGCCGGGGTGATGTTGGTCGCTTCGATGAATCCTTGTCCTTGCGGATATTATAACCACCCGGAGAAAGAGTGTATATGCAGCCCGGGAACGATACAACGTTATTTGGGAAAAATTTCGGGCCCTCTGCTCGACCGCATAGACATACAAGTGGAGATCGTTCCCGTCCCGTTCGAGAAAATCTCCGACACCCGTCCGTCGGAGTCGAGCGAGTCGATTCGTCGACGAGTCATTGCCGCAAGAGAAATTCAAGCCGCACGCTTCGCCGACTATCCCGGCATTCATTGCAATGCCCAAATGACTACCCGGTTATTGAACCGATTCGCTGTCCCCGATGAGGCGGGATTGAAACGGCTGAAAGATGCGATGAACCGTTTCCACCTGTCGGCACGGGCCTACGACCGTATTTTGAAAGTGGCTCGTACCATCGCCGATTTGGAAGGTAGCGAAGGGGTACAGGTGCAACACATCAACGAAGCGGTGAATTACCGAAATCTCGATCGGGAGAATTGGGGAGATAGGTAGAAATTGTTTATCTTGCAGACCTATATTAAAGTATAGTGAAACTCAGATGTAACGATATGAAGAACATAACCGTATTTTTGGCATCCAGCGACGAGTTGAAAAACGACCGTAACAGTTTTCATTCGTTGGTGGCTTCTTTGGACGAAATTTTCGAGCCTCGGGGATATCGCATAAGGTGCAGACGTTGGGAAGATTTTTCGGCATTTTGCACCGGAACCCGTACTCAGGACGACTACAACCGCATAGTACGTGCCAGCGATATTTGTATCTGTATGTTTCACCGCAAAGCGGGAGAATACACCATAGAGGAGTTCAATCAAGCCTTAGACGAATATGTGAAGAATCAGAGTCACCCCAAGACATTTGTCTATATTCGTGCCTTGATAGAAGGTGAAATGGAGGACGAGGCATTGAAACGATTCAAGGAAGATTTGTTCGATCGGGTGGGGCATTATTGGTGCAACTATGCCACCGACGATGCCATGAAGTTGCATTTTGTCATGCAGTTGGAGCGGATCATTCCATCGGTATCGGGCAACGCTTCCGTAACCGAGGGTAACCACTTTAAGATAGAGAACGGAGTCGTTTCGCTTTACGGCCACAAGATAGCCGAACTGGACAATCTCTCTTTTGCCGCCGAGAATCCGGAATACCTTTCGTTGAAAGAGTCCATTGCCCGATTGAATACAGAGATCGCCCGACTGAGAGCGACCGGTGTCGCCGAGCTTCAACCGATGATTGACGAGAAACAGGCAGAACTATACAAGAAACGGGAAAGTCTCAACCGATTGGAGAGCCAGCTGTTCGATCTTGCTCTGTCCATCAACAAGCTGATCGGGAGCGGAACGCCGGTGAGCGAGCGCAAACGGTTGGCGATAGAGATGTTCGAGCGAGGGAACAGCAAAGGGGTCGTGGAGATTTTGAATGAAAAAGATATCGCCGCCGATGCCGCTCAGGCCCGCAAGGAGATAGAGCAAGGGAAACTACTGGTCGATTCCGGTCGGTCGCTTATCGAGGCGGGACTTCAAAAGACACGATCGTTGGCCGAGGAGTATGTTTTGCGGGTAAAGGCTTTGATGACAGACTATGCAGAGCCTCGTCGCTTCGAATTGGCTTGCCATGCCTATGAGCAGGGTATCGAGCTGGTCCGTGCCAACCTTTCGGAGGAAGAGTTGGCAAAAAGTTTGTTTGAGTATGGTTGTTTTTTACAGGCAAACAAACGATACGATTTGGCGGAAGTTCGTTATCGAGAAAATTTAGACATCTACCAACGACTTGCGGCCATTAGTCCACAGGTCTACGAGCCGGACTTGGCAATGGTTCAAAATAATTTAGGTACTTTGTACGAAGATACCCGACGTTACGGGGAGAGCGAGGAGATGTTCCTTTCTGTCATGGAGATTCGTCGACGGCTCGTGGCAGCGAATCCACAGGTGTACGAGCCGGATTTGGCGGGGATACAAAATAATTTAGGTATTTTGTATAAAGATACCCAACGTTATGAGGATAGCGAGAAGATGTATCTCTCCGCCATGGAGATTTATAGACGGCTCGCGGCAGTGAATCCACAGGTCTACGAGCCGGATTTGGCAATGGCTCAAAGTAATTTAGGTACTTTGTACAAAGATACCCGACGTTATGAAGATAGCGAGAAGCTGTGTCTTTCCGCCATGGAAATTCGACGACGACTTGCAGCGGCGAATCCACAGGTTTACGAGCCGTATTTAGTACGAGCGTGCAATAACCTTTCATTCTTATTTCTCGCTCAGGGCAATTTTGAAGAAGCTGAACGGTATGCCCGTGAGGGAGCAAAATATGATTCTACTCATCATACTATTTATACAAATCTTGCGGCATCCCTTCTTCTTCAAGGTCGATATGCCGAGGCGGAAGAGATATACCTGCGATACAAGGAAGAGCTAAAAGAGGACTTTCTCTCGGATTTCGAAGATTTCTATCGACGGGGAATTATTCCACCGGAACGGGAAGACGATGTGGAACGGATAAAAAAGCTGTTGTCGAAATAGGCAGAGACATACATTCGATCGGGATCGCTGCGGGTGCGGATTAGGGAGTATAACGCATCATTGGATAAACGAGCCGAGTTGCTTGTATACTATACAGAAAAACAAAATTCGGATATGGAAACAAAGAAAGAAACAAAGAAAAACACACGTCTGTTGTCATTGGATACCCTTCGGGGATTCGATATGCTTTTTATTATGGGTTTCGCCCCGTTGGTAATCGCCTTGAATGCCTTGCACCCGACGGCGGTGGGCGATGTCATAGCGGGGCACATGCGGCACGTCCCGTGGGACGGGTTTACCCAACACGATATGATATTCCCCTTGTTCTTGTTTGTCGCAGGTATATCTTTCCCGTTTTCATTGGCCAAGCAAAGGGGGAGCGGATCGAGCGACAAACATATTTACCTGAGGGTTTTCCGCCGGGGTGTCACCCTCGTTTTGCTGGGATTCTTGTATAACGGATTCTTACAGTTGAATTTCCCTGATGTGCGTTTGGCAAGCGTTTTGGGGCGTATCGGGCTGGCGTGGATGCTCGGGGCTTTCATTTACATGAGTTTGAAAAAGTCGGTACAATATGGTTTGATTGTCTTTATCTTGGTGGGTTATTGGTTGCTGTTGGCCTTTGTGCCGGCTCCCGATGCTGCGGGGGCTTCCCCTCTTTCTATCGAAGGGAATCTGGTCGGATATATCGATCGGCATTGTTTGCCGGGGAAATTGATATGCGGTAATTTCGACCCGGAGGGTTTACTGAGCACGCTTCCGGCGATAGTCACGGCATTATTGGGAATTTATGCGGGGGAAATCGTCCGTTCCACCCGCTTGGGAAGCGGAGAGAGAAAGAGTTTGCTTTTGTCGGGAATCGGGGTTGTGTTGGTCGCCATAGGGCTGGTTTGGAATACCGTATTCCCGATTAACAAAATGCTTTGGAGCAGTTCGTTTACCTGTTTCGTGGGAGGACTTTCGTTCTTGTTGTTCGCTTTGTTCTATTATATCGTCGATGTGAAAGGGTGGAAATCGTGGACTCTCTTTTTCCGAGTGATAGGACTAAATTCGATAACGATTTATCTGGCGCAGCAGGTGGTAGGATTTTCTCACATGAATAAGTTTTTGTTCGGAGGTATATCCCAATGGGTGGGAGAATGTGCCGGTGAGCCTGCCGGTGCGGTCGTCCTTCGTGCAGGATATGTCGCTTGTTGCTGGTTCTTCCTCTATTTTCTGTATCGGAAAAATATTTTCCTGAAAGTATAGTTTGTCGGTGGTGAACTCGTCCCATCTCATCTACGATGAGCGGGGGGGAGAAGTCTTGTCTCTGTTGCTTTTACTGCTGGTATTTCTTTAACCCCTCCGTCCCTACGTGCCACCTCTCCTATATTTTGCGTTGTAAAACAACCCGTAGTGCTACGGGACACGGCAAGGGGAGGAGCGAAATGTTTCGAATGTTACAAGGTCTGGCGGGAGGAGGGAGAGAGCTGTTTCAATAGAGAAGCATAAATCTTACTCGTCGTTTTTAAGAGCTGACTTTTTGTTTTTCGAAACACAGGGGAGAGTGGGGAATGGGGGAGTGGCAGCGATGAAGTGAGGAGTAGAAAAAAATAAAAACAGTTTCTTACATTTTTTTAATTTCACAATTCCGGTCGAAAATGTTATCTTTGTTTCTCTTAAACGGGATTATTCATACGAATATAAAAGAAATATATCGTGGCCAAGGAAATTGTCGAAACTCCGCTGATGAAACAGTATATCGAGATGAAAGCCAAGCATCCCGATGCGATATTGCTTTTCAGGGTGGGAGACTTTTATGAAACGTTTTCGGACGATGCTTTGGTGGCATCGGAAATATTGGGGATTACATTGACTCGCCGGGCAAATGGAGCCGCCCAGTATGTGGAGTTGGCCGGTTTTCCCCATCATGCTCTCGATACTTACCTTCCCAAATTGGTGCGTGCCGGAAAACGGGTAGCTATTTGCGAACAGCTAGAAGACCCGAAACTGACAAAAAAATTGGTCAAGCGCGGCATTACGGAATTGGTGACACCGGGCGTGTCGATTAACGACAATATTCTCGATCACCGAGAGAATAATTTCTTGGCGGGTGTTCATTTCGGGAAAGGTAACAAAGTGGGTGTGGCTTTTCTCGATATATCGACGGGTGAATTCTTGACCGCCGAGGGAGATTTCGACTATGTGGACAAGCTGTTGGGCAATTTCTCTCCGAAAGAGGTGCTGTTCGAACGCACGAAACGGAAATTGTTCGAGGAGCATTTCGGTTCCCGTTTTTTTACTTTCGAGTTGGACGATTGGGTTTATACCGAGGATGCCGCTTCGGATCGCTTATTGCGTCACTTCGAGACGAAAAACCTCAAAGGTTTCGGAATTCACAATATGCCCAACGCCATTATCGCCGCGGGGTCTCTGCTCCATTATTTGGATATTACACAGCATACGCAGATTTCGCACATTACATCGCTATCTCGTATCGAGGAGGAGCGATATGTGCGATTGGATAAATTCACGGTGCGGAGTCTCGAATTGCTTTCTCCGATGAACGAAGGGGGAAAGAGCCTGCTCGACGTGATAGACCGGACTGTCACCCCGATGGGGGCACGTATGCTCAAACGGTGGGTTGTCTTTCCGTTGAAAGATGTGAAGCCTATCGAGGATCGGTTGAACGGAGTGGAGTTCTTTTTCCGCCACCCCGAAGTTAGGGAGGTTATCGATCCGCAACTCGATACGATAGGCGATATGGAACGCCTCATTTCGAAAGTAGCGGTGGGGCGTATTTCGCCTCGCGAGGTGGTTCAGTTGAAAGTGGCATTGTCGGCGATAGAGCCTATCAAGGCTGTTTGCGAGCAGAGCGATGAACCTGTATTGCAACGTATCGGGGAGCAACTGAATTGCTGTACGATCATCAGGGACCGAATCGAGCATGAAATTAATCCCGATGCGCCCAATTTGGTGAATCGGGGAGGAATTATCCGCAAGGGGGTGAACGACGAACTCGACGAGTTGCGAGAAATTTCCTATTCGGGGAAAGACTATTTGTTGCACGTGCAGCAGCGCGAGAGCGAGAAAACGGGTATTCCCAGCTTGAAAATCGGGTATAACAACGTATTCGGGTATTACATCGAAGTGCGCAATACTCACAAGGACAAGGTTCCTTCCGATTGGATCAGAAAGCAGACGTTGGTGAGCGCAGAGCGTTATATCACCCAAGAGTTGAAAGAATACGAGGAGAAGATTTTGGGGGCGGAAGAGAAGATTCTTTCATTGGAAACGCAGTTGTTCAATGATTTGATTCTTGCATTGACGGAGTATATTCCTGCCATACAACTCGATTCCAATCTCATTGCGCGGCTCGACTGCCTGTTGTCGTTCGTGAAGTCGGCCGTGGAAAACCGGTATATTCGTCCCGAAGTAAACGATTCGCTGGTTATCGACATCAAGGAAGGACGTCACCCGGTTATCGAGAAACAGTTGCCGCCGGGCGAACCCTACATCAGCAACAGTGTCGAGCTCGACAACGACAAGCAGCAAATCATGATGATAACGGGACCCAACATGGCCGGTAAATCGGCGTTGTTGCGCCAGACCGCTTTGATTGTTCTGATGGCTCAGATAGGAAGTTTCGTTCCGTCCGAGGCCGCTAAGATAGGGATTGTGGACAAGATTTTCACTCGTGTGGGGGCATCGGACAATATCTCGCTCGGCGAATCTACCTTTATGGTCGAGATGACCGAGGCAGCCGATATTCTCAACAATCTGTCGGAGCGGAGTTTGGTCCTGTTCGACGAGTTGGGGCGGGGAACGAGTACTTACGACGGTATATCTATCGCGTGGGCTATTGTCGAGCATATACACGAGCACCCCAAAGCCCGAGCCAAAACGTTGTTCGCTACCCATTATCACGAGCTGAACGAAATGGAGCGTACATATAAACGCATTGTCAATTATAACGTTTCGGTAAAAGAGGTCGACAACAAGGTGATATTCTTGCGGAAATTGGTACGCGGCGGGAGTGAGCACAGTTTCGGTATCCATGTGGCGAAGCTGGCCGGTATGCCCCAGAGCATCGTCAAGCGGGCCAACCAGATTTTGAAACAGTTGGAGTCGGAGAACCGCCAGAACGGTATCGCCAAGCCTACCGCCGAAATCGCTTCGTCGAGAGGCGGCATGCAGTTGAGTTTTTTCCAACTGGACGATCCTGTGCTTTCACAGGTTCGGGACGAAATTTTACAGGTCGATATCAATAACCTTACACCGGTAGAAGCATTGAATAAACTGAACGAAATACGAAAAATAATCACCGGGAAAATAGAATAGTTTGTTTATGATGATGAAGAGAAGCGATTTTGAAATTATGGCGCCGGTGGGTTCGTACGATTCTTTGACGGCGGCTATACAGGGAGGGGCCGATTCGGTGTACTTCGGTATCGAGGGGCTGAATATGCGAGCCCGTTCGTCGAATAATTTTACGATAGACGATTTACACGAGATCGTGCGTATTTGTAACGAGCATCACATAAAGAGTTATCTGACGGTCAATACCGTTATCTACGACGAAGATATACCTCTGTTACATCGTATTATCGATGCGGCGAAGGAGGCCGGGCTCTCGGCTATTATCGCCAGCGATGTGGCGGCTATGACCTATGCCCGCGAGATAGGGGTAGAGGTGCATTTGTCGACCCAGCTGAATATATCCAATACCGAGGCGTTGCGATTCTATGCCCGTTTTGCCGATGTGGTGGTGCTGGCCCGGGAGTTGAATATGGAACAGGTAGCCCGTATTCATGAAGCTATTTTGCGGGATCGTATCGTGGGGCCGGGCGGAGAACCGGTACGTATAGAAATGTTCTGTCACGGGGCATTGTGCATGGCTGTGTCCGGCAAATGTTATTTGAGCCTTCACGAAATGAATGCTTCGGCGAATCGGGGGGCTTGTATGCAGATTTGCCGTCGTTCATACGAAGTGAAAGACAAGGAGACCGGTAACGAGTTGGAAGTGGACAACGCTTACATCATGTCGCCGAAGGACTTGAAAACGATACATTTCCTGAACAAACTGATCGATTCGGGGGTGCGGGTATTTAAAATCGAGGGTCGCGCAAGGGGACCGGAATATGTGCGTACGGTCGTTTCGTGTTACAACGAGGCCATCGAGTCTTATTTGAACAACGACTTTACCGACGAGAAGATCGCACAGTGGGACGAACGGCTCGCTACCGTCTTTAATCGAGGGTTCTGGAACGGATATTATTTAGGTCAGCGCTTGGGCGAATGGACTCACAATTATGGCTCGGGAGCCACGAAACGAAAGATATATATAGGCAAGGGCGTGAAGTATTTTTCCAACCTCGGTGTGGCCGAATTTCTCATGGAGAGCGGTTCGTTGAGCGTGGGAGACGAGATACTCGTCACCGGCCCGACGACCGGTGCGCTTATCCGCAAGGTAGAGGAGATACGAGTCGATTTGAAACCGGTGCAAAAGACGGTAAAAGGAGAGCGGTTCTCGATGCGTATCGATGAGAAGATACGACCGTCGGATAAATTATTTAAATGGGTGGATAGTTCGGAACTTAATACAAAATAAAGATGTTCATGAAACGGGCGATAGTTATACTTTGTGGAATCGTATGCACCGGACAGCTTTTGGCCGCCAAGCCGGGAATCCCGGCTTATAACGATGACAGGGCTTTGATAGATAGGGGAATCTTTCTCTTTCAAGAGAAGAACTATGCGGGTTGTGCCGATGTGATGAAAGAGGCTTGTGAAGGCGATTTGTCGCCGGAGCAGCGGGAAACGGCCGACTGGTATATCGCTCTTTCGGAAGCTCGCAATTATTCGCCGCAGGCTGTACGGCGGTTAACGGATTTTTTGCGAAATTATCCGGATTCTAAACATACTTTGCAGGCTCGGTTGGCATTGGCCGATTATTATTACGACAGTCAAGATTATGCAAAAGCCTTGAAAGCCTATCAGACGGTAAATGTGAGTCTGTTGACCGGCGACGAGGAGGACCGGTGGGGATATCGCACGGCATGTTCTTTGTTGAAGACCGGTAATCCCGATGCGGCGAAACCGCTGTTTCAGCTTCTAATCGGGAAAGAGAGATTTCGGACAGGAGCCACTTTCTACCTTTCGTATATACAGATGAACGAGGGAGACGATAGAGCCGCTTTAAGTGGATTCTCGAAAGTGGCGGACGACAGGAGTTTCGGCTATGCCGCACGGCTGCACATGTTGCAGATTTATTTCGGGCAAAAACGTTTCGCACAGGTATTGTCCGAGGGTAAAGCGTTATTGTCCCGTCCGTCTTCCGATGCCGACTTATACACCGAGCTTCTTCGGTTGCTCGGCGAAAGCGCTTATCAAGAAGGTGACGATGAAGCGGCGACGGAATATTTGGAAAGGTATTTGCAACGATGTCGCAAACCCGAACGCTCTTCTCTTTATGTCATGGGTGTCATGGCCTATCGCCGGGGAGAAGATAGCGAGGCGATCGATTATTTGGGGCGTGTGACCGGCGTGGACGATGCTCTTTCTCAAAATGCTTATCTTTATATCGGGCAAGCCTATTTGCGAGCGGGAGATAAAAATAATGCCCGCATGGCGTTCGAGATGGCTTCACAAGGAAATTACGACCGTCAGGTTCGGGAAACGGCGCTTTACAACTATGCGCTTTGCCTGTATGATCGCACGGCTTCGCCTTTCGATAACTCGGTGGGTGTGTTCGAACGTTTCTTGAACGAGTTTCCCGGTTCTCGCTATGCCGACAAGATTAACGACTATTTGGTAGAGGTTTACATGACGACTCGTAATTATCGGTCGGCACTGGCGTCTATCGATAAAATACGGAAGCCCGACGGGAAAATACTCGCCGCCAAGCAGCGCATTCTTTTCCAGTTGGGGACAGAGGCTTTCACCAATGCCCGTATCGCCGATGCCGAAAGTTTGTTTAGCCGGGCGATCGCTGTGGGAAACTATGATACCGATATACGGGGTAAGGCTGCGTTTTGGCTCGCCGAGTGCCAATATCGTCGGGAACAATACGACATCGCTGCCCGGAATTATTCGGCATATCTTTCTTCCAGCAAGGACAAGCGGAGCGAAATGTATTCGCTGGCTTGGTACGATTGGGCCTACTGTCAATTCAAACAGCATAACTTCTCGCAAGCCCTCGACGGTTTTTCCCGGTATGTCTCTGTACAGACCGGAGGAAATCGAAGCATGCTTGCCGATGCCTATTCCCGGATAGGCGATTGCTATTATTACGCCCGTCGGTTCGCCGATGCCGAGCAGTATTATGCCCGAGCCCAAGAGACCGATGTCGCGAACGGAGATTATGCTCTTTTTCAAAAAGCTTTCATGGCGGGATTGCAGAGGAATCATGAACGCAAAATAGAGTTGTTGGACAAATTGATTGTAGATTATCCCCGTTCGGGGTATCTGGCGAACGCATGGTTCGAAAAGGGACAGGCTTATACGATATTGAATAGGAATAACGATGCTATCGTATGTTACAAACAGTTAATCGCCGATTATCCCCAGAGCGCGATTGCCCGCAAGGGAGGTTTGCAGTTGGGTATGGTCTATTTCAATAACGGGCAGACAGACGAATCGGTGGCTGCTTACCAGCAAGTGATAGAGCGTTATCCGACCAGCGAGGAGGCTCGCATAGCGGTCGCCGACCTCAAATCGGTATATGTAGAGAAAGATGCCGTCGATGCCTACGCTAACTATCTGAACAGCGTGGGACGGTCGGAGCAGGCTCCTGTGAGCGAATTGGATTCTTTGTCGTATATGGCAGCCGAGCGCACTTATATGACGGGGAAAGGTATCGCTTCGTTGGAGAAATATGTGCGAAATTATCCGTCGGGCGCGTTTTTGATTCCGGCTAATTACTATATCGGGAAAGCATCGTTTGCAGCGAAAGACTACGACAAAGCTCTTCCGGCGTTCGACTATGTGGTGACGAACAGTCCCGACGGCGAGTTTGCCGAAGAAGCATTGGCCCGCAAGTGCGAGATACTTTATTTGAAAGCTCGTTATGACGAGGCTTTTGCCGGATTCAAGGAGTTGGAAAAGAAAGCGACTGTCGGAGAGAACAAACAGGCCGCCCGGTTGGGTATGCTTCGTATTGCCCGAAATAAGCGGCAATATGGCGAGGTGGTAACAGTTGCCGACAAGTTGTTGAGCGAAAGCAAACTTTCTCCCGATTTGCGTCAAGAGATTTTATTTGCTCGTGCCGATGCCTATTTCCATACGGGAAAGGGAGAAAATGCAGCCGATGACTGGCGGGAGCTTTCGAAAGATACCCGTTCGATTTACGGGGCGCAAAGTGCCTATTTATTGGCTCAATATCAATTTGACAACAAAGCGATCGATACGGCCGAAAAGACGCTGAATACTTTTATCGACAAAGGTACTCCCCACAATTATTGGTTGGCTCGGGCATTCTTGCTCATGGCCGACATTTATGAAAAACGGGGCGAGACTTTCCAAGCCCGTCAATATTTGCAAAGTTTGCGGAATAACTATCCGGCCAGCGACGACGATATTATTTCCCGGATAGACAAGAAGTTGAGCGAGCTGGGACAAACAGAGTAGTTGAACGATACAATATGTATGGCTTATGAAACGGTTTTCTTTTTTAATCATATCGGTTTTCCCATTCTTCCTGTCGGCACAGGTACGTTCCGATTCGTTGCGGCGGGAAGTAACCATAGAAAAAGATTTTACACCTATCGTGCGCGATGCGTCTAAAATCAATACATTGCCCGAAGTGGAAGCACCGACGGTCACCAAACAATCTATACGGTATAGCGACTGGACGGTTCCGGCTCCCCTCGAACCTCGCGCTGTCTTGTTGGCTCCCGGCGGTTTCGGAGAAAAACCCGAAGAAAACCAATCGAGGGGATACGTGGATTTCGGGATAGGCAATTACCTGAATATGGTCGGGAATGCCGGTTATCGTATTTTGCAGAATGACAAAGACAAGTTGGGTGTGTGGTTGCAACATCGCTCTACTTGCGGAACGGTGGACTACAATCAATCGTTAACGGAGGACTACTATCCCGACTCGAAGAAGATGCACCGGCTCGAAGAGCGAGTGGTCGCCGATTATCTTCACTCCTTCGGGAAGCTGGATTTGGGAATAAGCGGCGGTTATCGTTACGACTCCTTCAACTATTACGGATTGCGATACACCGGTTTGACGGGAATATCTTCGCCTAACCAAGAGATAAACCGGTTCTTCTTGAAAAGCCATATAGCCTCGACTACCGGAGAGTCGGACCTACTTTATAAAGTTTCATTGGCATATTACCGGTACGGGTATCACCGGGGATATTTACAAGGTGAAAAAGGGGCTGCCGAGAATTTAGTAAATGCTGACTTTACATTGTCTGCGCCGATCGACAGACGTAGCTCTATTTCTTTGGACGGTTCTTTCGATTATGTGGGTTACAGCCGGTTACAGTCGGCAGCGAATTACGGTATGATTTCATTGAATCCCCGGTATGACTGGCGGAATGAACACGTGGCTTTTGCGGTCGGTGTCAAGGCCGATGTTTCTTTCAACAACGGAACTATTTTGCGATTCTCTCCCGATGTGCGATTCGATTGGACGATAGTTCCCGATGTACAGTTTTATACGGCTTTTACGGGCGGGAAGAAACTGAATACGTGGCGAAGTGTTTCGGCCTATACGCTCTACTTCAATCCGTCGGCACAGGTAGATAATACGTATGTGCCGTTGGATGCCTCATTGGGAATACGTATTAACGCATTGCCCGGATTTTCCGTAGGGCTTTCGGGCGGTTATGAAATTTGTAAAAAGGCGTTGTTCCTTTTACCCGAAGATTTGGACGGAAAGTTTACAGGTGTGTCGCGTTTTTGGGGTATCGATGCCAATGCTTTGAAAGCAGAGCTTGATGTATCTTATCGTTACGGTACGAAATTGGAGGCTTCGGCGAAGGTCGGGTATCACCGATGGAAGACCGCCGATGGGGGGGAGACGATTTCGTATAACCGTCCGCAGTGGGAAGGAGGAGCGAATATCCGTTATATGCCTGTTCGCCCGTTCACGCTCGAAGCCGGATATGAGTTTGCTGCGGGTCGGGAGTATTCAAATCTCGGAAAGCTCTCCGATATACATCTCGTTCACTTGAAAGCCTCGTATGCTTTCACTTCTTGGTTTTCGCTTTACGGACTTACCGACAATGTGCTGAACCGGAAATACGATATTCTTTACGGTATGCCGGCACAAGGCATCAATTTCATGTTCGGGGTCGATTTGAAATTTTGAGGGTAAGAGGTCTGTTCTCGACATTTTTAACCCTTCCATCACTATGTGTGCCACCTCCCCTATATGACTAACGCCACCCCCCGCAATACTACGGGACGCGGCAGGGGAGAAGAAGGATTTAACCTCTCCCACCGTGTCGGGAGTACTCATGGGACGAGTGGGTAGTTTAAAAACAGGATTTATCTCGTCAGCTTTTTCGGAGGGGGGAGTATAGGAGAAAGGCGTTGGGGAAGAAATGCGACAAAAACTCTACATGGTAGGATCGATTCGAAATGTGTGCGATATACATTATTTAATAAAAAAGTAGAAAAAAGCTCTGTATTACAATCTGTTTTTCTAATTTTGCGCAAAATTTGAACGAACATTGCGCATATGGCAAAAAATTTGGTAATCGTAGAGTCTCCGGCAAAGGCTAAAACCATTGAGAAGTTTTTGGGAAAGGATTTTGAAGTCCTTTCGAGCTACGGACATATCCGTGATCTCAAAAAAAAGGATTTCAGTGTGGATATCGAGCATAACTATAAACCTATTTATGAAATCCCTGCCGACAAAAAAAAGTTGGTGGAAACGCTGAAACAGGAGGCAGACAAAGCGGATATGGTTTGGCTGGCTTCCGATGAGGACCGCGAGGGAGAGGCTATCGCATGGCACTTGTTCGAAGTGTTGAAATTGAAACCGGAGAAAACGAAACGGATTGTATTCCATGAGATTACCAAAGATGCCATACTCCATGCCATTGAGAATCCCCGGGATATAGATTTGAATCGGGTAGATGCTCAACAAGCCCGCAGGGTACTCGACCGTATCGTGGGATTCGAACTTTCGCCTGTTCTGTGGAAAAAGGTGAAGCCCGCTTTGTCGGCCGGTCGTGTACAATCGGTCGCAGTGCGCTTGATTGTAGAACGGGAGCGAGAAATCTCGGCGTTCAAGCCCGAAGCAGCCTATCGGGTGATCGGGGAATTTTTGTTACCCGGAGGGGAATTGTTGAAGGCCGAATTGAGCCAACGATTGAAAACCGAAGACGAGGCGAAGGCTTTGCTCGAAGCCTGCAAGACCGCACGGTTCTCTATCGGGGACGTGACGGTGAAACCTGCAAAGAAATCGCCTGCGGCTCCGTTCACCACTTCCACATTGCAACAGGAAGCCGCCCGGAAATTGGGCTTCTCCGTGGCTCAAACCATGATGGTGGCTCAACGGCTTTATGAGGCTGGACATATCACCTATATGCGTACCGACTCGGTGAATTTGTCATCGCTGGCTATAAATACGACCAAAGACGAGATTGTAAAAACTTTGGGAGAGAGATATCTGCACATTCGAAATTACCATACGCATACCAAAGGAGCACAGGAAGCGCACGAGGCAATACGTCCCACGTACATCAGCCATCACGAAATCAATGCTTCCTCTCAGGAAAAACGATTGTATGAATTGATTTGGAAACGTACGATCGCTTCTCAAATGAGCGATGCCGAGTTGGAAAAGACGACTGCGACCATCGCTGTTTCGGGAAGGAAAGAACACTTCGTCGCCGTGGGCGAGGTCTTGAAATTCGACGGTTTCCTGAAAGTGTATATGGAGTCTACCGATGACGAAGGCGATACAGAAGGAAACGACAAGATGTTACCTGCATTGGCGAAAGGCGATGTGCTGGCATTGTCGTCGGTCACGGCAACGGAACGTTTCTCGCAAGCTCCCGCCCGCTATACCGAGGCTAGTCTGGTTCGTAAATTGGAAGAGCTGGGTATCGGTCGGCCTTCTACCTATGCACCAACCATTTCGACCATACAGCAACGTGAATATGTCGAGAAGGGCGATCGGAAAGGAACGGAGCGGAAATATCGTATGTTGACGCTGCACGATGGGAAAATCGAATCGGGAGAGAAAACCGAGCTCACAGGAGCCGATAAAGGCAAACTGCTCCCCACCGATATAGGAGTTGTCGTCAACGATTTCTTGACGGAGTATTTCCCCGATATTCTCAATTATAACTTTACGGCGAATGTCGAGCAGCAATTCGACGATATTGCCGAGGGAAAAACCGTGTGGAACGATGAGATAGATCATTTTTACAAACTCTTTCACCCGGTGGTAGAGAGCGCTCTTGCTTTGCGGTTGGAGCATAAAGTGGGTGAACGGGTATTGGGTACGGACCCGAAAAGCGGTCGTCCCGTATCGGTGAAGATAGGCCGTTTCGGTCCGTTGGTACAAATCGGTACGCCCGAAGATACGGAGAAGCCGTTGTTCGCATCGTTGCTCAAAGGACAATCGATGAGCACGATTACATTGGAAGAGGCTTTGAAACTGTTCGATTTGCCCCGAACCTTAGGCGATTTCGAAGGTAAAACCGTTGTCGTGGGTATTGGCCGTTTCGGTCCGTATATTCGTCACGACGGCAAATATGTATCGTTGCCCAAAGAGTTCACCCCGCAGGGTGTTTCGTTAGAGGATGCGATAATGTTGATTCAGCAAAAGCGCGAGCAGGAAAGTCAACGCCTTATCAAGAAGTTCGATGAAGATGATGAACTCGAACTGCTTAACGGTCGTTTCGGTCCGTATATCGCTTATAAAAAGAAGAATTATAAATTACCCAAAGGTTCCGAACCGGCATCGCTCACGTTCGCCGATTGCATGAAGATTGTCGAGGATGCCGACAAGGCTCCTGCCAAAAAGAAACCGGCCCGGAAAAAGACGACGAAATAAAAGAGATCCAATGGAATATTGCGGGGTATGCTCAAAAGTTAAATACTTTTGGGCATACTTTTTTTAGAAGATGTTTTAAATTTATAGAGAAATAATATTATCATTGCAAGCAGGTATG
>OLYV01000417.1_pt1 | contig 20742 bp, 19 predicted proteins | sample 1644371 | NCBI WGS metagenome assembly OLYV01 (sample SAMEA103958124, study PRJEB25191) | human gut metagenome | biome: human-associated habitat [ENVO:00009003]; feature: intestine environment [ENVO:2100002]; material: feces | place: Germany | collected 2013/2015 | reverse complement strand
TCTAAGGCCTGCAAACATCATTGTCATACAAAATGGCTTTAAAAATTCGTGTTGATTGAGTGCAGCAACAAATTTCATTCTTACATCTTCTGGAATTGCCTTATAAGCATTTTCCATATCGAAATTGTGAGTATCTCTTGTCTTAATTTTTATTCTAATTGTAGGATTATTTTCAACTAAACCACAATCAATTGCATATTCAAAAAATTGATTAAAAAGGAATTTAGTCTTTCTGGCAGTATTTGTTCCTCGGCCTTTAACAAAAACTTCATTAATTACTTGTTGAATAACTGGTGTTGTAACTTCGCTTATATCCATATTCGCAACATATGGTTTTATGTGTAAGTTATAACATCTCATATTTGATTCAAATGTTCGTGGTGTTACTTGATTCTTTTTAAATACCAGTAGCCATTCTTCAAACATATCTCCAAAGGTTTTATGTGCAAATATTCCATTTAAAGGTGTCATTGAGCCAGAAAGTTTAACAAGTTTGTCCGAAATTTCGGCTTCGCTATGACCATAAACTGTCTTTCTAACTTTCTCACCAGTCTCTGGATTTGTTAGCCAGATTTTGCCAGTCCAAAGCCCATTTTTTTGTTGATAAATTGAACCCGAACCATTGGAGCGTCTTGTTTTTTCTATAACCTTAATTTTCTTTCTTCCCATATCCACCTCTTAATTCATTAGTAAGTTGCCAAGTTACAAAGGCAGCAACACTAACAATTCTTCGCTTTCCAATTCTAATTTTGGGGAAATCTATTTTTGTCATCATTGCTCTAACATTATCTCTGCCAAGTCCCGTTATTTTCATAATGTCCGAACAATCAAGGTATTCTTTATCATATTTTTCAGTTATTCGTCTTATCTCTGCTGAAATAATGTTATCTAAATTCATTTGCCACCTCACATTTCACTTTGCTTTAAATCTTCTATATCGCTGTTGATTGTGGAAATAACATCATCTATTGCATAATCAAAATCCCCTTCTTCTACATTACTTAAATTGTTATATCCATCAAGTTTGTATAAACTATCACTATATGTGTCGTTTACAAAACATCTTACTCTGTCTATCCCATCTTTACATGCGAGTTCCAACCAATATGTTACATCGTCATCATCTAAAAAATCCGATATTTCTCTAAAATAGCCAGCATAATCTGTCCCATAATCACAGTCAAAATCGTTTAAAAGATTATATATTTTTGTATAAGTTTCATATTTATCATCAATTTCTTTAATTGATTCCTTTAAGTTGGATATTAAGTTTCTCCTAGCTGTTATTTCTTTCATTTTTATCCTCACTTTTAAGATAATTTGTTAGTCTTTCTGCCACTCTTTTTATCATCACAGGTGGCACACTCATTCCACAAATATAGGCAATGTTATCTAAATTATTTGTTAAAAAATTAAAATCTTGTGGAAAAGTAGAAATTGAAATTATATCTTTTTTTGTCAAATAAGATTTAGTATCCCACCTTATATTATTACAGTGGGCAGTAATCGTGGGTGCAACTTGATTATCATAAACAAAACAATAGTTAAAAAAAGAACTCTTTCCACGAGTTCTTTGACAAGCAGGTTCTAAGTTTCTATCGCCATATTTAGCATTTTTAATAAGTTCTTGAAGATTATCACTTGTAATTGGTATTGTATCTCCGACGCTCTTTATCTGACTAAATAAAATGGGCTTATACAAAAAAGACATATCTAATTTACTTAAATCAACATTTAGTCTTGTTGCAATAAAAAAGACTCTATGCCTTTTTTGCGGAATCCCCATTTGTTCTCCTTTTAATAGCCAATGCTTAACGCAGTATCCAATATTATGAAAATGCTTGTAAATGTTTTGAACATACTTCCAAGCATTACCTTTGGTTAGCCCTTCAACATTCTCCATAACAACAAACTTTGGTTTTAATTTATTTACAGTTTCAATGAAAATAAAAGACAAATCATCTAGTGTTTGTTCTTTTTGTCCTTCACGAAATTTCTTTTTCTTACCCCAAGTTTTCTCTCGTTTACCAGCCATAGAAAAAGTTGTGCATGGTGGACTACCATCTAAAATATCTAGTTCAAATAATTCTTCTGGTATTTGTTCGTTTGGAATTTTATTAAAATCTCTAATATCCATTAAAAAGTTATATTTGGGTTTATGATTTGCCAGATAAACTTCATTCATTCGTTTGTCGATTTCTAAACACCCAATGACATCATATCCTGCAAGTTTATAACCCATAGTCGAACCTCCACCACAAGCGAAACACGAGAATACTTTTAGCCCGTTACAATTTGGATAATCACTAAAATGCCAATACCAATCATTACTTTCTTTTGTTTTAAAATAATCAAATTCATCACCCAACAAATCAAAAATTGATTGTTGCATAATTCATTCCTTAACACATTTCTTCGTTTTTCTTTAATTTCTTTCTAATTTCTCTTTCTATAACTCTTTCTATCCCTTTTTTAAAGGTTGTTCTATCATTTACAAGTGCTTCATTTGCGTCTTTAAATCCACAATTATCGAACATAATGTAAGGCATTTTATTAGTTTTAAAATAATCAATAAGCTCATTTGTTGCTGTTTGTCCTGCTTCATCTCTATCAAGTGCTAAAACATAGGTTTTTGGTGCTTTATTTGCTATTATAAACTTATTTACATTAGATACACTGCCAAGAGAAATAGCATTTATTCCAACTTCTTCAAAACTTAGACAATCGAATTCTCCTTCAGTTATCACACAAAAAGGATTAGAATTTGTAAGAGCCTCTAAATTAAAAATCTCTGTGTGAGCATTTTTTGGTTTGTAATATCTAAAATCACTTGTTTTGTCAATATTCCGTGCAGAAAAGCAAGTCTTATTTATAGGAATAATAATTCCTTTAAAAGTTATATCTCCAAAGTTAAACTCATTATAACCCAAATTAAATTTTTCAATAATAAAATCACTTATTCCACGTGAATTTAGATATTGTTTTGCGTTCTCATTTGATTTCATATTTTTGTGCCAAATATAAAACGCTTTTGAATAGTCTTTTGTATCCATTTTAATGTTTGAATTTTTATTATATTTTGGCTTTATTTCTATCTTGTTTATTCCATAATAATCAATCGCTCGTTTAAATGCTTCTTTTCTACTTAAATTTTCTATAACAGAAATAGCACCAATTAAATCATATGTCGCATTACAACCAAAACAATGAACTTTGTTATCATCAAAGTATTTCATTGACGGATTTCTATCAATATGTTCTGGATTTATACACCTAAAAAATCTATCTGTTCTTATGCCATTTTTTTCAAGGTAATCTTGTAAATGAGATTTTAGTTCATCAATTGCAATATCTTCCATTTTTACATCTCACTATCAAACTTTTTACCTTTCGACTTTTTTTCTTTTTCTTTAAGTTCTTCCAGCAATTTGTTATACCTTTCTTTTTCCTTAATATTTTCCTTTTTTTGTTCTTCAATTAGCATTGGAAGAAAGGCCATATCTTTTTCATCTACAGCATATTTAACGCCACAATCACAACTAATGAACTGTAATCCACATCTTGGACATCTTTCTATATCACAATTGTCAAGATGTTGCTCACCAACATGGACACCACAATCCCCACAAGTTGGATTTTCTTCATCACCAACCCAATCATCATCTTCATCACCAAAGAGAATTGGGTCGTAAAGCTTTCCTTTAATTAAGTATTTAACTTTCATAGCATTTCCTCACTTTCTTCAAAATCAGTTAACATTTCTCCTACACCATCTTCGCTTAATTCAAATTCATAGTTTTCCATTCTTTCTTGTAATGTTTCTAAAATATTTTTTTTAGGTAGTTTAGATAAACTATAATTTTCAGCATTCGCTGATAAATATATAAAGATTAAATTTCTTATAAAAATTTCTTTTGCATTGTTAAATATTGATTTTTTTGAAAAGGTTAATTGTTCATCTTCATAATTAGCCATTTCTTTTTCAATTTTTAGAATAAAATATTTTTCTTGTGTTTTATTCATCATTTACTCCATGCCACTATCATCTACATTTTGCATATATTGATAGTTATTTGTTTTTTTATCAAATTTGTAGTATTTTTTGGTGCCGGGCCAAAATTCAAACCCTTTTTCATAAGCTTCTTTACTTCCTTCTTCAAAGATTATTTCTCTCGTGCAATCACCATTTTCAAATTCAAACTCGCCACAAAGAACACAAATTTGTTCTTCTGAAAAATCATATTCAAAAGTATTTTCTGGGAACATAGAAGAAAGTTTTTCTATAAGTTCTGGCACAGGACTCCACGCAGTATTAAACCAAATTACATTATCATCTATTTCAGTTTCGTGAGCATTCCATTTCGTTCCCCAGTTTTGAATACTCCAATCATACCAATCAGTTGCTCCATAATTTAAAATGTTATCAAGAGCCAATCTACCATAGTCCAAAACAGCTTGTTCATTTTCAAACTTTTTGTTCCCATTCCAATCCCTTTCTAATGCAAATTCCGTTAATTTTTTTCTAAAATCTTCTTCTTTCATATCAATGTAATTTCCACCATTAAGCACAATAATTGAAATATACTTTTTAAACTCATCTGTTTTTTTAATTGAATTTATAAATAGTTCTATATACTGTGGAACTTTTGAAGATGACTCCATTTTCGCTATGCTTTCTGGCATTGGTATGATTTTATTAAAATCTAAATCATATTGTTGTTCTTCATTATCAAATGTCGTAATTTGACTAATCACATTTCTATATTCTGGACCAAAAATTTTTAAACGGTTTCTTACCCAATTCGGCATAACAATCCTCCTACATTTCTTCTTGTTCTTGTCGTTTTTTCTCGGCTTTTAATGTTGTATCAGTCCAAAATCCATAAAAGTCTTTTGGCCTTTTTATCCCTAATCTTTTGTATTCCTTTGCTAAACCATCTTTAACTTTTTCAAAATCATCAAATGGATAATTTGCATATTCCCATTCATTATTTTCATTAAAGATATAAATATATTCAATCCAGTCCCAATTTCTTAATTGCTCTAATGTGCAAATGCGTGCTTCTTGGTTTTTCTCACCTCTATCACGTCCATAAGCAACTACCACATCACCTTGTCTTTGATTGTAATCAAATGAATGTGGTCTGCTTGGGTCAGGGTTGACTTTTTCACATAAACAAGAGATATTCCCCAAATTCAAAAGTTCTTCAAGTTTATTTTTGTCTGAATAATGGTCAATTAGCATTGCGCCATTATAAGTTAAATATCCGTCTGAATGACAATAAATTGCTTTATATTTGTCATCATCAATCTTTTCACAAATCAAACTTCTTGTTGACATTATTACTCCTTATATCTTGTATTTGTCTTGATAAAGAGACCAAGGCATAGTTGTTTTATAAAATTCTATATTTTGACTTGGCACATAAATCACTTGCAAGTTTTCACATCTTGAAAATGGTTGATATGCTTCTGTATAACCGGGAATGATTTGATTTATAGTTGCAATTCGCACAATTTTTAGATTTGTGCAAGCATTACAAATTCCAATTCCCATATAATTAACATTTTCTGGTATTGTTAGATTGACTAAATTTTCACATCTAAAAAAAGCATAAGGCTCAATCCTTTCAAGACTGTTTGGCAATGTTATATTTGTAAATGCACAACCCCAAAAGGCACTATCCCCAATGCTTTTTAAATTACTTCCTAAAATTACTTCGGTAAGAGAAGAACAATCTCTAAATGCGTGGTTGCCAACTCTTTCAACTGTATTTGGAATTATTACTTTCTTTATAATTGAATTTCCTCGAAAAACACTATCTGCAATTGTGGTAATTTTTATGTCAGAACCTTCTACAAATGTAGGTTTTTCAATACTGTATTCATAGGTCCATGGATATTCAATTTCACTATAAATTTGTTTATAAAATTCATAATATCCTTCGGCTCCATTGATATAATGTTCATCTAAAAAATTTAAAGCTTCAATTCTATCATTAAAAATTATTGTCCCTGCAAAGTTTTCTGTTGGGCCAAGAGAATAGCTTTGTGGAATTTCAATATTTTCGCTATTGCCAGAATATCCGACAACTGTATTTCCATTAAAATAAAATTCTTTTATTTGCACTTTTAGCAATGTGTCGGATTCTTTAAATATTGAACTTTGTGTAAGACCAATAACAAAACCAAAGCCTAAAAATATGACAAGCAAAATCATAGCAATAGATAATCCTTTGCTCTTAGTTTTATTTTCACTCATAGTTTCTCCTAAAATTAGTTTTAAGAAAAAGTCTATAAAGGATTAACCCCTTATAGACAATTTTCTTGTGCACTTAGCAAAGCATCAAAAATAAAATCATATTTATGTTCGCTTCGTTCTTTCATCTCATTAAACATTTCTTTTTCTGTTGTGAGTTCAAAAACACCCATACTTTCTATTGTGCAATCATTTTCATCAGTTATCTCAAAGGCAAAATATTGAGGATTTCCTATTAACCAGTCAGCATATGCTTTAACCTCATCTTCAACAATTTCATCTAATACTTTTTTGTCTGTTATGTCTTTAACTTTGCTTTTAGGAATATATACATATCCAATTTGACCGCTATCCCAAGGGTCAAGAAAGTCCTTGGTAGATAAATATAAATCGCTATGGTCAAGCAAATATAGCGGTTTAATATAAGCAATGTTATCCTTGTTATGACTAACCCAAACAGCAAATTCTTTTGGTGTATCAAAAGCATGTTCATCGCCAATATTATATTTTCGATGAAAACATATCATTTTCGTTTTATTATCATCTTTGTAATATTCTCTTGGGCTTTCAATATCATCTTCAAATACTGTTAAGGTAAGTCCTTTGCGTTTAATTCTCATCATAATTACATCTCCGTAAAGGGTTTTCTTAAATATTGTTCGCTCTTTTTATACATAGTTGGCACAAGCCAAAAATAATCTGCATAAAGGTCAACACCTTTTGGCAATTCAAAAGTTTTCACATACCTTTCACATTGTTTTATTTGAGTATAGGTAAGACTGATATTTTCGCCTTCCTTTGGGTCAACACCAACCATATAGCAAGTCCCTTTAATACAATCGCCAGTTCCAGCAAGCCAAATATTGCCGGGTTTATGTTTTATCAATCCCTCATCATCAAAGAAAATATCCACATTCCTTACACCGGGCATTTCAACACAATCGATTAGTCCACCTACTATTGATTGTAAATTTTCAAGTGTATCTTCAATTTCTTTAATATAAGGCTCCTTATCTGGTTCCTTAATCATTATTTTTATTGTTTTTGTCTCGTTCATAATTACTCCTAAATTCACAAAAATTCTTATATCTCATAAGTTCATATTTGCTTGCATAAAAAGCCTGTTGAATGGAAATTGCAAGTATAGGTTTAATTTTATCCCTTTCTTCTTTTGGATAAGTTTTAAGATTTTCTCGCAGTGCTCTTAATTTATCCAAAAGTTCTTGCTTTGAGTTGTAGTCAATATCTTGTAAAATAAAAGCAAGTTCTCCGCCAATATTAAGCATTTTCCACCTCGCTTTGAGCTTTTTTAGTTCTCTTTTTGGATTTTGCTGGTATTTTTTCAATAATTTCACTGTTTTTTTGCGTTTTTTCTTCAATTTCTGTTTCTTTCTCTTTCATTTTTTTATCAAGTTCTCTAACTGCACGTTCAATGGCACTTTCAAAATTTGATAGCATTTGTTTCGTAACAGAGCGGACTTTTTGTAAATTTCCTTTAAGCTCATCAATTGCAACATCATTAAGATTTGACATATCAAAATCATATTCTGGCAAATCAAGCCCAAGCTTTGAATTTACTGCAAATATAACAGCATTGTGTTCAAAATCTTCTAAATTTTCAAGTCCTTCTTGTCTGCGTGATTTTAAAAGCACATCTGCAACATCTTCAATTAAAGTATTGATTACTTGGTCTATGCTGAGTCCATCTTTAATAAAAATCTTTTTATTTTCAAAATCAATTTTAGATTTTTCTTCTTGGTCTTGATAGATGACATCAAATCCTCGTGCGGTTTTTTCTAGTGCAGATTTTGCAGTCTCAAAATGCCTTGCAATATTTTCTTTGTTACTATTAAGATAATCATATTCTTCCCCGTGAGTTTGAGAAATATCAAAGACATATCCAACATCAGTTTTAAGTTTTTCAACACCCTTGGTTATAATTTTGCCATTTTCGTCAGTATGGTCAACTTCATATTTTTCCAAGTAATGTGAAATAACTTTAATTCCTTTTTCACTTTTGTTGACACTTCTATGATAAAAATTCCATTCTTTCATTCGCTTTACACAAGTTGCATCTGGCTTTTGAGAAAGAATTAAAATATCATTTGTGATTGTTTGGTCTGAGAACAATCCAATTGCTTTAATTATGTTTTTTATCTTGTTTTCTTTTATCATTTTTTTGTATGTTTCATTAGCACTGCTAGTGAGTTCTTCAAGTGAAGATAAAATCTTTTCTTTTTCCATAAATTCTCCTAATTTTCAAAGATTTGTTTTACATGTGGAGTTGCCACAATTCTTATATTTGTTCTATTTGCTGGCCCAGAAATAAAAAAAGTAGAACCTCTTGGCAAATTTATTATGTTTTCAATCTCATTCTCATTTATTTGACCTGCTTTTTCATACAAGGTGCAAAGGTCCGACATATCATTTGGATTTAATGAAAAAATAAATGAATATTGACTAACATTTATAATTGCACTAGATTTTCTTGCTATTTCTGGACTTCCTACAAAGTCTTTAATATTTTGAGTGATGACAATTTGCATTCCATTATACTTTCTAATGCGTTTTGCAAGGTTATACATAAAGTCAAGTGCAATAGGAAATTTCTCATCGATGAAAACGTGTGCTTCATCTATTGCAATAACAATTTTCCTATCTGTTCCATTTATTAAGTTATAATCTCTATTTTTTACAACTTCATTATCCAACCATTTCAAAACTAATAGCATTTGAGCATTTGCGATTACATTATTTTTATTGGCAAGTAGTTTTTGAAAATCAAAACAAACAAAATTTTCAGTTGGATTAAATGTTGTAAATCCGTTCCAAAGTGCAGAGTTTCTCCCGCCTCGTCTAAACTTACTAATGTAATTTGACAACACTTTATAACAAGATAAATTGTATTCGTCTTTTTCATTTTCAAGTCGGCTATCAATTTCTTCAGCAATATCTTGAAAGATTGGATAGTCTTTTGCTTTAAGTTTAGTTAAATCAGTTTTAGGTGTAATTCCTTTTTTGTTATAAACATCTGCGATAACTTTATTTAAAAGTTCCAAACTATCTGAATTTATTCCTTGCAAAATCATTCTAAAAAATTCTTCCAAAAACTGTAAGTGGGAATAAAACGAATTATTGCTACCATCTTGGTTTTCATCATCAATACTTATGATTATATGGAAAGGATTTATACGCCCATCTTTTGACGATGAAACATCTAAAATTCTGCCTTTTAAGTTTGTGGTTAAATTTCTATATTCGTTTTCCGGGTCAAGAATAAAAACTCTTGCGTTATCACTTGCAAGTCCAGCAAGCAACATTTTTGTTGCGTATGACTTTCCTGAGCCAGATTTTCCAATAATAATAGTGTTAGAATTAACCCTTTCTTCATCTCGTTTAAAAAAATCAACAAAAGTCGGTAATTTGTTTTCGCCAATCAAAAGTCCATTCTTATCCAATATTGCATTGCTCACAAAAGGAAATGATGAAGCAATAACCGATGAATTTAGTCCACGTGAAATGCCTGTCTTATTAAATGTATTTATGCCATTTGAAAAATAAGTCTCAATTTGTCTACCAAACATCTCACTAAACTTAAAGCCCATTTCTTTGAGTTTTCTTCTAACATATTTTTTATTTGTTGTATCTTTCCCCATATCATAAGTTGTAATCATTAGTGTCGTATCAAAAAAGACTTCATTGTCATTTTGCAAGCCTTCAAGCAATACTTGTAAACTTTCCAAATGCGTTTGTTTATCAATTTGTGAGCTTGCTTTGCCAAAAGTATTTTGAGATAATAGCTCATTTATTGCATTATCTATTCTTTTAATTGCCTTATATTTTTCTACTGGTTTGTTTTTCATTACAACTTTTGTATTTGGAATATCAAAGAGTTCTTGTGCCCACGCGTTTTCCACTTTAAGTGGATAATCAGTTATTACAAACTGAGTTAAAGTTTTGTCATCTTGCCTTGTTGATAGTGCACCAAATTTGACAAAAGTGGGATATATGTTTTTGATATAATCCTTTTCTGCAATATCATTAAACATTCTTTCATCAAAGTCTTTGTCATAAGTGTATTTTAAAAATATTGCTAGTTCTTTGTTTGTTAATCTTTTTGCTTCTAGATTATTGTTCTTGATAGAATTCTCTATAATTTCCAAAGATGAAATCAAACTGTTTTTATCTATATCGTGCAATGCAATATAATAACTACTTGCATATATTTTTTCATTAGAGTTTAAGCTTTCAATTAAATTAAATCTATCCTCAACAACTTCTACCCTTGCCCTAAACTCTTCTTCTGTTAAATTGTTGTTTTCATTCTCTGCAATCAAGCTTTGGATTCTGGCAAGTTCATTGTTTAGATAGTCATCAAAAATAATTGGTTTATCTAACTTGATTATGTCATACTCTTGAAAAGGTCCAACATTCTTTAAAGTATTAGATAACACATTGATTAAATAATTTTGTTTTTGTTCACTTAACAAATTAAATTCTATTGGAGTGATTTCAATAACACCTGTTATTGTGCTATCTTTTTGATATATCAAGTCATCTTTAATACTCGAATAAGGAACAACTACGCTTATATGCGAGTTTCCCTTTTTTGTTTTGTTAAAGGTCTTTTTTGCAATTCCAAACTTTACTGCATATCCAAGTGCTTGATAAAGTTTAATATCTCCAATGGATATATACATAGGTGCTACCACAGCCAAAATTGCTATGGCTATCACATATTTATTTGGTAGATTACTTGTAGCCACAAGGGCTATAAAGGCAAGGGCTATGACTGCAAGTATTACATCATAAATCCCTATACCTTTATAAAATTGCATTTTAACCTTGGTGTTCTTGGGAATTATTCTCATTTAAAGGCTCCTTTTTTGTTATAATTTTTCCTTGTGCATGATTGATAAAGCTATCACCTTTGGCAATATTTTTAACTCTTGGAATAAAGTTTTTACTCATTCCTACAATTCCACCTTGTGTTAAGTCTTTTATCATTCCTATTGGCATTGTTGCAATACGTGTTGGCATTCCTCCGTATCTAGCAAGTTTACTTGGCTCTGTCTTGTTGAAATATTGATTACTTGCTGGCGACTTAAATGCCGTTTTAAGTCCTGTCATTGAAGAACGAGTTGACTTTTTAGTATCAACAAATCTTCTTCCACCAATAATTGCTCCAGCAGCAGTCGCACCAGTAGCAAGGGTAGCCCTTACAATATGACCACCGGTTTGCATGTTTCGAATAAGTTGTTGAGTTTCGTTTTGTCCAGCAGTATTTCCTGTGAGTTGAGCAATAACAAGGTTTGCTTTCGTTACAGCAAATGCCCCACCAATTAAGAATAGAATTTTAACAATTCCATTTTTAAAGGAGTCTGTGAAGAATGTTATACCTTGAATTTGTGGAATGATGATGAAAAATAAATTCATTGAAAGGATAATTCCATAAGCTCCAAGCACTTTTGAAATTACCATATCTCTCCAAATTCTAAATCTATTGCCATCATCAACTGGAATTGTGCTTACACTCACTGGCGAAATAATAAATAGAAGAACAATATCAAAAAGTCTTTGAATGAAAGTTACAGCACTCATTACAAACATAACCATAATGACAATTGAACCAAAAATACCAATTAAGAAATCAAGGCTTCTTAGGTTATAATATTGTTGCACAACGCTCATATCAAAATAATCAAGTTGCCCTGTTAAAAACATTTGCTCAATTTGACTTCGAGTTGCTTCATCGCCTATATAAGCATACTGCCCACTTGTTATTAAGATTTGTCCACCAATTGTTGTTCTACCACCAGTTTCAAGCACAAATGGGTTCATACTTGCATTTATAGCACTCATAACCACATTAGTTAAAGCAATACCCGCAATGAGAATGAAAGGAACCATTAAAAATATTGCAAAACTTTTAAAGGCATTTCCTAAAATCAAAGTCTTTGACTTTTTGTTCTCGCTATTTACATACTCACTTCGTATGATTGCTATTATTACAAACACGACAAGCAAAATTATTGCAATTAAGAAAATATAAAAGAAAGTTGTTTTGACTGTATTTGAAAGTAAAAAATGAGAAAGCAAGTCGGTTTCTTCACCATCAATAGTTACAGGCTCAATTCCCGCCAACATATAAAAAATATCTCTAATGAAATCAATGATATAACAAATAGTTTTTTGTAAACTGTAAAGCAGTTCAAAAATCCAATTTGTTAAAAAATCCATATGCTATACCTCATCAAAGAAGAAAATCATTGTGTCAAAAACAAATGTCGCATTATTTGAGTTTTCTATTGTGATATAAAAGTTGTCAGTAGAAGAAATATTTACTGCTTCATCAATAACAAGATTTACATCTTCAATTTCTTGTGTTAAGGCTTCAAAACTAAAAGTTGAAAGCACATCATCGTTTTTCATAAGGTTAAAAGTAAGAGTTGTATCAGCAGTTGTCTTTACCCTAAAAACAACTCCGTGAGAATTAAAATCTTTAAGTTGATTTATATTAATTTTTGAGTAAGTTTTTTCTAAAATTTCATTGTCAAACTCGGTATCGTTAGTTAAAAGTGAAATATCATAATTGATTGAATTTTCATCTTGCACATCACAAACAACACTTTCAATTGTCTGTGTGAGTTCGTCTTGTGTAACAGTTTTATCACCGCCACTTGCACCGCAAATGATGATAAGAAAAACAATAAATACTGTGAGCAAAATTCCTGCTCCGATTAAAATTTTATTTCTCATTTATTAAGCTCCTTTTGTTTAGGCTGTGATTTGTGTTCCGACCCAATCTTGAAGAATTGGCATCGCAATTTTTAGTCCTACGATTAAAACAAAGATGACCACAAATCCAATAATTGCACCAATTAAATCTTTCTTTGCTTTTTCTCTTGACCCGGCTTCATCTGCCTTCGCAAGTTTAACTCCAAGGACAATACAGTAGATTGTTCCTATTGCGCCAACCAAAGCAATTGCTGGCCAAAGAATAGCATTAAGCACTTCCAAAACTGGTGCTAAAATAGGGTTAAAGTCAATAGCTGCTAACATAGATTTCATAAAATAAATTCCTCCAAAAAATATATTTCATTTTCTATTCTCCTTTCTAAAAATTATTAAAAAAAGAAATGGGTATCCCATTTGCTTTAATAAGGGGGAACTGGTTCAAAATTGTTTCTCGGTCGTGAAAAAGGTGTTTCACCCTAAAAGCCTTATTTTATAAGGGTTTTAGAGAGAGAAAATCGCATTTTGAGCCTGTTCCTTATCCTGCTTACTGTAAAAATCACTAATTCTGCTCATCATTTTCACTATTTTCATCTCTTTCTGGGTTATCATCTAAAAAATCATCTTCAATAACTGTCTCTTCAATTTCTTCTTCAACAATCTCGTCTTTATAGTAGTGATGTCTTGATTTAATTAGTAAAACAATGAGTAAAACAACAAGTGCTCCAAGCCCTGCAAGAACAGCAATACTTGGGCCATTTAGTGAATATAATCTTTCAAAAGTATATGTTGTAGAATTACCTGCTTCGTCTGTTAGAACAACAATAAATTGACCACTTTTTTCAATCTCGTCTCCAAGTTTATACTCGAATGGAATACCATCAACTGTGATATAAATTGAGTATGGTTCTTCGGAAACATTTTTCATTATTACAACTTTTTTTGTTGTTCCGCCATTTTCAACTCCCACAAGTTCAAGTGTTGGTGGAGTTGTATCGATTGTAATTTCAAATGAATATTCTTTGTTAAAATTTTCATCTAAAATTGTTACTTTATATACTCCTTCATCATAGAGATATAATTTATTTTCAGTTAGTTCTAATTGATAAACTTCTTCATTTTTTGTTATGCTTTTAACAGAAATATTTTCTTGTAAAATGTGAGATAGATTTTTTTGTTTTTTAGTGATGATAGAAAAGAATGAGCTCGTTTTGTTTCCTAAATCATCAACCAAAGCGAAAGAATATTCGCCGTCCTCATTTAAAATTTGTTCAAATGAATAATCAAATGGTTGTCCGTCTTTATACATAACAATTCTTAAATTTTCGTATGCAATTATCCTAACCCCACCATTTGAAATACCGCCGTGATAAATGTTTATATCATAGGCAATGGTATTATCAATTGCAAATTCAAAAGTGGTAACATTCTTTGCTCTATCTTCAACAAATACCATATAATTTCCACTTGCTTTAAGTTCAGTTCCAAGTTTGTATTCAAACTTAACATCATCTAAAATATAATAGCAAGTAAGCCCAGATTCCATTGACGCTACCCAAGCAGATTTGCTTGTGGTTCCAAAGTTTTCCACTCCATACAAGGTGGCTACTGGTGGAGTTGTATCAATGGTAAAAGTGAAATATAAAGTATTATTAAATTCATCAACAAGAGTTACACTATAAAATCCTTCATCGCTAATTATCAATCCAAATTCATAATCAATTTGACTATTGTCTTTTTTGATAGTAATGTTTAGTGGTTCATCTTCTAAAATTCTAATTCCAAAATTTATATATTCTATATCTTCAATTTTGTAGGTATTCCCACTAATATCGGCTATTGTAAAATCAATTGTTTTGTCTATTGTAAAATTTACATAACTTGTATTTCCTAATTCATCAGAAAGTTCAATTGTATAACTTCCTGCAACTGTCAAAATTTGACCTTTTCTATATTCTTGTGTGTTGCCATTAAGAGTATAACAAGCGGTGTATTGCTCATCATTTTGCTCCCAAGTTGCATAAACACTACCACCAGTTTTACCGTTTGGCTCAACGCCAAACAAATTGATGATTGGTTTAATAGTTTTAATTGTGAATTTATAAGTGTTGTAGTTCTCTGTATCTGTTCTATCAATTAGTGTAATAATATAAACAAACTCGGTGTTTTCTTCCGGATAGAAATATAGGTTTGCCACATTATTATTTTTCTCTTGCTCTGCAATGTAAACTTTATTATTTTTTGTAACTATGGCTTCGTATTTACTCTCATCAAAAGTAAACATTACATTTCCATTTGTTTTACCATTATGACTAACACCTGTTAAATACCCTACTGGCAAATCCTTCTCGAATTTATATTCGTAGGTAAGTGTTCTGCCATAATTGTCAGTAATTTCTACTATATAAATTCCGCCTCGATTAAAGGTGTAAAATAGTGTATTTGGGCTTATAAATATAAGCTCATTTGTGTCATCGTCTGGAAATTCATCATAACCAGTGTTAGAATTTAAACAAATGTCATTTCTATAAATTTTTATATCTGTTATGATATTGGTGTCATCTGTATTATTGATTGTAATTTGTAGTGCAGTATTTGAATTTATATTTTCAAATATAACTTCTGGTGCAGTTCCAAGCAAACATACTTTAAACTTAAAGACTGTGTTAGTTCTGTCTGCTACTGAAATCGTGTATTCACCTGAGCCAAGTTCATCAAAGTTTGGCAATGTATCAAGATAGGTATATCTTTGGATTGTTCCGTTTGGCAATCTTATTTCCATAGTCCACCATTTATCATCTTCAATAATTTCTGTAATTGAAAAATTTTCATAGTAGAAAATAAGTTCACCATTTTGTGGAATATCATTTATTGATATTGATTGACTTATTGTTTTATCACTACCATAAACTTTCGCATCAAAATCCACCATAGGAGACTGCAAGTCTAAATAAACAAAATAAGTGGTAGTATGCCCAACATAATCAACTTCTTTAATTTTATATAATCCGTGTGTCGTAAGTTGATTTTTAAGTGCAATGTTATATTGTAATTCCAACCATTCTTCTACTGCACCTTCTTGATAATCACAATAAATTTTATAACTTTCGTTTGTATCAGTTTGTCTAAAAATAAAGTCGGTAGCCAAATAAGAATTAATCCCATTTACTTCGACAATGTTGTCATAAATGCTTTTGTCTATCGTATTGCCATAATTATTTGGATATATGCTCGAATTTTGTTTATAGATTTGCTCGTCCGAAACAAAATCTTTTGCATAATAATTTATAGATTCGTTAAGAGAATTTTCATCAAAATAATAGACATAAAGGTTTGGATTTTCTCTTGATTTATAATACCAATATTTGCCGATTTTTACTTCGTTTCCACTTGCAAGTAAGTGAGTGTTTGTAAAATCATCAATATTGTCTAAATAATACTCTGTAACGCAATTTTGTTTTTCAATACTGCACGCAAAGCTTAATGCGTCAACCTTCTCTCTAAATGAATAACTACCATAACCCGTGTATCCATAAGGAATATCGGCAAGATACCATTTTGCGACTTTATAAGTTGTGTCATTTTGCAATCTATTAAAATTATAACTTGGTGCAGATTTATCAATAGTAAACTTGCTTATAGTTGTATTTCCTGCAAGGTCGTTTATTGTTACAGTGTAATCGCCTTCATTAGTGAGCCAAGTCCCACTTGTAAGTTCTTGCGTAATACCATTGAAAGTGTAAGTTGCAACCTCTGGACTTTCAGTTGTTTCGTCGTATGAAAATAATATTTGCACTTCGTCTTTAAAAATGCCTTGATTTATTGTTTGTGTTTTTGCTCCATTTGCGTTTGTAGTTATTGTTCCAACTTTTCTTGTATCGAGAGCATTTTCATTATGATAAGCAAAATCAATTTCTGGCAACTTTGTATCAACCATACAATAGTAAGTGGTATAAACATTTTCGGCTCCGTTTTCAATTTCAACTATTGTATAGCCTTCATCACTTATTTCAATATGATGACCATCTTTATATGGAACTACGCTTGTCCCATATTGTGGGGTTGCCTGCACATTATTTATTTTTACAAAGTTATTAAGATTGCTTGCAATAACAGTAAATGTTTTAGGCGAATAATAGGCAGTTTTCCCATTATAAATTCCTTTGGTCGCATTGGAAACAAGTTCATTAGTCCAATCCCTTTCACCTATTGCTATATAATTCGTTAAGTTTGCCGAAACAGAAGTATCACCACCCGTGTTACCCCAAAATGTATTTTTATATTGTCCTGTCGCACTTAAATTTACTGCAAGACAATCATAAGTGTCAGCATCTGTGTTATAAGTATCAGCATACATAATAGTTACGAGTGTTCGTGTTTTATCTGTTGGGTTTTCTGGCAAATCATAAACCATATTCATAGTTCCCACTGCGTCCGAAAAATAATAAGTGCATTTTAACTGTGCACCGCTTTTAAATTTGGCTTGTTGGTCTGTCCATAGAAAACCCGCATTTGATTTGATTGGCAACTTTGTTTCAATAGAATAAATATAACTTGGATAGTTTACAATTTCATCGGCAAGTTTTGCCTTGTCTGTTGAAACGTCTAAAACGCCATCATCATCATAAATCACACGTCCATCAGTTCTTACAATTCTAAAATATCTTATAAATGACGCATATTTAAAACCATTCCAACTTTTGGAGTCGCGAACAACATTATAAACCCCTATGGATTTATAGGCTCTAAGTGCCCCACTTGCATAAGGACTATCGGCAGACAAATTGGAATTTGAATAATCGACTGTTACATCTGGGCCTAAAACAACTCCGGGATTTAATGGGTCATCAAGTCCAAAAATAGGACCAACGATTACTCCCATTGTTGAACTTCCTCCACGCCTAATTATAGTAGCATTTCCAGTTGCAACAAGTATAAATGGTATTAAACAAATTGCACAGAATAAAAACAATGAAATTCGTTTTAGTGTTTTTCCCATTTTATTAACCTCATAATTTGTTCAGCTTTAATGCGTATATTTTTTAAATCTTTATCTTCTTCATTTAATTTTTCTAATCCGTTAATAAAATCACATATTTGCTTAAAATCTTTATTTTCTATTGCTTTTAAAATAGAGAGTTTAACTTCAAATGCTCCATATTGCTCAAAATCAAATTTTTCGATTTGAATTTTAAAGTTTTCAATAAATGGAGCAATTTCTGCATAATTATTTTGTTTTTTTGTTGAATTTTTGCTTTTATTTCGGTCTAACATATTGTAAAAGACTTTTTCTTCGTTGAAATACTTCCCAGCAGAAAGTAATTGATTTGTCTTTTCAAGCACAAAATATTTACTCTTAAAACTTGGTGTAAATTTTGACTTGATTGGCGGAAATCCAAAGACATTGACTATTGCATTGCCCATATTATTTGCGCTGTTTAATTGTTGTAATTCTGTTGGGTAAATAAGTGGTCTTTCTTTAACACTTACAGAGCTTCCCACACCATCATTTGAAGATGAAAAACTAACATTTCTTTGAATTATTGAGAAATTTCCACATTTTTTAGAAAATTCCTCAATAGTTTTAAGGTCTGTTGTGCCAATAAATATTTGTATATTACAATTTGACTTAATAATATCTGCACTTTTATCATCATAGACTTTTGCAAGTTGTGCATAAGATTGCACAACCAAGGCAAGCCAAATTTTTCGACTTCTACCTACGGTAATCATTTGTTCAAGTTTATGAATTTTTGGTAAATTACCAAACTCATCAAGTAAAAAGTAAACACTTCTTGGCAAAGATAAATCAGGATATGTGTTTGCTTTTGCAACAAGAGCTTTATAGGCTTGTAAAATTACCATTGCCGCTAAGGTATGCCTTGTCTCTTTTTCATCTGGAATTTGTAAAAAGAGTGCTGTTGGCTTTGTCGCAATATCTCCAAAATTTATTTCATTTGCAGATGTAAGAGAACAAATGCTCATATCTGCGAATAATGACAGCTTATCAAAGATAGTAGAAAGATAAGAGCCCCGTGTTTTATCACTAGCGTCCAAGACTTGTTTTGATAGGCTAACACTTTTAGAAATCGGACTTCTATGCTGAAAGTATTCAATAAGGTCCTCACAATCATTTTGAGTGTTGGTCGCAATTTTCATTATATTAAAAAAATTAAATTTTTCTTTTGTCATACCAAGTTCTGGATTTTCACTATCTTCAAGCATTGCTAAACATATTGCAAGAATAAAATTTTTAGCACCACTTTCCCAAATTGGTTCACTTTTGTTTGTTACGGGACACAAAACAGAACAAATATCGTTCAGGTCTTCGTAAACCTCATCAAAAATTTCTTGTTTTCTAACTTGCACAGCAGAATTCTTTTCTTCTTCATTGTAGTATATTTTATCTTCAAACACATAATAGCCTTCTTCTTCATTTATCCTAACCTTATCATCAAGTGAAAGCATTTCTTGATACATTTCAAATGGCCTTTCAAGTGGATTCCACCTAATGGAACAATATGGATTTCTTAAATCAAGAATTTTGACTTCGTAACCACGATTTAAAAGACTTTTAGCATGCAATGAATATAATTCACCTTTGGGGTCAGAAATAAGCATTGATGGTCGATTTTGAGTATTTGAAAGTATTTGTATTGTAGGATTGATAAAAGTTGTCGTTTTACCAGAACCTGTTGTCCCTATAATTAGAGTGTGAGCCGGTTTTGAAAAAGTTATCTCATAACCCTTTTTTGTCTCTTCAGCCTTTATTGGAATTCCCTCAATATCTATGTTGGGTAATTTACTATATTCAACAGTCTTAAAGTTTTGCTCTAATTCTTTATCTGTTTGAAAATGTGCTTGTTCAAGTCCGGTATATATTTCTTTATCTTTTTCGGTTGCTGTCATAATCTTTTTGGGATTTTTGCCGATACCTTTATACCAAGCAAAAACAAAAATAAGAGATGTTATCGCAAAAAATTCAAAAGTATAGAGCCAAGTTTTCCCACTTAAAATTAATGCAGTATCAAAAGTTAATTTCATTTTAAATCCACTTGAAACAAACATATTGACAAGATAACCAAAACAAAAACAAATAATAAATAAACTTGCAAATAACAATAGTCTTTTAGCAAACTTATTCAAGATAACCTTCTTCTTTTAGTCTTTTGTAGTTTGCTTCTTCAAGTCTTTCTCTGTATTCCGCAAAAGCATTTACAATTTCCTTATTAACCAAGTCATTAAGCTCTATACACTTGTTGATAAGTATTTTTCTTTTTTTCTTTTCTATGTGTTTTAATATTAACCTATTTCTTGTTTCGTAATTAAATTTATTTTGTTTAGTCTTAATATCTTTGGCAGCAAAAATGACAATGTTTCCAAGTCTTCTATAAAGGTCTTTCATACATTTTTCGTATAAGAGTTTGTCCGAACAGTCAACCTTGATTTTTGCATAGGCTTTAAGCAGTTCCGTATCCCTTTTTGAAAGAATATGCTCAAAGTCGCTAACTTTTCGTTTAAGCTCTACATTTGAAACAATTATAGACTTCACAATATTGTCAATCATCGGTCTATATTCAGCCATATTTTCGCTATCATAAGACAATCGCCCTTTTACTGGTAGAACGATGATTAGTTTGTTTATTTTGTTCATATAAACTCCATCATTAAATGATTTTTTCAATAAATTTGTTATTTCTTTTCTATTTTCAAAAATATTAAAATTTTTATTAATAAAATATTTTTCT
>OLYV01000364.1_pt1 | contig 22997 bp, 26 predicted proteins | sample 1644371 | NCBI WGS metagenome assembly OLYV01 (sample SAMEA103958124, study PRJEB25191) | human gut metagenome | biome: human-associated habitat [ENVO:00009003]; feature: intestine environment [ENVO:2100002]; material: feces | place: Germany | collected 2013/2015 | reverse complement strand
AGTTTTCCGGGTCCTCTGTTTGCGTTGTTTAATTTTCAAGGTCCTCTGCGCTGCCTGCCGGTCTACACCACAACATCTTGCGGTTCCTTACACTTTTTTACATCTTGTGTAAACAGATAAAAAAAGTACGTCCCTCTCCAGGCGGCGTATATATTATTATATATCGCTTCCTGTGTTTTGTCAAGCTGTTTCTTCACCTTTTTTTATCCTTTTTTCCCTACCCGCTTCTTTTTTGCGCAGCCTCCCCATTATATCTTCCTCTCCTCTCTTTGTCAAGTGCTTTTTGTGGAGAGTTCCGGTAAATGGGCGTCCAAATGCTGGGAAGGCGTCTGTTGTCTTTTATTTTTGTTTTAGCGATCTTGTTTGCAGCCTGGCATACTGTAGATAAAAGCGGAGGTGTTCTCCAGTTGGTTTGTATCGTCCATCTCTGCCCAAAACGTCGTATCCAATAGTACGGGATTTATAACAATAGCCTTCCTGCGAACGTAAGCATACTACTCTATCTGCAAACAGAAAGAGAATGTGTTTTGCATCAGCCGCCCAAACAGGGGGTGCAAAAAGCTATATATTTTTCAAGATAAACACGCTTGCCGCTTTTTCGCTAGCTGCCTGTATTTGCCCGGTGTACATCACAGATAAGCCGGTCCAGATCCTCTAAAGAACAAAGGCGCCCAGCCTCCTCCCGAAAGCGCGCTGCGCCGTTAAACCCCTTTAAATACCAGGCCACATGTTTTCTTGCTTCTTTCATGCCATGCGCCTGCCCTTTATACGCGCAGATTGCTCTAATATGCCTTCGCATGACCGTCAGCTTTTCCTCCACAGAAGGCGGCGGTAATAAGCGCATATCAGAAAGCCATGCGTTAATTTGCGCAAAAATCCATGGGTTTCCCAGCGCTCCTCTGCCAACCATCAGCATATCACAACCGGTTTGTTCCAGCATTTGCGCCGCCGCCTGGGGCGATGTAATATCACCGTTGCCAATCACCGGCACGGTCAGTGCCTGTTTGACCTTCCAAATTATTTCCAAATCTGCGCAGCCCGCATAAAACTGCTGTCTGGTCCTTCCATGTACGGCAACGGCGTCTGCGCCTGCTTCCTCACAGCGCAAAGCCACTTCTACAGCGTTTATATGCTGGTCGTCCCAGCCTTTGCGTATTTTAACAGTAACGGGTATGTCCACCGCCTCTTTTACGGCTCTGACAATCTGCGCGCAAAGCTCCGGCTCTTTCATCAAAGCACACCCGCTGCCGTTTCCACTGATTTTAGGCGCAGGACAACCCATATTAATATCTATAACATCCGGTGAAAAACGCATCGCTGTCTTTGCCGCCAATGCAACCGCCTGCGGTTCGCTGCCAAAAAGCTGTACAGCAGCCGGCCGCTCCTTATTTGTGACCTGCATCAACCCTATAGACTTTTCACTGTGGAAAGATACTCCCCTAGCGCTGACCATTTCGCTTACCACATACGAAGCACCAAAGGTCTTGCAGAGCTCTCTGAAGGCTCTGTCTGCAACTCCGGCCATAGGCGCCAGCGCCGTATAGCCGTTGATTATCACATTTCCTATGTTCATGTTTTTCCCTGTCTTTTCCCTCAGATTTGCTCTATCATTGCTACCGCCCTGCGGCAGATGCTTCCACCTTTTCTGTTGCAGGCGCTGTTGCAGAATTTTCGGCAGGTCCGGCTGCTTTCAGTTTAGCGTCCGTCTGCGTCCCATCGGAATACGCCATATGCGTATAAATTTGCGTTAAGAACTCGTCGGGGTACGTTTCATCCAGAAACACATCAAATGCGCTTCTGGCTTCCACACCCTCATGGCGTGCAGACATGCGGTTGACCGCCGCAGCCGAAATCAAACAATTGAAAGCCATAAATATAGCCAGCACCCATGTCAGCGCCTTCCCTATCCGATTGGGAATTTTTTCGATCAATCGGGATAAAAAAGGATAAATTAGCTTCATCCAGGCAATGGCAAGCGTACCCCAGAACAACGCGTACAGCAGGCTTGTTCTTCCGCCTATGTTGCCGATCATGTCGCTGTAATCCCAAGACACCGTACCCAGAAACGTTTCCTGGTACCAGCTGCATATATACTCAAACGCCGCGCCAAGGATGGCACCACATACAAATATCCAAACGCTGTTTCTTTTGCGCAGCCAGTAAAGCGCCATCGTCATGAGTACCGCACCAAACCCATAAACCGGATTAAACGGCCCGTAAATCACACCCTTGCGCGACTCATAATGGTGGTCTACGATCAGGCAGAAGATTACTTCCAATACCACGCCGATAAAGGCTCCAATAAAAAACACCCAAAACAGCTTATAAAAATTCAGCCCTTTTGCAAAGCTTTCTTTTTTTCCTGTCTGCACCGGCTCTTTTTTATCAGGATGCCGCTTGCTTTTGAGCCTGATATACCGTTTCCCACCAATCCATACGCCTATGCGGCGTTGCGATTTTTTCTCCCCCTGTGCAGTTTTGGCAGCATTTGTACCGGTTTCTTCCAAAATGTGCTCCGGCTGCCTACCAGGCTGTAAAGACGTTACCGCCCCTTTTTGTATATTCTTTTCTTTTTTTTCAGTTACAAAATCTATACCGTTTTGATTTTTTCCCACAAGCTCACCTCTTGTCTGCTTCCTTTATCAATCCGGATTTGCATATGCGATTATTATAGCATAATTCAGGGGCTTGTCAATTTAACAGGGGTATTGGCAAACATTACAAACAAGCGTCCTTTCTTGCAGCAAAATACAAAAGCACACAGGTATTACAACAAAAAACGTACCGTTTTCCGCACCAAAGCAAAAGACTACACATAATCTGTAAAAAAAGCGCAATGGAGGGATTACTTCCATGACCATTCATACGGTGCAGCCGGGCGATACGCTGACAGGCATTGCCCAAAGGTACGGTACATCTGTGCAGCGTATTTTGACCGACAACGGGCTTACGCCGGAGCAGCGGCTCGCAACCGGCCAGGCCCTGCTGATTCTTATTCCGTCGGAGACCTATACAGTCCGCCCTGGCGATACATTGTATACAATTGCAGACCGCTACAATATTTCTGTTATAACACTTGTGCAAAACAACCCGGACCTTGCAAACGCCCCGCTGTACCCGGGACAGACGCTTACCATACGTTTTGACAATGAAAGGATACGCAGTCTTTATATAAACGGATACGCATATCCATACATTCGTATGCCGGTATTACGGCGCGCGCTGCCTTCCATGACCTATCTGACTATTTTTGGATATGGCTTTACCGAAGACGGTACGCTGATTCCCATTGACGACCAACCTCTGATTAATACAGCCTATACATTTAACACAGCGCCTGTTATGCTGCTTTCTGCCATGACAGAAAGCGGCAATTTCAGTACAGAACGCGCAAGTCTTTTATTTCGCAATATCGAATTGCAAAACAAGGTGCTTGACAATATCATCAGCGTTATGCTGGAAAAAGGATATGTTGGTCTGGATTCTGATTTTGAATATATTAACCCGCAGGACGTGGCCGCTTATGTAGCTTTCCTTGAAAATGCGGCGACTCGCCTGCACGTGTATGGTTTTTTTCTGAACACCGATCTTGCCCCCAAAACTTCTGCAACGCAGGAGGGCCTGTTATATGAAGCGCATGATTACGCCCGTATTGGTACAATAGCCGATACCGTTTTGCTGATGACCTATGAATGGGGTTACACCTATGGGCCTCCTATGGCGGTCGCGCCGATCAACCGCGTGCGTGAAGTTGTAAGCTACGCTGTGACAGAAATTCCTCCACAAAAAATTATGATGGGAGTCCCGACTTACGGCTACGACTGGCCGCTTCCATTTGTACAGGGCGTTACGCAGGCTACCGTTTTAGGCGCGCAGGAAGCCGTTGCGCTTGCCTCGCGTTATAATGCCTCTATACAATTTGACCAGACTGCACAATCCCCTTATTTTAATTACCGGGACAACAACGGGCAGGCGCACGTTGTTTGGTTTGAAGATATACGCAGCATCCGGCAGAAGTTCAATTTAATTGATGAGTTTTCTTTGCGGGGCGCAGGATATTGGAATATTATGCGTCCATTTGCACAAAACTGGTCGTACATCAGCGCCGCTTATACGATTAATAAGACGGTATAATGACCTTCTTGAAAGCAGGCTTTAAACAGCTCATGGCTAAGTAGATGTAATCAAGGGAAAAAGGAAAAGCACAATCCAGACGGAACCGGCGGTTGTGTCAAGAAATGTTTGTAAGTTAGCAAGAATTTTAATATAATGGGAGCAGAAACCCCGGAACAGGGAGAAAGGCAAGAAAGCAAATACACATAAGCTATAAACCCCTCTGGCACACGCTGGTTGAACGCAATATGAGGAAAGAGGACTTGCGGCTTGCCGCTGGTCTTACCAAAAATATGATTGCCAACATGGGAAAAGGAAAGAACATCAGCATGGAAACGCTGGTTCGTATCTGCGAAGCCCTGAATTGTGATATTTCAGATGTGATTGAGTTAGCACAGAATGATACCAATATGGGAGGCGTAAAATGAATAAAAAAGAAATTGTGAAACATTTCTATGAAGTGATTGTTTCAAGCAATTTGCTTGAAGAACTTTACAAATATGTTTCAGAGGATTGCGTCCTTATCAGCGGGGATAGAAAAATTCCTTTAGGGCTGGAAGGCATGAAAGAACACCTTGTAGCCGTAAAGCAAACATATCCAGACTATACAATGCGGATACTCCGGCAGTACGAAGATGGAGATTACATTATTTCTGAATTTGTCATGGAAGGAACTCATGAAGGAGAATGGATTGGGATAAAGCCGACACACAAAAGACTGTCTTTCACAGGTATTGACATTGATAAAGTAATAGATGGTAAGCTCGTTGAGCATGGTGGAGCCGTCAATACTTTTGAAACGCTATATGAGCAGAATATGATAAAGCCAGTTTAAATTAACGGGTGTATGTATAGGCAGAGGAGGGTCAGAGATGATACGGCAAATTAGAAATAAAATTGAGCTTGCTGCGGCTATTAACCTTATATGGGAAACTTTTTTACAATTTGAAGCTCCTGACTATTCTGATGAAGGAGTTCAGTCATTCCGTGACTTTATTGAAAATGAAGATATTGTAGCCTCTCTGGAATTTTGGGGAGCCTATGAAAATGGTGAGTTGAGAGGTGTAATTGCTACAAATGAAAATCGAAAACATATTTGCTGCTTTTTTGTAAAATCCAAGTACCATAGACAAGGGATTGGGAAAAAGCTATGGGAATATGTTCTGAATAACAGCAATCATCCGATTTATACGGTTAATTCTTCTCCGTATGCGGTTCCGGTTTATCACAAATTAGGCTTCATTGATATGGGTAGTGAACAATTAGCCGATGGAATGAGATTTACTCCGATGAAATTCGAGCGGTACAAAGAATAAAGAGAAAATACCATACTTCAAAAACTAACTGCCGCTGCAGGAACACCAATTCCCACAACGGCAGTTTTCATTTCCACGGCCTACTCCGGAAGTTTATGCCGGAGTTTTTATCAGCGGGGATTTCTTGAACAGCTTTTTCAGAAGGCTTCTTTCCTCTTGCGAGAGCCGCTTGTATTTAAGCTGGAACGCCTTGTTTTAAGTTGCAAATTGTTTTTGTATTCTATTTGTTATAATTTTTGAAGAATAATTGAGATAAAATTTAGATATTTACCGCCGCCAGCCTTCATAGCTTTACGATCACTGATTGCATACTCGTTTTCTTGCTTTAGCCAGTCATTCCATACTTCCTCATTACTTTCCATCTCATGAATAGAAATCACCCTGGCGCCTTTACAATAGCGGATAATATTTTCCCAATACATTATATCGTGCATGTAATCAAGCTGATCCGGCGTCCAAGAGAGGAGTAGCTCTGGTGGCAAATTATCATGGCAATCCTTTTTCATTCCGGGAATGGCAATATAAATATAACCGCCATGTTTAAGATATGGGAGCAATTTATCGTCAAGGAATGTAGGATCGCGTCCAAAATAATTATAGGAATCCGTGCTAATGATTGCATCGAAAAATTCCTCTTCAAAAGGAAGTGCCGTGGCATCTGCCTGAACCGGAATAATCTGCTCATCGGACAGACCCATTTTTCGGAAGAATTTTCGATTATCTTCCGGATCACTCCACAAATCCGTGGCATACACAGTAAACCCATACTCTTTTGCAAGAAAGAGAGAAGTTAATCCCTGACCGCTGCCAAGATCACATACTGTGGAATTTTTAGGGATTTCGCAATGAAGCAAAAGTTCCTCCTCCAGTTTAACAGGATTTGGCCCCATAATTCTTGCCTGTAACTCAGGAATGTTATATGTTTGACTACGAATATATTTCATTTTTGTTGCGTCCTTACTTTGTATGAGATTCTATAAAGAAATCAATATGTTTTATTAACCGGTTTTCAATATCCCCATAAGCTTCATTTTCATCTGACATATTGATGAGTAAAAAAAGTGGGGAAAAAAATTCTATTGCAAGTTGATATGGGTCATTCTTCTTTAATACACCACAGTTAATCATCTCGCGGAAAATATCTTCTAAATAAAGAACAGGCCCACGCACAAGGCTATCCTGGTACAGCTTGTTTAATTCTAGATTACGATACTGCTCTAAGGTAAGCATCTTACGATAATCAGCGGCAAATTCATCTAAAGTCCAAAATCGGTATTGTGATATGGCAAAATTTTTTAGATTTTCCAAACCAATTTGCTCATATTGTTCCGGCACACAAGCAAATACATTTTCCGGCACGCCATATTTTCGTGCTATTTCACGATCTAATTGTGACATACGCACAACAATACTGTTAAAAATATCCTTCTTGTTTTCATAGTGCTTATACAGCGCTCCTTTGGTAATTCCCAATTTTTCTGCTATCTTGCTGACAGAAACTGCCTCATATCCATCTTTTGCAAATAAATGCAATGCGGCGACTAATATTTTTTCCTTGGTCTCAGACATTCTATGTACCTCCAACGACGTAAACAATCGTTTACCATTTCTTTTGTATTATAGTAAACGAACGTTCACTTGTCAAGAGTATTTATAATGGGCCAATCCGCACATGGCAGACGGGCCCATTTTGGCAGGTAGCTGGCCCGCCTTGCTGTAAGTAAAAATTCTTTTGTAATATTACTGCTTTATTCCCACTTGAAGAATTTTACTGCAATTCCTCCGCAGATAATAATCAGAGCCACCATGACAACCAGAGGGAGCCAAGCAACGTCTATTGATAAGCCCAGCGAAACCGCTTTCAGCAATTTGATCCCCTGCGTCAGCGGAAGAATGTCCGCAATCCTCTGCAATGCGGTCGGCATCACCTCGTATGGAAGGGTGGCCCCGGAGAAGATCAACATAGGGAAATACAAAACGCTGGCGACAATACTTGCAACTTTCATATTCGGCGCTACTCCGCCCACCATCATTCCAATACTGAATGTGGAAAGCATCACCAGAAGATAAGAGGCCAGAAAGATTCCCACAGAGCCGGGCAACCGTACTCCAAAGAACAGACTTCCTACTAGATAGACCAGTATCAAAGAAAGCAGCGAGTAAATGGCATAAATGGAAACCTGTACGGCCAGCAGCAGGACAGGGCTGGTCGGCGTTACCTTATAGCGTTTCAGTATTTTCTTCTGCCGGTAGTCGGAAATCACCAACGGGAGGCCCATAACGCCACCGGCGCAGATCGCAATCGTGGAAATTGCGCCAAAGGACTGCTCTAAAAAGGAATAGCTTGCTCCTTCGAAAGCGGGCTGATTTCCGTAAATGATGCCGAGCAGTACCACTACCACTACCGGCAGGCAAAGCGCGAAGATCACCATGTCCATCCCTCGAAAAGACAGCTTGATTTCTGTTTTCAGCATGGTAACATATTTATTCATCGTCCGTTTCCTCCTCTCCGGTAAACCACAAATAGGCTTCTTCCAGATTATCATACGGGCTTTGGTGGATAGCCTCCTGAACGGTTCCTGTAAATAGGAAATTTCCATCCTTCAAGATGGCGATTGTGTCGCACAGGACTTCCACCTCGTCCATAAAATGTGAGGAAAGAAAGATGGTCAGACCCTTTTGTTTCAGCGCGTCCAGATTTTTCCAAACGCTCCTGCGCGCTTTTGTATCAAGGCCCGTTGTAAGCTCATCTAAAAAGACAACCTTCGGATCGGGCAGGAGTGCTAAAACGATGAATAGCCGCTGCTTTTGCCCGCCGGACAGTTCATTTACGAAAGCCCCTCGTTTCTCCCACAGACCAAACTGCCTTAAAAGCTCCTCGTAATTTGCAGCTTTCCGGTAAAGGCAGGCGGTTTCTTCGCACAGTTCCCAAACCTTAATCTTGTCCGAGTAGCTGGCTTCCTGGAATTGTACGCCAACCTGCTCAAAGAGTTCTTTTCGGTTCTTTCGAGGGTCTAACCCTAAAATAGAAACAGATCCTTCGTCTGCCTTCCGAGTACCTAAAATGCACTCTATCGTGGTAGTCTTGCCCGCGCCATTTCTCCCTAGATACATACTGAGATTTTTCTACCATTACCCCCTCACCAAATACATCAAATATAACCAGCACCTTATCAGGGTAGATAATCACCTGAGATAAGTGCTCCAGCACAAACTCTACCTTGAGCTGTTCATTTTCATCAAGGTACTGAGCTACCTCTGCATCAATATTCTCTCTCACTCTCTGGATCTCAGCCAGATCCGCAAGGTTAGCCTTATTTGCCTCTACCTCTCTCTTGAGCTCTAAAATGTGCTCATCAAGAGCCTGAGCTTTCCTTTGGTACTCCTCTTTAGTGAGGAGGTTATCTAAATAGGCATCTAGGAGCTTATCCTTACGGCTTATCTCTCTTTGTAAATCTGCCTCTGTAGCCCCTCTGTTAGCCTCTGTAATGCGTTTCTCATAGGTATCCAACCTACTTAGCATAAACTCCCTTATAAAGCCTGTATCCGCCTGTAAACGCTCAGAAACGATAGCCATAATCTCCATGAGGGCATTATAAGAGATATTCTCATTATCACAGCCCTCAGGGTTTATCTCTCCAGCCTTACCGCCTACAGCATCTCTAGCCCTTGTTTTCCTGCCTTTTTGCTGTTTAGTGCTACATACCCAATACTCCTCTTTAGAGGTTTTTGTTTTCCTCCAGTAAGGGGCTCCACACACCCCACACACCAGCTTACCGCTGAAAGAGTAGCCGCTTGTTTTCTTACCCCGCCTGTTACAGCCTGTAGCTACTACCCGCTCCTCATGGATTTTCTCTATCAGAGCCCACTCCTCCTCAGTAACAATAGGAGGGAGAGCCCCTTTTACATACACCCACTCACTCTCAGGGAGCTTTACCGTTTGCTTACTCTCAAAATCATGCCGCTCCCTGTTAATTATCATAGTGCCTACATTTTTGCAATCATACACAAACTTAGGAATATCCATAGGTTTCCACGGCTTACCTACTGTATTTCTGTACCCCGCATCATTGAGCTCCTTAGCAATCTGAGTAGAGCCTTTCCTAGCCATGATACCCTCACACATAAGCCGCCTTACTTTAGCTTGCTCAGGGTTTATCACATACTTACCATCTACCTTATCCCAGCCAAAAACATTACCGCTACCCTGTAGATCTATCTCTAAGCCTTTCCTAGCCTTTTCAATCCGCCCATCATGATAATTATGGAGCTTTTTGGAGAGGTTTCTGCTAAACTCCTCCGCTATGATAGCCTTAATTCCTGTAATCAGTGCATCATCAGGGCTATAAAATTTATCCTCAAGGTACATATAGAGGATCTTGCCTGTCTGTACCAGCCTGTTAATAAATAAATACCAGTCCAGAGTATTTCTCATGAGCCGCTCTTGATCCTTGATAACTACCACATCAAAAGCATCCCCTAAGAGATCCTCATAGAGCCTCTGGTACTCATCCCGCCCCTTAACCATAGTACCAGACTTGCTCCGATCTATATACTCATCTACCTTTTTCCAGCCATGCTTAGTAATTGTGTTTCTATTTTCCTCAATCTGGAGCTCTATAGCGTTAAGCTGTTCCTCCTCCGCCGTAGATACCCTAGCATAGAAAACCGCCCTTAATCCTTTAGTATCCTGTGCTCTCCTGTAAGCCATCCTGTACACTCCTTTATAAAATCATATCCTGAGCCCCTGAGAGCCTCTCAGAGCCGTTTTAATCGCTCAGGGGTATAACTGCCTACCCCTAACTCTTGAGGCTCTCTAAGTGGCTTTATTTTCAGTCTGTATCTATTATACACCAGCTATATAAAAATAGCAACAGAAAAACAAAAAAAGGGGTACAAGCCCCTCAAAATGAGTAGCCTGTACCCCTCAAAGAAAAAGGAGAGCCTTACTTTAACATCTGATTTACTCTTTTCTGTACCTCAGAGTAATTATAGCCAGCGGCGGTAAGGCGGTTTTTCCTATCCTGACCGTTACCCCAATCTCCTCTAATAACCTCTCTAGCAATCTCGTCAATAGATTTCTTTGCAGGAGTAGAGGAGGTATTAGCGGTAACATCCGCTTCATTTACCCAGCCATACACTGTAGAGCCCTTACCAGCCACCGCCTGTAAGTGATACGGATGAGGATTTTTAGAGGCAATCTGAGTAACCTTAGCCAATCCAGCCTTACAAGCACGAGCTGTAGCACCCTTATAAGAGCTTGTATAGTGGAGGCACCCTGTAAACATTACTTGATCCCCCACCTTAAGCCCTGTAGCACCTGTAGAGCCGCTTGCAATAGGCGTTAAGGTATTTTCATCTACCCAGCCATACACGCCACTCACAAAAGCTCCAGCATCATTTACAGCTCTACAATGATAAGGATGCTTACCACTAGCTACCTGAGTGATCTTAGCCTTGCCAGCCTTTACAGAGCTACCGCTTGAGCCGCTTGCACTGGTATAATGCTTACCTCCTGCAAACTGCACAATATCCCCAACCTTAAACTTGAGGCTAGTGGTAGGATTAGTAGGCTCTGTAGTTGCACCAGATCCCAGCCGCTTATTTACCTCATCTGCGATCTCTCCGTGTCTGTCATAAAGATATTTGCCGGGACAAGACTTGTTAGCATAATCCCTATGTACAGTCATGTTACAGCCGTTTAAGTGCTTTACACGATTGTTTTTATTAGTAGACCATACCAGCTTTTTAATCCCATTTCTCTTACAAATATCTGTTACCAGATCCAGCAAAGCATTATAAGCCTTAGAATTAACTGCATAAGGCTCAGAGGTATCACTTGCCACCTCAATAGTGATCGCTCTATTGTCATTTTCAGAACTGGAAGTACACCAAGAGCGATCCTTTTCCTCTACATACATTCCGATCCTGCCATCAAGCCCTACACCGTAGTTAGAGCTTGCCTGTCTGGAGGTAGGAGCAAAGATATTACCAAGCGTTTCTACTGAGCACTGACCTACTACACAATGGATAGTAATGGTATCAATGGCATGATTTCTAGGGCTCGTCTTATTAGGTGAGATTTTTGTATAACTCACTAAAGGGCTATTACTCATTTTCGTTGTCCTCCTTACCGTTAGATAATTCCTCAAGAGTTTCCTCTGTAATTTCCTCTCCCGCTTTCGGCTCAATCTCTGCCAAAATAGCGGCAAAATCCTTTTTATTCATAGCAATCCTCCTCACTAAAAAGGAGCCTATTACAGGCTCCCAGTTACTTTTTAATGGTTTTAATCTGTTCAATCATTTGCAGTACCTTATCATACCCCAGCATAGATCCAATCCACACAGCTACCGCCATAAGCACCATGCAAATAATGTTAAGGGTAGTAAAAGGAATACCCAAAAACATATAGGTAAGAGCTGTACCTCCAATACCCACAATCACAGATACAATAAGTACAACTACATTAGAGGAGTACTTGATCTTTGTACCCTCAAAAGATTTCTTTACCGCCTCTGTAAGCAAGGATACCGCTGTAGCCAAAGTTACAATTAGCGTTAAGAAAAGGGAAATAGTCATAACCTCACACCTCCTAGTAATTCCTGAGCTCTATCTCTTGCTGTATAGCCTCCTCTAAAGCACCATTTAGCTTACTATCCATCATCCTATCAATCTGGTTTATTTCCTCAAGAATGAGGGTATAAGCCTCCTCTGATAGCTGATCCTTGAGTTTTATCTCCAGTCTCAGCCTGAGTAATACAAAACGGATTTTCGCCTTAGAGAGATTTTCTATTTTAGCTTTATTGAGATAGAAAACAATGGAGGCACCAAAGATACCTCCTGTAGTTACAATAATTTGAGTGGCGTAGCTGGATATATCATAGCCCTCTTGCACATCTCCTCTTACTAAGAAAAGAGATAAGACAAAAAGAGCCCCTGTTAATACCACCAGCATTTTACTAAACTCCACCTTACGCCTAGCAGAGCTTAGAGATAACGGAGATCCCCTCCTCTGGGTTTTATCCTTTCCCATGCTATCACACTCCTAACTTACTTGAGCCCAAGCTGGATAGCGATATAGCCTAAAATAATGGTTACAAGCCCTGCTACCAAAAGCCACTTGAATTTATCCCATTTTGCTCCGTCTTTATTTTCCAGCTTGTTAAGTCTTTCTATGACTTCATTTAGATCCGCTCTCATATACTTAGTTTCTACCGCAAGCTCTTTGATAGCACTAATCAGATCGGTATTTTCCTTTAGTGCCTCATCATGCTCATCAATCCGCTTAGTATTGCTTTTGGATCTATTCTCAACCGCCGTTAGTCTGTGCTCAATCTCTAACTTCTGATCCTCCGTCACACCACAAGCCCTCCTTTCTGAAATGTAAAAGGGAGAGCTTATGCTCTCCCTCAGGGTTACTCTGCCAGCTCAGGAACTTCCAGATCCACAAGGATCTGCTTAACCTGTTCCTTAATGACCGCTGGCACATCATTGATAGTCTTTTTGCCCTTAACAATAAGGGTGGCATAAATAACCGCCATTGTAGGTATCTCCTTTCTAAAAAATATTTTTAGGATGAGAGTGCGGAGCATCACTCATTACCTCTTTCCAGAATTTCCTCAACCTCTTTTTTGAGCTTTTCTGGTACATCCTCAATAGTCTTAAGACCTTTACGGATAAGATCTGCATATACTCTAGCCATTTCTCTTACCTCCTATGTTAAATCATCATCTCATACAGCTCTACAAGAGCCATCTGAGCGGCGGTTACTTGCTCATCAAGGGAGCTACTCTTTTCAGTAATCACCTTGATATACTCATCCTTATCATAGATGATCTGTTCAGCAATCTCCCAGCCGTCAAAGCCGCCATCCATACCCTCCTCAGAGGGAGCCTCATGGATCTCCGTGATACCGTTATTGAGAGTAACATGGTACTCATCAATTTCCAGCGGTAACACCTCAGGAGCGGTACTCCTGACTTTTACATACTTTTGCATTACCTTTTACCTCCTTAAGATAATAATTGTGCATATATTCTACATTAGGGGCTACATATTTCTGAAATAGCCTGTAGCTATCACACCATTTGAGCCACCCTTTGTAGCTGTTAAATGAGCATCATTCACTATAAGTAGGGCTGATACCCTGAGCCCTTTTAGCAGAGCAAGCTAGCATCTTTCTCTTGAGCGTTTTACAAGTCGATTTCCTGAGGAGAGTGTACTCACCAAAAAACCGATAGCCCACAAAATCAATACCTCTCACCTTTGAGGGGAATACTTGCCAGTTATGCTTAACCACCTGTTTTAAGTGATCTGCAATAAACTCATCCAGATCCCTCTTGAGGCTATGGAGCTCCTCTTTACTAGAGCCGAAAATCACCATATCATCCATGTACCTAAAATAGTACTTAACACCCTTAACCTCTTTGATCCAGTGATCTACCTCTGAGAGATTAAAGTTACCATCATACTGAGATACATAGTTACCAATGGGGATACCCACGCCCTCAATAAACTCTCTGCCGTTATCGTCTATGATGATATTTACACAAACGCCTAACCGCTGGAGAATCTCAATGTTTTCCTCAGTAGCAGGACAAGTACTAATACTATCAATGATCTCATCCAGTATCCAGATAAGCTCCTCATCTTTGAAAAGCTCTCTGAATTTAGCTTTTAGTACATCATGTACAATCGTAGGATAGTACTTTCTTATATCCAGCTTTAAGCAATATGCTGTACCCTCAGGATCAGAAACTAAGATACTAGGTATCCATTTCTTGAAAACCACCTTACCATTTTTCTTAACCTTTTTCTCATACCCTCTCAGAGCCTTAATGATAGGCATAGCTCCTCTTTTCGGTATGGCACTATAAGTATCCTTAGTAAAGGTTTTCAAAAGAAAAGGCTCTATCACCTGTAGGATAGCCCATTGACAAACTCGATCAGGGTAAAAGGGTAGCTTATAAATCTCCCGCTCCTTATTCCCCTCAACCTTAGTGAAAACCTCATAGGGAGAGGTTTTGTAGGTATGATTTATCAGGCTTTCTCTGAGCTCATCAAGATAATGATCTAAGTCTTTCTCTACTTCTTTGACCTCTGCATACCATCCCTTACCTTTTTTAGCGTTTTTGTACGCCTTACGGAGGTTATCCTTTGAGTAAATCTTAGCAAACAGATACTTTGTACCCTCCATAGTGCTCACATCCTTTTTGTATGTGCAAAAGGAGGAGCCAGCTACCCAAAGGATAGCACCGCTTTTCTCCGTGCTTACTTCCAAGTATCAGATCAAACAGTTTACGGAGTTTACCGCACATAGGCACCTCCTTATAGCTTTTTTACCAGCCCCTTGATACCAAAGGGCTTTTTATGTTCTGCCAAGAGGCAAGGTAACTGTATCTCACTTATAGAAAATTTAGAAACTGCACATATAGTAAGTGACTGCTGATATTCCGATTACGATTAGAGGAGGTATTATTACCATTCAGATAAAAGCCGCATTTAGAGCCGTTATTCCATTTACCGCCTAATTTAGTAATTAAGAACCTTTTACAGTTACCCTTTAACACAAAGGTATAGCAAAGGAGAGCCTTTTACAGCTCTCCTTTACTTCCCTGCATTAAACTTGATTTTACGCCGCCAAAGACTGAGGCACATACAGCAAGCGACCGCCGACACTCCGATAACGACCAGAGGAGGCACTACCACCATACAGAAAAAAGCCGCACTGAGAGCCGCCATACCAAGTACCGCCCAATCTAGCAACAAAGAACCCGTTATAGGTGTAATTCTGATAAGCATAGTTACCAGTAAATACATCACTACCAGAGCATCTAGTAGGAATGAGCATATCAGGGAAATTAGGATCAATGCCAAAGCGATCCTGATAGCCGTTACCATGAGTGAAGTTAGCACCAAAGCACTCATATCCCTCAGTAGTATCATCTGCAACCGTAGCCCCTGCTTTATGGAGCCATACCTCATTTACACCCTTAGCCAGAATGTTAATGAGATCAAGCCATGTCCAGATATTGCCCCAGAGATTTTCCTCACCTCTGTAAGATACAGAGCACTTACCATTTACACCGCCGTTAGGATCAATGCCAGAGCCATTCCCCAGCCCAGAGGTAGCACCAGTAACCACCGCCATATTAGTAGAGCCATCATCTGTAAAATCACAAACTCCACGCCCTACCGCTCTCTGAGCATCCAGAGTAGCATACTCAATCATGAGCAACCACTCAGTAACCGCCATAGCGAAAATACTATGGCTCTGCCATCCTGTACCTCTGTTATTGCAGAGCTTACGCACATTAGCCCTAGTGAGGTTTTGAGTAAGACCGCTAGCGGGTTTAGCTCCTGCAATACTGCAAAGCATATCCGTAGCAAAATCCGCTACCTGTTCATCCGCCTTAAGGTAAGCTGTAGCACTGGTATCATAGATAGATCCCTCAAAAGCAGAGAGGTAAATCTTATCCTGATAGATACCATGCTCATCCATAAAGGCTCTAGGAGCTGTAAAGCCAGCTTTAGGAGTAGGGGAGATATAGTATCTTGCCTTAGTGTACTGCTTGCCCCTACCGCTGGAGGCATTTTCAGCCTTAACAGGAACCGCCTTAATGTAGAAAATGGGCTGTTCTACCATTACCTGTACCTTAGTACCAATGGCATACTCAGTATCCCCTACAGTGATAGCCTGAGTAAGGGCTCCAGTTTCCGTATATCCCGCATCTCCACGGTAAGCCAAAACTACACCGCTATCAGTGAGGATACATCTTCTTCTACCGCCCCACGGGGTAAGAGCATCAAAATCAGCTCCAGAGGTAAGGTTACTGTTACCAGCGATCCTAGTAAACTTTTTACTTGCAAAGTCTACCTCCACGCCGTAAACATTATCCTCCTCATAGCCCACAAAGCTCCTTACATCGTCAATCTGTTCCTGCAAATCGACGATCTGAGCCACCGTAGCCCCCGCCGCAGGATCAACCTCTACAGTAACCTTAGAGGCATTAGATACCGCCGTTACCAGATCCACCAGCAAAGAGCTCACACCGATCCCATTAAAGGGCGGCATCCAATCCGCTGTAGCCTCACTCTCATCAGCACAAGAGATACTATAGCAGATTTCTCCCTCCTGAGGATCTGTAGCATACAAGCCGATAGTACGCACATAATAGCCAGCGGTAAGAGCTGAGTTAGAGAAACTTGCACTTACCTTTACATTACTATCATTCTGCCTTACCACGCTTGCTACCGCTGTTTGCTGTCTGATAGTACCGATCCCTGTCTTACTTGCAATATCGCCGCTAAGCGTAGTATCACTCACAGCGATCTTAGTAAAGACCAGCTTAGTACTACCAGCCACTACCTTAGCAAGTAAGGCTTGCCCTTTCTTTGTGATTACCGCACTTCTAAAAGCACCCATACTTGTAACCATCCTTTCACATTTAATTTATTGTAACCCTCATAGCACCGCTCACAGAGCCAGCTACAGAGGTATTACCAGTGTTTGATACTTTGCTGTTTATATCATGAGTAATGATCCGCACATTAGCCGATCCAGTACCCGTACCCACGCTCAGAGCCGCCTCACTCTTATCCTGCAAGGCTACATCATGTGTAACCATGCTGAGCATAGCTGTAGCATTTGCTACCGCCTCAGATAGAGGAGATACAGTAGCTACCACGCTCTCCAGATCATGAGTAACAATATGAGTACCAGCTCTAGCCAGCCCCACGCCAACCCGCATAGGAGCGGCTATCTCAGCCTCAGCCTCAATATCATGAGTAATACAATACCCCAGAGCGGTACAGCACACACCGCCCATATAGAGGGTACTAAAAGGTTTTGCCTCCATGATATTTGCAAGCTCCAGCACCAGATTACAGGGGAGCATATCATCAAGAGTATTAGCCACCATATCAAAGGCTCCAGCTACCCCTAAATGAGTAGTAACCCTCAGCCAATACTCTTTATAATGCTCCTCCAGCTCAAAGGCATCCTCAGAGCCGCAAATACTCACCAGCCGCCTATAGAGCTCAGGCTCAGTATAGGGTACATAGTTATTCCACTTTGTAAGTACCCTAAAACGCCTTGTATCAAGGGTATCCGTTTCCTCAGGTACAATCCCCATCATATCCTCATACCGCTTTATACCGTACTCATCGGCACTCTCTATAAAGAAATTTGCAAGAGTACGATCTATAGCGGCTAAGATATATCTGAGCTCAGGCTCCTCAGTTTTAGCGATCTCCTTAAACTCTTTCAGCTTACGGAGTAGAGGCATCCAGTAATTTAACAGGTGTACCTCTTTCGCCATCAGCTTACCTCCACTTTTCCTATAACAGGTATCTCCTCAACATTGAGGGGTAGATTTTCTGTACTGCCGTTTATTTTTGTATTCAGCACATCAAGCACACCCTCAATACTTAAGATCCTGTTTTCGATCTGAGAGATACGCACAATTAAGCTACCGTTTTCCCATACCTTACGCATCTCCAGTAGGTATCCCTCAATAGCCTCCTGTATCTTTGCCTTGATAGGGGTAAGAGTGTAGCCCTCAAGCAGAATAACGGTACAAGAAACATTGATTACTTTCTCAGTAGCTCCTACCACCGTTACAATATGCCCTATAGGGGCTATCCCTGTACCCGTACCTCTAGGATCTGGATCTATAGCCTCCTGCACAAAGGCAATCAGCTCAGGAGTAGGCTTACTAAACTCACTATCAATGATAATGAGCTTAACTGTACCTCCTCCATTCCATACAGGGATAACCACTGTACCCCCTACACCGTCAAGGGAATTAGTTTTGTCCTTGTAATCCTGCTTATTGCCTCCAAACGGGTTAGAGCTGAAAGAGGCAAAGTACTTTTTACGGAGGATCTCAGTATCCTCATCATCCTCAGCGGGGATTAAAAGCTCAATCAAAGAGCCCTCCAGATCATTAGAAATAAATTCAATGCTGGAAAGCTCTCCAAAGTGCTTATTACCCTCTGTACCCACCGTTTCACATTGCATTTGATAGTAGTAATACAGAGCCTCACCCTCACTCTTACTCTCAATAAACTCAATCGCTTTATAATTGAGCTCATCCAGATTAAAGCGTGATCCAATGGGGATCTCCATGTTAAACTTACCCTTAAGCACCGCCTGAGTAGCAGGATGAGGGGTAATACCTCTCTCAGCACACCTCCTAATGAGGTACTCTCTGCTAGCGGTATCTGCATAGCCATTAGAGATAATCCCATCAAGCAAAATGTAAATATTAGCGTGCTCAGCAGATACAGGGGCTATAGCGTTCATAATCAAAGAGCCCTCACGCTTATCCACATCTACTCCTACTCTGTCTAAGGATCTCTGTAGGATTTTTTCAAAAGTTTGATCTTCATACATCAATAGCCACCTCCTTACTGCCTACATCTGTTACCATCCTAAATCTTACATATAACTTTTCTCTCACCTGAGTAACTGTAAGATCCTCTATAGCCGTTATGTGCTCATTGATAAATAAGCACTCCTCAATATACCGCTTTACCTCAGAGTACAGATAATCCTCATCAAAACTATATCCTATGAGGTTAGTGTATTCCTCCCCATATTGCCAGCTATAAATAACCCATTTATACCTTTTAGCTTTCAAGGCTAAGTAAGCCCATACACATAACGCATCTACACCAGTTACAATCCTACCAGTGAGCCGCCCTGTATCAAAATCAAGCTCATACTCACGAATAGAGGAGGCTGTTACATCAGATGTAACAAGAGTAATCTCCTCATCCGTAGCAAAAGGAAATAAACTCATACCATCAAGCCTCCTTTACTCTGGCTAAGATCACATATTTGTTTGTATCGCTCAGCTTTTGCACCGCCACCAGATCCCCTCTTTTGAGCCCATCTGTATAGGTTATCTGTGTTTGCCGTGTAAGCCTTACATCAGGATCAGAATTATCCTCACTTGCAAATCCGTTACTCTGTGTAGTGTCTACACTCACTGACGATACATAGGGTATCTTAATCTGTCTGGTATACCCAGATAGTAAATAATCCGCTATATACAAATCCTCAGAATTGAGTACAAGATCATCTATTTTCACGCTATTAGAGCTCTGCATCACTCCTAGCTGTAGAGTAATAGGATTATCTTTCTTGCCTTGCTCTCTCATCATGCCTATCATTTCAGCATAGAAAGCATCATTTTTCATCTCTCCGCCGCCATCAGCCATACATACACCTCCTAGCTAAAAGAGCCCTCATCTACCCAGCCCCAAACATGGGTTTTACCCCAATCCTCAGTAACTAAGTGATAAGGATGAGCTGAGCCCTTATTGATAATAGTTATCTTAGCAGGACCAGCAGAGGGGGAGCCTCCAGATTTAGTAGCTGTAGAGGATATGTAGTGTGTACCGCCGTTAAACTGTACCAGATCCCCCACCTTATACTCTTTTTTCTCCTCTTTCTTTTCCTCCTCAACCACCTCAGCCGCACGATCTCTAAGAGTTACCGTAAGGCTCATAGTAGCTACCCCATTACTATAGGTATGAGTATCTGCCTCTATCCACACATCACCGCTTAACCCTGTAGAGCTATCTCTCACAATAGCTCCAGCTCCAGTAATAGCACCATTAAAATTCACACATTCAAGAGTAAAGGTTTTTTCCACACCCTTAAACATACTCTTAGCTGTTGTAGTGGCATCCTTTCCCTCCTCCTTTGTGTAAACTTGCTGAAATACACCATACTTTAGATCCTTATCGTTTTGTACCATTCCTACAGGGTTTCCCTCACCGTCATAGATTTTAACCCTGTTTACCATGTTAGTAATGCTCTCTTTATACTTGCTGGAGATAATATTGCTGTCCTCAGCTAACTCAATCTCACAAACAATACCGCCCACCCTCTCTACACAGAGCTTACCTTTTCTGGCAAGTATGATATACTCTTTTTTACTTTGCTCTGTTGCTTGAGCATACGCCTCAGAGATAATATCATAGATGGTTTTGTTTTGTACTATGAGCTTTTGAGAAATTCCAGTAGAGGCTACAGATCCCACAGGGATCTCCAAATCTCCGCAAACCATTTGAGTAATAGCCTCTGCTGTCTTTCCGCTAAAATTGTAGGTAGCAGTACTCTTAAGGGTATAAAACAGAATATCATAAGCCACATAACTTACAGTACCAGTAAGACTACTTGCCTCACGCTCAGTAATAAAACCTCTAAAAAGCTCTGTTTTCCCATCATCCTCAAACAAGTATATAGGATCGGCAAGGGCTATCTCAAGTTTCTGTACATTAGGATCTAAAGGGGCATTTACAATCCTAAGCTCCAGCTTTCTAGCCATTTGCGACTTAGAGCCGCCCCAACTCATGGAGCTTACATAATCGGTAATATCTTTATCCTTATGCAGTACAATCACTTTAACACCTCCTCACCTTAAGGGATATTCAAAACCTCACCAGCATAAATCAAATTAGGGCTCCTCTTTGAAAAGATCTGCTGGTTAGCATCTACAATCTTTTGATATTGAGCTCCATTACCGTAAAACTTTTTAGCGATATTCCAGAGGCAATCTCCACTTTTAACAGTATACTTTTTACCGCTATTTGTTTCTGGAGCTTTTGTTTCTCTCTGTTTTGGAGGATCTGTTTCTACAGTAATGTTAGCCTTTTTAATCTTAATCCTTTTGTATTCCTTTAATGATATTGTATAGTAAATATCTCCTGTAGCATCTTGCTCACCCCAGCTAAAGATCTCAATGGTACACTCCATATTTAGAGATCTTCCGATTACAACCCTACAAGGCTCTCCAGACTTTCTCCAACTCTCTAGTTTTTCTACCAGAGAAAGAGGATCGCCTACAGATTTTGCAAAGTTATAATCTTTCGCTGGAAAGAATGAGCTAAGGGATACCTCCCTTAGCCCTGTCTTTCCCATGAGGTTTATATCTCCTGTTTGGATTACATTAGTTACCGTATTTTTATGAGTTACGGAAACTGTATAATCCGTAGGCTTAACAGGGAGAGCAATTCTGCCCTTACCCTCTTGCTGTATGGTAAAATTCATGTTTCCGCACCTCCTTAAGGCATATTAGGCACCAGTTTACGGAACTTAGTAACCATATCCTGTACTACCTTATCTGTATCCGCCTCTTTCTCAATAATCACGGTTTCAGCAAGATACAGCTTATCAATTTTTGTAGTAGATCCGTTATTTCCCTGATTATCTCCTGTCATTTCCTGTACAGGCATGGGAGCCTGAGGATTATTAGAGTTGATTTCCAAAGGCTTTACGCTAGGAGATAGCTCTACACCTCTGGTACTCATAACTCTATCATACTGATCCGCCTGATTTCTTGTAAGTACCTTTTCTCCCTCATGCAAGATAGCAGGATAATTGTTATAAGGCACCCTATCTTTACCATAGGCAAATCCAAACCAACCTTTAACAGTATCAATACCAGATCCGATCCAGCCGCTTACTGTACTTATCGCATCTCCAACCCAGCCCAAAGCCGTAGAAAGAGCATTAAAGATCGGCTCCAATATTCCCCAAACCGTTTGGATCGTACTCTGAATAGCTGGGAATACTGCCTCCACCACACTCCAGAGAGCATTAAAGATAGTCATTGCAAGATCTATAATAGGCTCTATGATCGTCCAAGCCGTACTAAATACCTCAGCTACTATCTGTATAGCACTTTGAATAATCGGGGAAACTGTTTCAAAGACCTGTTGCAAAACTCCCATCACAGGTACTACTACCGTTTGGATAACCTCTGCAATTTTCGCTCCGACCTCTTGAAACACCTGAGAGATAATAGGCATTACAGATTGAATAGCACCAGCTACTACAGTGATAATATTCTGAATTAGGGGTAATGCTTGCTGTATCAGCCCCGCTATAGTCTGTATTACAGGCATGATAGCATTGATCGTAGTAGTTACGATCTGGCTAATAATCGGGAGCACTTGCTGTATCACGCTAGCCAGTGTTTGAACAATCTGGGATATAACTGGGATTATTGTTTGTATCGCATTACCCAAGCTCTCTAGGATAGGTAAAACGGCGGGTATAACCGCATTTATTACCCCTAAAATACTAGGGAACACTTCTAAAAACATATTTCCTAAGCTACCCAGTACAGGAGCTATAGTGGCTACCACTTGAGCCACACCCTCTAACAGGCTACCTATTGTAGGAATAGCCATAGAGATAGCATCTGCAAACCCCTGTATAATTCCACTACCATCTCCAAAAGCACCGCCTAAGGCATCCGCTATCTTAGGAGCCACAGAGGAAAACATATCCCCTAATTGCTGTACCACTGGAGTAAAGGTATTAACTACATTTTTCAGTGTGCTAAAAATTCCAGAAAGCACATTAAAAGCAGAGGGAGGTAAGGCTTGCTGTAAAGCCTCCTTAATTCTAGGAGCCGCATTGCTTAAGCCTACTCTGATAGCATCTGGTAAAGCTGTAAAAATGTTTACTACCATAGGGATCAAGTTACCAGCTACAAAGGTAGCCGCACTATCTACCAACTGCTCCATAGAGCTAGTAACATCCCCGC
>OLYV01000349.1_pt1 | contig 23557 bp, 28 predicted proteins | sample 1644371 | NCBI WGS metagenome assembly OLYV01 (sample SAMEA103958124, study PRJEB25191) | human gut metagenome | biome: human-associated habitat [ENVO:00009003]; feature: intestine environment [ENVO:2100002]; material: feces | place: Germany | collected 2013/2015 | reverse complement strand
TTGCGGACAATCTTCCGGGTGTACTCCATCACCTCGTCCTCAACCTGACTGGCTACCACGCCATTTCTGCGGCATACCGAAGTCCCCCGGTGTTTTGTCGCATAGGAGCAGACATAAGATTCTGTACGGCGCTCTGTTCCGTCCTGATTTGTCCACTTGGTCATGCCGATGTACATGGGTGCGCCGCATTGCGGACATTTTACGATACCAGACAACAGATGTGCGTTATACTGACCGATGTTGTGATTGCCCTTTTTCCCACGGATGGCTTTGATCTCCTGCACTCGGTCAAAATCCTCTTTAGAAACAAACGCCTCATGGGAAATAACCTCACTCAAAATATACTCGTCCTGTTTCACAAGCCGATACTCATTATCTTTGCCGGGAACTTTCTCTGTGCGTCGTTTGCCCCATGCCACGCGCCCTGTATAAACCGGATTGCTAAGCATTCTCTTGATGTGGTCAGAACTCCACTCGCCATAGCTGGGGCGGATTGCATTCTTTGCTGGTGGGCGAGTATAACCGTTTCGATTGAGATAACCCGAAATTGCTGTGTAGCCCATATTGCGGTTTAGGAACATATCAAAGACCAACTGCACGACAGCCTTTTCTTCCGGAACAGTCTCCAATTTTCCTTTACTCTTGTCATCGCCCTTTACCAGACGATACCCATAGGGTGCAAAGCCACCGTTCCAGCCGCCGGATTTTGCTTTTTCCTCGCGCCCCAAAAGGCTCTGTGCAATGATGTTTTCGCGCTCCAACTCAGCTACCGCGCCAAGAATGGTAATCATCATTTTTCCCATAGAGGTCGAGGAATCAAGCCCATCTTCTACGCACATCAGGTGAACGCCGTATTTCATAATGAACTCAAGGGAGTTCAGCACGTCCCGCGCATTTCTGCCGAACCGCGATAATTTGAAAACCAGCACATAGTCCGTATGTACTTTACCACTCTGAATGTCATCCAGCATTCGCTGGAACTCGGTCCGCCCCTCGATACTCTTGCCGCTTTTGCCTTCTTCAACGTAGGTATCAAGAACAGTCATACCCCGACGCTCGGCGCATTCAGCCAGATAGTGTTTCTGCCCGTCCAGACTATACCCCTTTACCTGACGTTCACTGCTGACGCGGATATAGATAACACATGATTTACCTTCTTTCGTATTATACATAGATTTCCTCCTATTGCAGGACCGGGCGGTCACTGACCGCCCGGAATACTCTGCTCAGCTTTTCTTATTTTCCTTTTCTGCGGCAGCATACTTGATTAGGATTTGTGCCAGAACATTGATAAAATTCTGGTAGCAGTCCCGCTGCTCTGCCGTCATCTGAACCACGCTCTCCTTGGGAAAGCGAAGTTCCGTTCCATTATTTGCGGTGTAGCTCTTGTAGTTTTTGTTCTCTACCATGTAATCACTCCATTTGACATTATGTTAGTCAGCCGAATGAAGCGCCACCGTGAACGGTAACTTATCAGTTACTATTATATGCTACTTTCAGGATTGCGTCAATAGCTCCGGAGCAGTCCTCCGGTAACTCTTGAATTGACATTTCCGCTTGCTCTCGTGTATAATTACTTTGAAAATCCCCGGAGGTGAAGTCAATGAGTATGGCTCAGGTTATCCGGGCTGCTATGAAGAAGCAAGGCGTAACCGTCAGTCAGCTTTCAAGGCAGCTTGGCTGCACAACTCAAAATATCAGCGGCAAAATGCGCCGTGATAATTTCAGGGAAAGCGAATTGCAGGAAATAGCGGCGGCTATCGGCTGTCGGTTTGAGGGTCGTTTTATTTCAGAAGAAACAGGAAAGCCGGTTGAATAATATTCCTGTCTCATGGGTGGGTAAGCTGCTGCAACAGCTTACCCATTCAGCATTTCTGCGGCTTTTTTGATATTAGCGCTGGCATTGCCTTTGCGGAAGTTCTCCCCGTCGAAGCGGATCGGGACGCAGACTTCCAAGATGCGGTCAAAAATGCGGCGGTCATCCAGATCGGCAGCTTGCTTCATAACGGAAAGCGGAATATTGGTCGTGACGATCATGGGCTTGCCGGTCAGCAGCCGCTTGTCAACCACATCGAACACTCGCTCCTTGCCGAAACTGGTGTTGCGCTCTGCCCCCAAATCATCCAGAATGAGGAGGTCAGGGCGCATAAGGGATTTAATGTAACGGTCACGGTCAGCCCCGAAATTTCCCTGCATACGATTCACCACATCGGCCATTCCCACGAACAGCACAGACTCCATACGGTCAATGAGATCATTGGCAATGCAGCCAGCGGCATAGGACTTTCCTGTCCCGACATCCCCAAACAGCAGCAGGCCGATGCCGTCTTGCTTGAAGCTGTCCCAATTTTCTGCGTACTCTTTTGCCTTAGCAAGCTGGGGTGTAACGACGGCATGATCAAACTGCCATCCAGCAGCGGGAATATCGCGGAACGCTTCGGAGCGAAGAGTGGTAATTCGGGTCATGCGTTCAAAATCCCGGCGTTCAGCTTCTTCGCGATCTCGCTTTTCGGCAGCGCACTGACACATGACCGGGTGCTTATGGAAGCCCTGATTTTGTAGATCGGCGGGATAAAACGCTTCTTTTGGAGTGTGACATTTGCCGCAATATTTCAGCCCATCAGAGGGATCGATGTAATCATCAGGTGCGCTGTTCAGCGTTTCGGTCGTATCAATAATAGCGGATAGAATAGGGTTCATATTTTTCATAGACATTCTCCCTCGTTATAATCATCATAGGTGTAGTTCTTAGCGGACTTTCCCCTGTTGTCCTCGTCAAGCCATTTTCGGATTGTTGCGTAGTGATTTGCATAGTGTCTGCCGTTGGATGCCATATATCGCGACAGGCGTTGGATGTACTCATCGTACTGATTGGGAAAATCAGCTTGCAGGGCAGAGATTTCACCATCCGAGAGAAAAACATTTTCAAACTCTCCATAACGGCGGCGTGTTCTCTCTGCTTTTTCTGTCTGGCTTTTATCTTTATATTCCTGTTCAGTATTACTTGTGGGCAATTCCTGCCCTATGCTGGGTGAAGAATCCTGCCCATCCATCGGGCAAATATTTCCCTCTGGACGGGAAGAAAACTGCACCCCATCCGGGATTTGCAGGAATATACGGTTTGCCTGATTCCAGCCTTGACGGACGCGGGTTATCAGCCCTGCGTTTTCCAGTTCCCGCAGAGCGGTCTTGACTGTCCTCTCGCTCCGATCAAGATCATTCGCCATCTGCTTGATCGTATAGATTACATAGACATTTCCATTCTCAGACTCCCAACCGTTTTTCTGGGAAAGCATGGTGCGGTTCAAAAGCAGCCCGTATAACAGCTTGGCGTTGATGGAATACTCGCCTGTCAGCATGAAGCGCGGCAAGGGAATAAACGGCGGCAGCGCGGTATTGCGTTTGAAATAGATTTTCCATCACTTCCTCTCTGGTACGGCAGGATATTGTGCCTATGGCGGCTTGTCCGTCGGACCTCTTGGAAGTGAAACGTCATTCTCAGTTTTTGCGCGTTTGGAGCGATAGTGCGGACACTCTATCACGACCGCCCGGAAACTCTGCTTGCAATCATGTACGCATTTCCGGAAGAGGGCGTTAAAGGTGATGCGGCCACGGTCGTTGAGAAAGAACGACCATTCCAGCTTTCTTGATTTACTCATGCGCGGCATATTGTGACCCTCCTTACATTCATAATTCCTGTTTTTGCGATTCTTTCAAAAGCAACCATATTTCTTCCTGACGTGCTTTCAGCTCGGCAATATCGGCAGCATAGAATCGCCCGGTCTGATTGATACGCCGGCAAACCTGATTGATATTGGCGGCAGCATGGCTGACAGCAGCGGCCAGCTTTTTCTGCTCGGTGTAGTCCACCTTGATGATGTACCCGTCTAACAGCATTTTCCGGGCATACGCACCGAAGTTTCGTGTACCAAGCTGCGCCATCTTCTGATGGATCAGATTCATTTCCTGCTCGTTCAAGCAGATTTCCTTGCGGATGGGCCGCGTGCGGTCTGGCATGATAAAACACTCCTTTCACTTTACAACGGACAGATTTTCTGCGAATGGGGGGTAACGCGAAAAATTTCTTTTTACTTTTTAACGGACTTTTTTCTCAAAAACTTGACACCCTCTTAAAAAATATGCGCCCCTGCTTTTGTGAAAGCGGGAGCGCGTTGTATCTGCGGATATGAAATTATAGAGAATAGCAAGCACATCCGGTGTCCGTACATACCGGAAAAATGTGAGTATCGGCCTTGCCTTCAAACTCACATTTTCTGTTTTGGGGAGTTCCCAAGCCCCTCGTATTCTAAAAAGAAAATACTTTTTGAACTTTTGAGCAAAGCGACTTGATTTTATTCGCTTATCCGATTATAATATAGTATGAATTATTGTAGGCAGAAGCGAGCGAGATAGGAGTGGCCCATGAAATACTTATCAATCACACAGACCGCTGAACGATGGGGTATTTCCACCCGGCGCATACAGATTTTATGTGCCGAAGGGCGTGTCCCAGGCGCCATCCGCATTGGAACAGTATGGGGCATTCCAGATGATGAGCCAAAGCCCGCAGACGCAAGAATAAAAAGCGGAAAGTATGTCAAGAAACCCACCGATAATAACGAGTGAGCCACAGAATTATCAGCGACCCGGACTCGAAATAATGGAGCGTATTCCACCTCAGGGGTGCGAATGGGCGCACTAAACCCTTGGTTTACAACACGTCCTAAATGGTCTGCTTGTGTCAAGTAGAATCCAAAAATTTTAAAAAACCCTTATATATCAAGGGTTTCCGGACTTTCGACAAAATTAACCCTTGCGTTATTATAACACAAAAACAGCATAAAAGCCAGCAAAAAGCCGGCTTTTACATGGTCATGAAAGTTGAAAGGCAACATCAAACTTCCATTCAATTTTCAGATTTTCGTTGTCAAAAACAATGACGCGGTCTATATCGTCGTACATTCTTTCCCGGAGTTTATCGTCTGGCTCATCTGCTGCAGCAGCGATATTTTTGATCGCATTCATTGCCGTGTTGCTTTCTTCCTGCTTTTGCAGCAGGCTTTCGATTTCATCTTCAATTCGTGATAACTCCGACTGGAGTCTGTCCCTATCTTCCGAAAGAGCGCTTTTCTTTTCGAGAAAAGCATTCCGGGATATTTCATCGGAACGGAATTGCTCATACAGTGATGCAACCTTCCCGCCGATCCCTCCAAGTTGAATGCGGAGGGATTTTTGCTGTGCCCGAAGAGGGGCAAGCTTATCCGGCTGCTTTTCATTTACTGTCCTGCGATACGCTTCGCTGACGATTTGCAGCTGCCGTTTGTATGTGGTGAAAACAACATCCTCTATATTTGTCCGGCTCCAATGAATGCCTGCACACGGAGCGTCCCTTATATATAACGGCGTAGCGCAAGAATAATATTCGTCCAAGCCAAAGGTCTTACGAAGCCTACGGCCGCAGTGCCCGCAATAGTAAACACGATCACGGCGGTCGGTTCTGACAACATCGTACTTTTTCACCTTCCGCAGGGTATCATTCGCTGCGTAGTATTCATCGTGTGTTACGATGGGTTCGTGCATGCCCTCATTTATCACATAATCCTCCGGCGCATACCGTTTTTGCACTTTGGCCCGAATGGTTTCATTTCCGCATTTGAAAGACACCATAGCTCCGGTATACTTATAATCCCGTATGATTCGGATCACCGCCTGATGACTCCACATTGCATCGTTGTCCATACCTTGCCGTGAGAGCTTTTTGTGTTGCATCGGCGTCGGAATATGCTTTTCGTTCAGGATACGGGCAATTTCCGTGGATTTCTTTCCCTCAATAGCCCACAGGAAAATATCTCGCACAACGGGTGCAGTTTCGGGATCCGGCACCATATGGTGCTTTTGTCCTTTGATCTTTGTGTATCCATATGGGCAATGGCTGACATACCGGCCGCTTCTCATCAGCATGTGCTGTGATGTTTTTACCTTTTTTGAGATGTCAACGCTGTACATCTCATACATAAAGTTTCGGAAGGCAACATCAATGCCGCCGGTTGTCCCGATAAACCGATCGCTGTCGTAATGGTTATTGACCGCAATAAACCGAATGCCGAGATATGGAAAGATGTGCTCAAGGTAATCGCCGGCTTCAATATAGTTTCGCGCAAATCGGGAAAGGTCTTTCACGACGATGCAGGAAACATCACCGGAGCGCACCATCGCCATCATCCGCTTAAAACCGGGACGGTCGAAATTCGTCCCGGAATATCCGTCATCGACGAACTCGACCGTCTTCATGGAAGCAAGCTCAGGCTGCCCTTGGATAAACTGAGCGATGATGCCGCGCTGGGCCGTAATACTATTGCTCTCATCATTCGCGCCGGTGTCCTCAAGCGATAGCCTGAGATACACGGCAAGCTGTTTTTTCGGCATTTAGGCAACCTCCTTTCTGATTCGCTCGCACTCCTTGAACATTTCCTCAAACTCAGGCATGTACTTAAACCGAATATCCAAAGAGCCGTCGGTATTCACTCGGATCTCATCAAACATTGCCTCGACCATTTCTTCGGTTACCGTTTTCGTCTTATAATAGCGTGAAATGAGCCGATTCCATTTTCGGGCGCCTGTTTCAGTCACCTTGGTTTTTGTCTTAATTGCCTGAAGCTCCTGCAATTCGCTTTCATATGCGGCGATTTCCTTTTGATAGACATCTCTGGCAAGCAAATATTCCTGCTGCGTCAGTATGCCGTCCTTGAAGTCGATATACAACCGGGAAAACAGCTTTTTCTTTTGGTCCAGCTTATCCTGCAGTTCTTTGACACGATTTGCCGGCACACTATGCTTTGCTTTTTCTTTCTCCAAAGCGATCAAGCCGAGCAGCGTTTTTTGTGTGTCAAGGAATAGGTCCATCTGCTTTCGTATAACGCTCAACACGATTTTATCAAGGTCATCGGCGCGGATGCTCTTTTTGGAGCATGCCGTGTCTCCAAGCTCGATGTTTGTCGGGCATTTATAATTGTAGTAGTCTGTGACCACGCCGTCCTTTTTCGGGCGGGAATAACTGCGAACATATTTCATAACACGCCCGCAGTCGGCACACCTCAAAACCGAACCGTATGGATTGGGACGCTTGGGCAGATGCGCATAGCGTCCGAAGGATTTCGTCGCATTGCTTGAGACCTTTTTGTTGATCTCCTGCACCGTATTCCACAGCTCCATGCTGATAATCGGCTCGTGTGTCCCTTCAACCACATCCCAGTCCGCCTCTTTTGTCCAATGGTATTTTTCGCCCTTATACAGGCACTGCGAGCTGCGTCCTTGCGCCAAATTCCCGATATAGACCACATTGACAAGCAGGTCTTTCAGAACATGGCGATTCCAGGGCAGTTCACTCCCTTTCTTATTATTATTTGTTATAATGCCTCGCTCATAGCGTAGCCGCCCAGGGGAGGGATAGCCTTTTTCGTTGAGAATGCGGCATATAGTGTCAAATCCGATCCCTTTCGCTCTGAGTTCAAAGATCTCGACTACGATCGGAGCGATCCCATGATCGATCACCAATCGGCTTCGATTATTTTCATCCTTCAGATAGCCGTATGGAGCATAATTGCCGATGTAATCACCGCGCAGCCGCTTATTCTTCATTGTCGAGCAGATCTTTTTGGATATGTCCTTTGCGTACATATCATTGATCAGATTTTTAAGAGTGGCGGCGAGCTTTTCGCCGGCATTGGCAGAGCTGCTGTCATAATCGTCGCTGACGGAAATAAAGCGTATGCCGAGGAAAGGAAAGATGCGTTCCAGATATTCACCGGTCTCCACATAGTTTCTGCCAAGGCGGGAAAAGTCCTTCACAAGGATGCAATCGATTCGCCCTTTCCGCACATCCTCGATCATTCGATTAAATGCGGGACGCTCAAAATCGGTGCCCGTGTAGCCGTTATCGGCATATACCTCTTTCAGTTCGAGATAGGGCCGCTCGGCAAGATAGTTTCTCAGCAGCAGTTCCTGATTTTCAATCGAATCTGCATCGACCTTGCCGTTGTCCTCAACAGACAAACGAACATAAAGTGCGGTACGAAACACGGTCCGCCTTTGACCTTTCGGCTGACTTTCGGAAACGCCGTTTTTCCGTGATACTCTGGCCACTATCCCACCTCCCTTATCGGCATAGCCAATACTTTCTTGTTTGCGGTTTTCTCCGAGATAAACTGCAATATTTCTTCAATCTGATTCCGATGGCGGAACACGATCTCAATATTGGAGTCCTCGAAAATATTGATGCGTTCTATCAGATGAATTACCATTGGTCGCGTGAGCTCAGTTACATTTTCATACTGACGGAACTGTTCAACCCAGGACTGCTGCTTTGAAACGCCATCGAGGATCTCCCGTTTCTCTTTGTTCAGCTTTTCGATGGCGGCAGTTGCTTCGTCAATTCTTTCTGCAAGCTCTTTTTTCAAAGATTCATATTCGGACCTGTCCAGCAAGCCCGCCCGCAGATCCTCATAGATTCCGAGGCGCAGCGTGTTGTTTTTCCGAACGACTTCTTCCTGTATTTCGATGCTTGCGTCAAGCTGCTTCAGTTTGTGCTTTTCCCATGACAGATTCTCAAACTGTCTAAGTGCCTTATCTACATCCAGCAGCAGGTCAATTTGATGCCGGACCGTCTGATAGATTACCTGGTCCAAAACATCTTCTCTTATGGAATGCCTGCTGCACACCGTTTTATCGTGCTTATTGGCGTTGCAGACATAATATACATAGCGTTTGCCTGCGTAGGATACCGTCTTTCTGACAGCCGTAGCACCGCAGTCGCCGCAATAAATGCGGCCGGCGTATACCGGTACTGTTACATCTCCCGCACGGCAATGCGTATCGTCCTTCAGCAGTTCCTGAACAAGCTCAAAATCACGCACAGAAATAATAGCCTCATGTGTACCTTCCACGCGAAGCCACTCACTTTCTGCTTTTGCAACCACTGTCTTGGTCTTATAATTCGGCGTTGTTCGTTTGCCCTGGATCATCACGCCGAGATAAACTTCATTCTTCAGAATGCGCCTTACAGAAACATGACTCCATATGGCTTTTGAAGATGTCTGAAAGCTCGTTTTGTACTTGCTTCCGCTCAGCCGCTTATACTCTGCAGGCGAGGGGATGCCGAGTTCATTCAGACGCACGGCAATATTCTGAGGACTCAGCCCTTCGATTTTCCACCGGAATATATCTCTTACAACATTTGCGGCAAACGGATCAACAACCAATTTACTCTTGTCGTCGCTGTCTTTGACATATCCGTAAGCCACAAATGCTCCGGCATACTCTCCGTTTTGCTTTTTCGCCGTAAGGTTTGTACGGATCTTAGTAGATATATCGCGGATATAAAAATCATAAACGAAGCTGTTGATCGTAAAGGCAAGATCATCCGAAGATGTTGCCGAAAGCGAATCATAGCCCTCGTTTATGGTAATAAACCGAACGCCGAGTTTGGGGAAAATCTTTTCTTTGTATTTTCCGACATCAATATAGTCTCTGCCGAAACGGGATTGATCCTTTACGATTACGCAATTGACCTTTCCCGCCTCGATGTCCTTCATCATTCGCTGAAATTCAGCACGGTCAAAGTTGGAACCACTTTTTCCGTCATCCTTGTACTCGTCATACAGTTCGAGTTCCGGATGCGATTTCATAAAATCATATATCAGCTTTCTCTGGTTGCTGATACTGTTGCTTTCGCTTTTGGCTCCCGAAGAGCACGAAAGGTCGTCATCCTCCTTCGATAAACGAAGATAGATGGCAACCTTGAATGTTTGATCTATAATCTTATTCATAGCGCCACTCCTATCTGTATTATTCGAGTACGAATAAACAGCCGGAGTTATCGCTGATTTTGTCCGTATTTGATTATAGCACAGACAACCGAGAAAATCCAGCCGTTACACTTAAAATCCGCATAGCAATTATTACCATTACATTGAAGCGATCATGGAAGTGAAGCTGTCGGTAAGGGATTTGTCCTTGTCTGCGTATGATACCCGGACAACGACATCTCCGACCTTAAAGCAATACGGATCCTTGATCTGTTCAACATAAGACCTCACACGCTCTTCCAGCGGCAGGCTTTTATCTATCACGACATCTCTGATATCCACCAGTTCAGATAAGTTCTTTTCAGACTGTTCCATAAATCATTACACCTCCATGTGTTCGTCTTTACAACTTGTATTTTTGCCATAATTTACTTGGTATATTCAAAAACAAAATGCTCATTGCCTCCGCCTGCAGCGAACAGGTCCACAGAAATTTCATCTCCCCGCCTTCATTGTGGCCGGGCCGCGAGTTACGGGAGTACCATTGTACCCGGCCGGATCGTCGCGGTATACGGGAGCCACCCGTATATCAGTGCTCTTGGTTCTGCTCGCCACGCAGACGGATAGCCGCTTCCCGGTTCGGGGATGTAGAGGATATCTTCCTTTGCTTTATCCCGGGTGATATCCGGAATTGCCAGGTCGTTGTCCGGGTTGTTTCCCCAAATTGCGGAGAACGAACCGATGTTGACATCAGCAACGGCCAGGTAGAAACGCAGCTGCAATTCATAGTACAAAGGAATGGCACCATCGTCCCACTCGCTTGCTTTATGATAGGTGCAGCTCTTGCACTCCAGGATGCCTGGTTCTCCGTCAGAGGCACGCTCAAAACGCCGATCAAAGTTGGCAAGCGCATACGGATGGTCTGCGTGTTGGTACAGATTCGTGTCCTCATACACGCGGTTACCGGTTTTCTTGGCATACCAATGCGCTGCGATAGGTTCAAGCAAATGCCCCATCTCAAGCTGATTGGCGTTGCTTTTTGCCGGAGGTTTCATCCGTCCCTTTTTGATCATCCACAGTTCCAGCGGCGTTGTCCAAGGGGAGACCCCGAAGACGGCTGCCACATCACTGCCGCCGACCGTATACGGGATTTTACCGGACGGTCCGTGCATACGGGCTGCCAGCCACTGGGCGTTGGTCATTCCGGCAGTATCGCATAGGATATTCGGTGCCGCCATCAGTAGCTCACCGCCTTTGCCAAATCAAAATCACTCCATTTGAGTGTGAGCGCACGCGCCATGTTTTCCTCGACAACAAGGAGCTTGCTTTCGGGGAACTTATCCGTTTTGAGAATAAACGGGATCTCCTGCATGGCCAGAAACACATCATGTGCCGTGGCAGGGCCTCCGCCGTAAGACATCTCAAACATGGCGATTGCCTCGACTGCTGCCTTTTTAGGCAGGCTGAGCTTTTTACACACCCGCGTCATGGCGTTAATCGGGAAATCCAGATGGATCTCCATCAGGGCCTGTAACTTGGCGATGCTGTCCCCGAATTGTGCAAACAGTTGATCCAGCGCCGTATCAAAATCAGCAACCTTGGATTGATGCCGATGATCTACGGCTACACAGCCGCCGATATGGATAGAGTGCCTGCCGTTCATCAGGAGTGCAGAGACCTTTGCCGAGGCGACACCGGTATCCGATGTCATAAAGCGGATACCCGGCATCAGCTTGGATGCCATCGTCGCTTTGCCCTGGGCAGCCAGCACCTTTGCATAGGTACCGAGCAGGTCTTCCTTCTGGTCAGGCATTCGCCATGAGGCACTGACCAAGGAATGGTCACAGTACCCAGACTCAAACTCGTTCCCGGAGAACCGTGCATCGAGTTTTGCCTGCAGAACTTTCAACAGTTCGTCGATCGGAAGGATGGAATAATCCACCTCATCACCGGAGTGAACGGCAGAGATTTTTTCGTCCCGGATCAGCAAGAGCGCATCCGCCGAATACAGCTTCAGGCATTCGTTGAGCACTTCGGCCAATACCTCGCGGCTGAGTTTGGGAAGCGCGGTGCCTCCGATCTTCGCTCTGTCGAGCAGGCTTTTGTAGGCTGTCATGCGGACCGGATAGAGTTCTCCGTTTACGCGCATGGCAAGCCCGAGATTTTCTGCCGTATCCTTTACGGCTTCCTGTGATGTTCCTGCGGCAAACGCCGACAAATTACCGATGAGAGGCGAGGACTCGCCGAGCGGTTCCACCTGCAGGTCAGCGACCTTGCAGCGGATCCAACGGCTGTTCTTTGCCTGCTCCTCATGATAATCCAGCAGCATCGTGTAGGAACTGAACAGCGTATAATAGCTGTCCTGGCATGGTTTTTGCATCATAATGAAATGCTCCTTTCTTTGATTTTGACGGCAATGCCGCCTTGATATATGACAAAAGCCAGCACCCCTGAAGGACTGCTGGCTTTATGCCCGAATGAACTGGCCGGAAACAAAAAAAGTGTCATTTGCAATAACGCAAATGACACTGTGATAACTCTGTTAAACTATGCTTGGATCAGAACCAAACTTGATACTTACACAGATAGTATAACAGAAAACTTCGCAATAGTCAATCCATTCGCCGGAAAAGGGCATTTTCAGCACAAATCAATTTACATTCTTACCTCACAAATCGGAAAATTTCAGTCGGAATGTAAACGCATATTAGTTTAAGCCATCGCAGGCTTTCGTGCATCAATATAGAGATCAATGTCATGAATGATATAGTTGTGCCGGTAGTGTGAAGCTCCTCGTAGCAGGCGTACAGATAATCCCACATGCGATATTTACTGAACAGCTCATCAAGCTGTCTGCCGGTCAGCTTCTTTGCATATTTGTACTGCTCGGCACAAAATATCATGAATTTTCCTTGCTTTGTCATGTTGATGCTCCTCAAAAGTATAGTCTATCCTTACACATCGGGAAATTCGATTTTCCCCGTCTTTTCTTCCTGTTCCAAAAGCGAATACAACATATCGGTACTGTATTGCCAAACTTTTGTATCCTCCTGCTCAAGGATGGCATACAATTCCGAATTGTACAACTTTGTGATTGCATCATTTTCGGAAATGCTTTTCTTTTTTGCAATCATTTCCACAAGGTCAGCACTGATGTAAGGCATAATTGCTGCAAATTGCTCCTGATTCATGTTATTTGTTCTCCGTCCTGATCTCTTTCACTTTGATAAACTGGATAAAGGAAAGTATCTAAATCAAAAATTCAGTATCTGTGCGATTTCTTCTACAGTATCGAGTACCACATGAAACTTCAAATTCCCAATATATTTGTTCTCAGCTATGTAGTTGTCCCACAGCAGATACATTTGAGGCTCTTCACGCAAGTCTTTCAAGATATCCTTCCAGTCTTTGATATCCTCAAGAGATTCCCGTTTCTGTGCCGTATGTAATACGGCTGTTTTGAGAACATCCACGCGAATCTCCGATTTCCGACTACGGTACAGTGTATGAAGGTCGTAGAAATCTCTTGCTCTTGTGGTACCGATATTGCGCCGAATGATCGTTTCGTACTTTTCGGCCAACACGGTCTCAAGAGTATAGGCCATGACCGGTACGGTTTTATCCTCAAATAACATCGGAAAATCATATTGCACTGCAGCCGGAGTGATCATATCGCCGGTCGTTACATCTATCTTCATTGGTGCATCGATTTTTCCGTACTTTGCACGCAAATGCACCCGAAAGTTATTATAAGCATCTTCTTCTCGGATAGGCTCAATACTCTCATATTCAAAGCGTATACCATCACCAACATCCACCGTCAAAATTTCCTTGATGATTCGGACAATATCATCCTCTTCCATTTGAATTCCACGGACGGTAGTATCCATATCCATTGTAGTTCGCTCGCCGATGCCGATCATTGAGGAAATCAACAGTCCGCCTTTGAGGATAAAATTCTTCTGGTAGTCCGAATTAGCCAAACGATCCAAAATCCTTTCAAACAGAAACATCTGTAAAACTTCCTGCGCCCGGAGATTCTTTTTCGTTGCCATACTGCGTATGGTCCCTTTTAATTGTTCCGGCGTTTTCATTATAATACCTCCATATAGGTTCTGATTTTATCTTCTATTCCGAACAGCTTCCCGTATTTCAACAGTTTCCGATTGTTGGGTTTAGCCTTGAAATAATCCTTGATTGCCTGCGTGTATAGCTGCATATCCATCTGCTCCTTATTACGGATCAAATCACAAAGGCATCGCTCTTTATCATATAATTTTATTTCTGCACCCTGTGGTGAGCGCGTCTGTGTGATACCAATCTCATAGACATCTCTCGGCAAATAGTGGCATCGCAAATTCGGATTATCCCGTTTTAATACAGAGATATTTTTATCTCTTGGGATTGTAATGTCATATATGTGTGGCGTTCGGTCTGAAAGCCCCCATAGGTACAGCGCCGTACCATAAGAGAAAACAGCATCACGGCACTGCCCCTGAAGCAATGCATATTCGTCTGGCATGCCATCCGCAAGCACATATAGTCCTTTGCGTACCTGCTCTAACTTCCCAGCATCGGTATATTTGCGCAACATAGGTCTGCTGATACCAAGCGCCTCAACCTGGGCTGTCCGAACAAATCCGTTGTTTGCCTCAGCCAATTCATTTATTCGTGTCCAAATCTGATCCATGGCACACACCTCCTTGCAAAGGCATTTACATTCTTACTTCACATTATATCAAACGGCAGTAAAAATGTAAATGCCTTTTTCAAATATTAGTGTGTCCAAATTGCAAACTTCTATGCGAAAAGGGATGCCACCGAAGTGACATCCCTCCCATAACGGTTACTATGCTGCATTCCTGTTCAATGACCACATGCCTCGCCCGTCATGGGTGAAGTGCATGGGATTGATCTGCAGCGTTTGGCGGATCTTTTCTTTCCACCATTTGTTTGCCTGTGCCTTTTTATGCGGTTCGATCTGTTCATAGAGAAAGGAAAGAGCCACCGGCTCCTTGCATTGCTCCAAAACTGCCGCAACCACATCACGCCAGGTTGCTCCCGGCATATCGCGGATATCTACCGCTGAGCTCTGTGTCATCAAAATCGGAATGAGCACAGGAGAGTCCTTGCGAACGATCATAACATACTCATGCAGGATAGGGATAAACTTACCGCTATACTGCGTCCGGTCCGAAAAGCAGTTGTGCTGTGCCTTGATGATGATATTCTCCAAGGTGCCGGGCTTTACGATCTCGGCAAGCATACTGTAAAGTCTGCCTTTCTTTTTGATGTCACCCATCAGAACAGCCATCCGACCGCCGTTTTCCAGTGCCGAAAACTGTTTCATCATGGCATAATTCATTGCTCTGACGAAATCGTCCCAGTTCTCGATACGGGACAGATCCAGTTGTTTCGGGTCATATCCGTACTTCTGCATCACATCGGACGCTTTGTACATGACATCGGAATACTGAATAATATCCCAATACGGCGGATGCCAGAATACAAATTCCGGCCGCTCAGGAATATCGCAGTTCATAATATCGAACCCGCTGTGCAGATCATAAAGATGACTGCGGATACCGGCTTTATCAGCCGCTGCTTTGGTTGTCCCGCTTCCGCACATATAATCGCAGATCTCTTGGGGCTTAAAGAACCCGATAAGGTCTTCGATCAGCTTTGGAGAGCAGTTTCCACGGTATCGGTTGTCACCGCCGTCGCCGCGTTCCGGATAGGAAACGATGCTCGTAAGCGGTCTCATTGGATTACTATGACAATACACGAAATCGCCTCCCTATCATTCTGCTGAGTCTGTGTCGGAATGCGTATTTCTATCCAAATACTCACGCAGCAATGTGTGCGCAGTTTCTGAAACGGCTTCCCAGTAGCACTCCCAATAGGTATCGCTCAGTCCTTTGTCGATCATGTTGGGGATACGCTTATCTGCGAGATACCGCTGATATTCTTCTTCCGATAACTTACCGACTTCTTCCCACTGCTCAACCTGACAGGCAAAATCCTCATACCGGGATGCATCTAAGTAGTCTCGTCCAACATCACCGATGACCGAAGGAGTCAGAACCACATTGCGTTCTTCTAGAGAAATGGCGTAATGGCTTTCACAGTAGAATCCATCCAGCCATCCTTCATAGGAATTTTCCGATGCTTCTATCCGGTATTCCGGTGTATTGATCCAGTCCGAAAGACAGCCGGAGTCGATCTCGTTTCCGAGCGCCTCATTGAGCCTTGCTCTGGCCTCCAGCGGATCCGAATAAATACTGGACGAATGTCCGGTATCACCGTGAGCAGCCCAATCCTCGCTCAGTATGTAGAGTTTAATGGACTTTTTTGACTGACCGAGAACGGTAATCATTTCCGGAGCCATAATGACCATATCAAAGCAGATGAGCGGATTGCAAATCGCATCGTATTGTTCCACAAGCTCCGGGTCAACGGATGCAATGCGGTTCACGCGGATATTGACGTCGCTGTGGATATCTCCGTAGGAAATACTCTGTGCAGCTTCATTCAGTTCCCGTATGCGTTCGCTCTCCAGCTCCTCGCAGGCAGCCTTTTCCGCCATATTGTCCAGGATCCGTTCGATATCCGAGGCAGCACGGTCATATTGTTCGCGCTGATACTCGGAATTTTTCGTGACGGAACCGCCGACAGGGGCACTGACGCCGTCTGTCTGTTGGTGCGGAATTCTTCCTTTTTCGGATTCCGAGGTTTGCTGCTTTCCAGAGCCGGAACCTCCGCCACCGGGCTGAGCATTTTCAGAAGCATCTGGTTGATCCGAGGCTTCTCCAGACTTAGATGCGTTTTCATTGTTTTCCGACTCAGTTTGGGGAGAAGCGTTTTCGCCGTCAGACTCACTTTCAGACGCATCGAACCGTGTCTCCGCCCTTGCTGCAGCAGTCGCTGATTTGCCGGTGTTGCCGGACGCTTCCGGAACAGGGGTACTGGTTCCGCTGCCGGTCTCAGATGTGCCGGCAATGGAGCTTAGAATTTCAGAAAGCGTTTCAGCCACAGTGACTGTGCCGCCTGCAGCTTCCGCTTCTTCCTGACGCTCTTTGCAAACCTCGCAGAAATCCTGAATGTACTCCCAACAACGGATCATTACGGTGTTGACGGCATTCCAGCGCTCCTTACCGGAACGGTTCATCAGAGCCTCATCAATGTCATCGATCAGACCGAATACCGTCTTTATGCGCTCGTCTGTTTTCGGCTCGTCACCGTATTTGATCCGCCCAAATTTGGCGTAAGACAGCATGATCTGCAGGATACTTTCAAGAATATGCCTGCCGTCGTCCGTCTCCTTGGCGATCAACTCCGTCACCGTATCGATCTCGTCAAAATGACGCTCACGCAGAGTTTCCAAACCGTAGCCGAGTGTACCGGGGAAGCTGTTCAGCATCCGGTTTTCGATATACCCGTCTTCAATGATATTGGCAATGTTCGCTGCGATCTGGTGGACCATCTGCAGATTCTTCGGATCCTCCTTGACATATTCCCAGAACGCTTTTTCGTTCCGGGCATCCGCCGCCAGCCGGAAAGCCGGCGGGCGAGGATACCATTTAAAGCTGTCCAGATAGTTGTGATAAGTCTGGGCAGAAAGAAAATCGGTAAAGAGCACATGTCCCAGCTCGTGCGCAAACATACCGCACACGAGCTGATACCGATTCTCGCGTCCTTTGACCTTGGTCACCAACGGATGCCCCGTGTTGATACGGATCTGCATATTGTCCGTTGCCGCCGTGAAGGCATCCTTTGGTTTCCAGTACAGGTTCACACGGACTCGACGGTTGTAATGATACCGTCTGGTCTGTGCTGCTGCCAGATCCTCAAAATGCCCCGCCAACATACGGGAGGAAAAGAACTGTTTATCCGTGATTTTACTGCGTTTCTCGTTGAGACGCTGTTTGACTAATTTATGATTCACCCTTGCCATTTAGGGTAGCCTCCTTTCTCTGAAATTATTATGCCGACGCCTTATGCCGTTTCGGTGCAAAAATCGGCTCCAAAACTGTGCTGATCAGTGCTTCGCGGTCAAGCTCGTCGGCAGTTGCCTTGCTGATGATGGTATACAGCGCCGATTCGTAGACATCTCCGGTGATCTCGCTGCTGATGATCCAGTCGATCAGACTGCGCATACCGTAAGAGCCGTCCGTGATACTGTTTTTGCGGCAATATTCCGCAAGGTCATTGACCACCTGCACCATCTTGGACACCTCATACTCATCCGTCGCACCTGTAACCGACATGGCACGCTGCGCCATTACTTCGGGGCTCGGTAGCTCTACATCCCGCACCAGACTCATTCGGTCGAGCACGGACTGGTTCATGCCGCGGCAGCCTTCATAGCTCGTATTGGTTGTTACAACTACGACGGCATCAGGGTGCCGCTGGATGACCTCGCCGGTCGGCAATGTGATAGAACCGGATTGTTCCAAAAGAGAGTTCAGACCCACCAGTACTCCCGGTTGGACGATCGTGGATGGCTCCTGTATCTCGATCACATAGCCATGCTTGAGAGCCTTCACAAAGTCAGTCTCCACATAACGATAGGTCTGTCCGCTGCTGTTTTTATCTTTTACAGTCTTGGAAAGCTCCCGTACCTTTTCCGTTACACGGTCAAGGACGATGCTCATGCAATCCTGTGAGGTAGCAGCCGCGTTTTCGACGCCGGTCAGCGCCATATAAACGCCTGCCGGATCGTAGTCCATATCGTCAAGGTCAGGCAGCTTCATCAGCTTTGAAACATTGGCATAGTTAATGCCGCCCATCTGTATCAGCGTCTCCCGTTCAGCGTCCAATTGGGCACTGCCCGTAGAGTCCTCGGAATCTGGAAAAATCATACCGACAAAGTCGAATATCTCCGTGTTGGCTGAGCAGGTGTATTTCATATACGGCAGACCGAGGCCTGCAGCAATGGCTTTTGCACCCATCGTCTTGCCCGTACCTGCCGGTCCACGCAGCAGGAAATTTCGCATCTGCATGGATTTGCCGGTTGTTGCCTTGGCGTGCTTGCAGATGTCTACAACTTCCCTCGGGATGATGTACCACTCCGGAAGCTTTGGAATCAGCATCGTTTCCTGCGGCGTGAAGGTGCGTTTGTTCAACACATACTGTCCCTCAAAGTCGGCATGGTCGATGGTTTCCGTTGCGGAATAAATCTGCGCCGGTCCGGTCTGGGCAAAAATCTTGAATTCACCCGCCAGCACCGTAGTCGGTGTAAAACTGCCGGAATCCAGGTGCGTCTGAGATACACGCATCAGATTGCCTGCCTTGTCTACATTGACCTTGATATGGGCAACGCAGCTGTCATCCTTGATACGGCGATAGGCATTGTCGCACATAAGCGCCATGTATTCCGTAGCCTTATCCATATGGGGATAGCCGGCGTTCAGCTCGTCCTGGTAAGCCTCGAAGCTCTCTTTGAATTCATCATCCTGCATCAGTATCGGGAACAGTGCCATCATTACGGCGGCTCCGTCACGGCCGCTGCTGTTAAGGGTGTAGTTTTCAAAGGTCTCCATGTTACTGTCATAAACGCTTGCCATCAGGCTGCCGGTGTTGCTATCGTACACCACAAGATGATAGGCATCAGCGCTGGCAGAGGATTTATATTCTGCCGCCGTGCGATGATCTATAATGCCGACAGCGCCCTCGCCGGACCCGTCCATGCAATGGCAGACTGCATGGACCGCCTTGATCACCGTTCCGCAAAGGGTAGAAGTTGTCCCGTCGCCGTACTTGGAAGACACCTTGATCTTTTTGTTTGCGATGGTGTCAAACGGCGACGGCAGACTTCTGCCGAAGTTAAAAATATTGTTGATGTATGTTGCCATACTTTACTCCCTTTCTGCACTCAGTGCGATAGATTGATTTTGATTCCCTCCGCAATACATACGGCATCTTCAAGCCCGGCTCGCTGCAATTCCAGGCAGACATTCTCCCAGCTCTCACGGGCAGGAAGGTCGTCGGCCATCAAGATGATTTCGGTCAATCCCTGACCGATGGCATCATTGCACCGTGCATTCAGCTCAAAGATGTGAGACTCCGCCCATTCAAAGGCGATGAGCTCATAGTTTTCTTTCGGTTGCTCTGTGGCAGGAGCTTCCGTCCGTTCCTCAGACTCATCCGGCTTTTTTTGTATCTCCTGATACTGAAGGCCGATAACCTGAAGGTTCTGAATAATGACCTTTGCCTTGCGATAACCGCCGGCTCGGTTGAGCAGGATATAGACCTCCTCACCGAGTTCGATCAGTTCAAGCGCATTCGGTGCTTCCCAGATCCACCGGGCATTCGGATACTCATTCAGCACGAGCGTCGTAATCCGGCTGGTAATGAGGGAATGCGCCAGCTTCCGCAGATCGCTTTCCGTCGGTGCCGGTATGGGGGCAGGAAGCAGCGGCTGCGGTTCTACCTGGTCAACACGATTGCCGGATAGAAACAGCAGTCGGATCGCTGCAACAAAAATGCCGAGGATGATGAGCAGCAGGATCGGCCAGAGTCTGCAAATGAATGTCAGCAGAGCCAGCGATACCAAAATCATCAGCACCTCATAGGCAATTTGCCGCTTTCGGTCTTTGTTGTTCATAGAGATGTCCTTTCTGAACGCAAAAAGGCGCACACAAGAAACCATACGGTCACTCATGTGCGCCTCTTATACGCCCGATTCAATTGTTGCCTCTCAGTTTTCGTCGAAGAAGGAATTGCCTCCGCCAAACGACTCGTAGCCGGTAAAGCCGCCGCCGTTATTTGCGGGTGCGGCCGCTGCCGGTGCCGTCGCTGCTGCCGGATGTCCTTGCGCTTCATCGGCGTTCTGGTTATCCTTAGACTTACCTCCGCCGGAAGCATACTCAATATCATCCAGAATGATGACCATTGCGCTTTTCTTCTCGTGAGTCTGCTGGTCTTCCCAAACATCCTCGTCCAGACGGCCGATAAGATTGACAAAGGATCCATCCTTGAGCTGCATCTTCTTGATGCGCTCGCAAATCGGACCGAAGCCCTTAACTGCCAGATTGACCCACCGAGCATTATTCTCAGCGTTAGGGTCATAGACCTTCTTGCCGATCCGGAATCTCACCGCATCGCCTTTCTCCGAAAACTTGATGGCTGCTGCGCCGTCATATCCTCTCGATACGACGACCTGGGTTGCAAATACTTTTAACATAGGGTACTCCTTTCTGCAGGGATCGCCTGCAACAAAAATATTTATTTCATCCCGCTTATCACGGGTAGAAACCGACAGAAACAAAAAAGTGCCAACCAGCACATTGCGTGCTAATTGACACTTTGAAAACTCGGATTACTCGGATTTCTCGTAGGAAATCTTGAAACTTACAGTGTAAGTATAGCATAATCCATCGAAATAGTCAATCTGTTTGGGAAATTTGCCCCGAAATCATCTTTTCGATCTCCGTTTTGGCAAAGTCCAAGGCAACCATTGCCCTCAGCGCATCGAAACGAAGTGTTCCGTCTGCGTTCCCATTTTCCTCGACCAGGTTGTGTATTTCCTCCAGTAAACCGAGTATTCTGTCTCTGTCTGTCATAGTCAGGCCCCTTTTCTTATTTCAACAGCATAGTAACCGTAGATCAGATATGCTCCGTCACGGCTGTACACCGGCGTCTTCTCCGATAAGTATATAGTCACAGTATCTCCCACACTGAGGCGCTTTATCCTTTCGTGTATGGAAACGGTCAAAAGCCTCGGCACTTCCTCTTCATACTCAAGCGTCAGGCTTTTTACGCGCTTTCGTATCGCAGTTGTTTCCACCTGGACACAGGTGCCGCTTACCGAAATATAATCTCCCCTGATACAAGTATAAAACAGCCGTAAGGCATTTACAATAAAGAATCCGGCAAAGAGCAAACAGGGGAGGAAAAGGTATACATCCCAAAAGCCGAACAGCGTAATAAAGAAGAGAAGCACAAACACGATTGCAATGGCAAAGCGCCGGAGCACCTGCTGCTGCAATGGCTCAGGGAGCTGCTTGAACCTTTCCTTCATCCGTCTTCACCTCACAATACGAGCACTAATTTCTTTTTCAACAGCCGCATCAGACTCTGCACAACGGCATCGCGGCATTTTGCTGTTTCCATTCGAGTTTCAAGAAGATTGTCTGCAATCGTATCGACCGTATAGATCCGTTCGATCAGCCTCTGCCGGTTATCCGTATACAGAAGGTCCTGCGTGGGCTTGATCCCGTTTTCGATGAGATATACAAGCTCTGCTACGGTTAGACGAACACCGGCATTCTTCAGCCACTGCAATATTTCTTTATCCATAGCCCTGAGCACGGATGTCTTGGTTTTGTCTGCCGGACAGAAGATGCACCTTGATGCAATCCGATAACGGGAAAGCTCGTCATTGTCTGTTTCGGTTTCCGCAAGCCTCAGCTTTTGCAGATAAGCGACTGGGGGCTCATTGCACCCGAGAGCTTCCGCAAAATTGAAGCGGCCGTTCAGCCATGCTGCTGCGGCATTTCCTGTGAGTTCAAATTTTTGACCGCCGTACAAAACGAATAGAAGCTGTTCCGTAGAGCCTTTCTGCACAATTCCTTTGGATAAATAAATCATCTCTGCCACCTCGCATGCTTTTTACTTACATTACACGGGCAGCACACCGGATTTACAACCATCAAACAAAATACAGCATCAGTACGCAGAGTCCAATCACAACGAGCATACCGACTGCCAAGATAATGATCTTTTTTACCGGAGTAGAGTCCGTTTCAAAGTGCTCCTTGCCGTGATCGACCGGTAGAAGATCCTCATAGTATCCGTCATGGCCGTCATTGTACGCTTTCCGGAGCTCAGCATCGGTCACAGTCGAGGACGTATGCTTTTTCTTTTTGCCCGCAGATGATTTTTTCACCGGCGTTGACTTCTCTAACTTCTCCTTCTTGGCCGGTAATGCTTTTCCGCATTCAGCGCAAAAGGAAACGGCACCGTCTGGAATATCGGTGCCGCAGTAGGGACAGTATTTCATTTTCACACGCTCCTTTTTGGCATAATAAAAGTGGGCCCTTGCTACAGGCCCACTGATTGACGGTATTATTATAGCATTTTTTCATTTCCGTGTCATCGGCTTTTCTGTGCCATTTTTTTGCCATTTTATGCGCAGGATAAGGAATGGGGAAGCTTGTTGTATGTCCGAGAAAATTGTACAGTTGAACGAGAAAATTATCAAGGGGCAGATCAAGGAATTGGTGCGCGTCAGCGTGGAAAAACGCTGAACGAGCTGCTTGAAAAGGAGGCGGAGTCGCTGACGCAGGCGGCCCGCTATGAGCGCAGCGAGGCACGGTGGGGCTACCGCAGCGGACACTACGACCGGAATCTCACCACGACCTCCGGCGACGTTACGCTCCATATACCCCGGCTCAAGGGCGTGTCCTTCGAGACGGCCATTATCGAGAGGTATCGCCGCCGGGAGAGCAGCGTGGAAGAAGTCCTCATCGAGATGTACCTGGCAGGTGTTTCCGTGCGCCGAGTAGAGGACATCACAGAAGCCCTGTGGGGCAGCCAAGTCTCACCCGCCACCATCAGCGAGCTGAACAAGAAAACCTCCCGTGAAAAAGCGAAAGCTGTTGTTGCCGAGCTGAGAGCGATGAAGCTGAAGGAGGCGGCCGAGAAAGTCGAGGACAGCATTGAGGAACCGCTGACCTAATGTGACTTTCCCGGTGAGCACTGGACGCGCATCCGCACCAACAATGTGATCGAGCGGCTGAACCGTGAGATCC
>OLYV01000319.1_pt1 | contig 25503 bp, 15 predicted proteins | sample 1644371 | NCBI WGS metagenome assembly OLYV01 (sample SAMEA103958124, study PRJEB25191) | human gut metagenome | biome: human-associated habitat [ENVO:00009003]; feature: intestine environment [ENVO:2100002]; material: feces | place: Germany | collected 2013/2015 | reverse complement strand
GCATAGCTAAAGCTTTTTGGAACCACCGGCATTGCCGGTGGTTTTCTTTATACAATAAGCTCGTCAGCCTGTGAAGCACAGGCTGACGAGCGGAGCGGGGCGACTTATGCCGCCCCGCTGCTTTTTTGCGATTGCTTATTTGTCCTGATATGCGCGGAAGAGGAAAGTGACAATCTGCGCACGCGTGCAGGAATCGTTCGGCATGAGCTTGCTGCCGTTGCTCTGTACGATTTCCTCAGCAAGCGCCCAGTTCATCGCGGGAAGCGCGTAGCCAGGAACGGAATCGGCGTCAGAGAAGCCGGACACCAGCTCCTGCAAGGTGACCGCCTCGGACGCAGCGTAGCGGAACAGAAACGCGACGGCTTGAGCGCGGGTGCATTCGCTGTCGGGAGAGAATGTGTTCCCCGTTGTGCCGGTGGTGATGCCCTCGCTGAGCGCCCAGCGGACGGCCTCGGCGTAGTAGCTGCCTTCGGGGACATCGCTCATGTTCATGGCGTAGTTCACCACGGGAGAACCTGCGGCACGCCACAGGAAGGTGACGATTTGTGCGCGGGTGCAAGGCTGGTTCGGCCCAAAGAGACCGTTGCCGATACCGCCGGTAATGCCCTTTTCCTGCGCCCACTTCACGGCCTCGTAGTAGTAGGCGCTGGTGGACACATCGCTGAACGGGCTTGTCTCAACTTTCGTGACAAAGGCAGCAATGGCTTCGATGAACTTAGTGTAGTCGGAAGGCAAATAAGTCATTGCAATGGTCTGCGTATGAGTTGCTGTATCAGCCGTAATCGTAATATTGGAATTGAAAACCTCGCAATTATCTGCATTGACTTCGACAGTATAAGTACCCGCTTCCAAATCAACAGGGTTTGCTACTTCCTGACCATTCACTTTAATGACTACATTCGCCAATTCAGCAGGTGTTACAACAAAAGAAACTGTATACTTAGGTGCAGGCAAAAGGGGCGTTCCATTAGGATTAAATCGATAATTGCCGCCGGCAGCAGTGATTTCATTAAAGAAATCTTCCGTTTTCATAAAGTCAAGGGTCTTTTCTGTTCCAGCATCCTGATACTTAAAGCAAGCCGGGACATTTTCCGTTTGCACGAAATAATTGTTTTCAAAAACAGGTGTATCAGAAGAAACACCGCCTGCAATACCGCCCAAACGCTTATAAGGTGTAGTGGCAGTATATTGAGATAAATCCATTTCACCAGCGAAATAGCAATGTCTGATTTCTGTACCTGCACCAACTGTGCCTGCAATGCCGCCGAAATTCGTAGTGCCATGGCCAAGAGGAATCATTTTCCCGGTGGAATAACAGTTGATAATCTTTGAGCCTTGATACAACTGCCCAACAATTCCGCCGGTATGGGGTGTCCAAGAGGTCATATCGCCTGTATTGGCGCAATACTGTACGGTACTGTTGTCAGCAACACCTACGATACCGCCCATCTGCAAAGAGGTAGTATCCGTCGTTACTGAAAAATTCCCCTTGTTTTGGCAGTGTTCAATCGTGCTATTTATCGCATATCCGCACAAAGCCGCAGGGCCGTTGATATATTTGTCCGTATCAGTGAACGATACATCCGAAACGCAGTCAGAAATTTTGCTGTTTTCTGCAACGCCCGCAACTGTTCCAAAAAAGACATACCCTGAATTGGACACATCCAGCTTGCCTTGAATTGTCAAACCGGAAATTTCAGCGCCGTAAGCCACGCTGAAAAATCCGAAAACCGGATACTCTGCCTTTCCGTAGTTCTCGGAAAAATCCAAATTGGAAATCGTATGCCCGTTTCCGTAAAATTTGCCGCCGAAGTAGTGCAGCAGATTTCCCTCGCCGTCAAAGACGCTGCCAATCGGTTTCCACGCAACACCTGTTAAATCCAAATCCGCATCAAGAGATACAACCGCATCTGTTTTATCGTCATATTCACCATTGTCCACAGCGTTTGCAAATTGCAAAAGCTCATCTACTGTTGTAATTGAGATTTTGTTGCTGTCCGCTGCTAACGCTGCCGTGGGTAGCAGTGTAAAGCACAATGCCAGAATAAGAAGCAGGCTTGCGATGCGTTTTCTCATGGTATGTCCTCCTTTGTATGGTGGTCAGGTTTTGTTCATGCCCGCCTGACCACAGCGGGCAAAGTCCACAGGTTACAGAGTGGTATCATCCCGTGGGTACCCACGGGATGAGGGGCGCGCCCCTCATCATAAGTTTTTCGCTTCATACTAATTCATAATAATTATATCCGCATTTTTGTAAAATGTAAATCGTTCTAATGTATAAGGCCGCACTTTTTTTGAATATACTACTCTTTCGTCGGCAAGCTCGATTTGCCAGCATAGGGGCACAAAAGAAAATGTTCCAGCCAGAGCAAAATACGCCCTGACTGGAACGAGAAAAAATTTTACACAGATTGTGCTTCCTTATCACACATGAGCACTATCGCCGGGTGCTGCGCCATCTGCGCGAGAATACGCTCTCTGCGTCTGATCTGAGCCGCATTCAGAACGCATTGACCTTCTTGTCACCGCTCTGTCGGGATAACCGCGAAGCCCACAAGGACATGATGGGTGTGACATTAAAAACCGATGCTCTGCTGAGAGCCAGCAGATAAACGACCACCCGCTGAACTGGCAGCGGGTGCTTTGCTTTCTCGCGTCCCAGCATCGCCAATACGCCGTGTTTTCGTCCTGGAGTGGGATGGGATGGGGCTTGCCTGCGGTTTTAACGTCTGAAACGTCGCACAGCTGGCTAACGCGCTGGCATCTGTGCTTGGAGTGCGTATTCGGCAACACCAACAAAAACGCCAGCCAAAATTCTACACTTTGCCGAGAGCAAAAGCGAGCCGCTTTCCCGAAAAATTCTCGGAAAAGCGGCTCAAAATGCCTTGGGTAAAGGTTCAAGTCCACTGATTTTGCCAAAACCCTTTTTGATATCTTTTTTTCGACTTCAAAAATTGGGCGCAAAAAAACCCGGAAGTCGTTGAAACTTCTGGGCTTTTCGCGCTGATATCTTTTTTGGTTCAGCTTGATGGTGGACAGTACAGGACTCGAACCCGTCTTCCGGGTTTCGAGTCCTGTTTTGCCATGTTTTACGGTCATTTTTTGTGCTGCCGGTGCAGTGTATTGTGCTGTTTGATGCTCTGTGGGTTTTGGCCATGCTTTTGCCGTAAGGCTAAAAATAAGGCTAAATCCAGAGCCAGCGGCAACCCACTTTAGAGGAACAAATCTTGCCTTCCCATTTCCCAATCTGGATATATTTGAACGGAAAAGCCAGCATCTGTATCTCCCATGCACATTCAAATAAAAGGAGCGTTGTTCCGTCTTGTTTGAACAAAAGCGACGTGGGCATCAAAACGGTGCTTAGCTCCGATGCGTCTTGAATCTTTTTGGCTGCCGGCCAATTAAAGCGAAGTACATCAAAATTTTCGTTTATAAACTCGATCACCTTTTCTGCAAGGAGATTCAGCGTTGCCTGCTTATTTTCCTGAAATTTTCGGCAACTTGTTCTTTCAGCCTCGGTTATCGGCTTTCCAGAATACGCTTTTGCTACAACTGATATCTGCCAACGTTTCCCGAACATTTCATATTCGTCAGTCTTATACCATCTGTGATGATACTCCATATCCCTCCATGTCCTGCCCATAAACCGGCTCTCGCACTTCAACATCGCTTCCAAACACTGCTTCTGCAACTTTTGTGACAGTCTTAACATCAAATCGCTCAGAATCACTATATTGATAATCTGTCCAGAAATAGACACTGTTGGCCTCAATATGAGGCATAGTATAGGATATGCCATCAATCTGGGTAGAACTCATTTCAATATACCGACCAAACAGTTCAATATGATCGCCTTCTACAAACCATGTATCTCCGAGATCACCTGTGACCGTGATATACGCTCCTTGCATTTGCGCCAGATAGGGTTCATATTCTTCTGGAAAATTCATCATGTAGTAGCCTGCTTCATCCAGAGGATACTTATTTGCAAAGTATTCGGTAAAGCTCTGTATGACCCACAACACAATTTCGTAGCGTTTTCCGTCCTCAGAGATAATCTTAGCGACCTCTCCATCCAAATGAATATTTGTTCCAGCATAAACCTTTGGATAGCGCTGCAAGAACTCATAGCTTGGCACATCCAGATAGTCATTGTCAAAGTAGCTCAAAAAATCCCTCGCTGCCGGTCACATCATGCGTTTTCAGATACACCCTTGAACATGTGGGCGAGATTTTCTTAAAATTGGAAATGTTCTGGAAATCTTGAAAGAGTACATAAAAAGTTGACGTAAAACGGTACATAAATTTGAACGGTTTTTTGCTTTAAAGCGCTTGACGGACAACACGTTAACAGATTAGAATAATGCTGAGAAAATGCAGCACGCGTAAGTGCGCCGATTTTTACGCCTGCCTGACGGACAACTGTCCGCTGGACAGAGGCCGCCGCATCTGCGGCGAGCACCAAAACGGAGGAAAGAATCATATGAAAAAACGCTTATCCAGCCGGCTTCTTTCACTTCTGCTTGTGGTTGCAATTTTTGCAGGCTTTGCCCTTCCGGCAACGGCTGCGGAAAGCAGTCAGACACAGAAGCTGAGATTTGAAGCGGGCGAGAGCGAGACAGCGCCCACGAAGCTTTCGCAGACGCTGCTCGATTCACAGCCGGAAACGTTCTCAGAACGTGACAAGGCGGATTACGCGCCCGATGATACGGTGCGTGTGTCCATCGTTTTAAAGGACGAGCCTGCTGTCGCCATGTACAGTCTGGACGGCATCGGCGAGAACAATTCAGCGGTAACATATCGTCAGACGCTGAAAAACCGTCAGAACTCGCTGACCCAGCGCATCAACCGGACGCTGGACGCGCCGATTGACGTTGTGTGGAATCTGACGCTGGCGGCAAACCTCATTTCGGCAAACGTCCGCTATGACCAGATCGACGAGATCAAGGCCGTATCCGGCGTTGCGGATGTGTATGTGGAAAACCGCTATGAGACGATGGTCAAGCAGGAAGAACGCTATGATCCGAATATGGCCACCTCTTCCGAGCAGATCGGCTCGAGCACTGCATGGGCGGCGGGCTATACCGGCGCTGGCAGCAAGATTGCCATCATCGACACCGGTATCGACATTGACCACCAGTCATTCAGCGCCGCAGGCTATGACCACTCGATGGAGCTTCTGGCCAAGGACGCGGGCATGACGCTGGACGCGTACAAAAAGAGCGTCGGCGTTCTGGATGCGGCGGGCATTGCCGATGTGTTTAGCCAGCTGAATATTGCGAAAAGCACGACGGCCTCCGCTGTGACGCGTAACGACAAGATTCCGTTTGCCTATAACTATGTGGACAAGAATACGAAAATCACCCACATGGACGATGAGCAGGGCGAGCACGGCTCGCACGTTGCCGGTATCGCCGCAGCAAACAAGTACATCGCAAACGCCGACGGCACGTTCTCGAACGCGCTGGAAACAGCCAAGGTGCAGGGCGTTGCGCCCGATGCGCAGCTGGTCGTGATGAAGGTCTTTGGCTATGGCGGCGGCGCATACGACTCCGATTACATGGCCGCAATTGAGGACGCGATTGTCCTTGGCTGCGACTCGATCAACCTGTCGCTTGGCTCGTCGGATCCCGGCTTCACCCGTGCGACGGACATTCAGGAGCGCTTTGACGCACTGAGCGACAAGGGCGCAATCATCAGCATCTCCGCCGGCAACAGCGGCGACTGGGCAGAGAACTCCCAAAACGGCTACCTCTATGGCAACGACGTTTCGTTCCAGACCAGCGGCTCGCCCGGAACGTATTCCGACTCGCTGGCGGTTGCCTCCGTTGACAACGCCGGTGCAACCGGCAACTATTTCAGCGTCGGCGGCGAGATGGTATTCTACAGCGAAACCACCTACGCAAACGAAGCGTTCACCACGCTGAGCGGCGAGCTGGACTATGTGTTTATGCCGGAGAGCGTGCTTGGCAACGCGGCAGATTTTGACGGCATTGACGTCAGCGGAAAGGTCGTATTCATCCGCCGCGGCACAATCAGCTTTGTGGACAAGATCACGAACGCCGCAAACGCGGGCGCAAGGGCTGTTGTCATCTACAACAATCAGCCCGGCACAATCAACATGGATCTGAGCAGCTATACGCGCACCGCGCCCGCCATTTCGATTACACAGGCTGACGGCGCAATGATCCTGTCGAAGTCTACGGCCGCAGAGGGCGGCGTGTACTACACCGGCAAGCTGACCGCGACGAGCGCAGTCGGCGTCAGCAAGCCCACAAACGACTACGGCATGAGCGATTTCAGCTCCTGGGGCGTTCCGGGCAGCCTGGAGCTCAAGCCTGAAATCACCGCGCCCGGCGGCAACATCTATTCTGTCAACGGCACGCACGTTGAAAAGGGCGCAACGCTCGGCGGCACGGACGCATACGAAAATATGTCCGGTACGTCCATGGCCGCACCGCAGATCGCCGGTATGGCTGCGCTGATGGCGCAGTACATCCGCGAGAACGAAGCGCTGTCCGGCTACATGAGCGAAAATGGCGTGACAAACCGTCAGCTGATCAACAGTCTGCTCATGTCCACGGCTTCGCCCATCATTGAGGCCGACACCGGACTTCCGTACTCCGTCCTCAACCAGGGCGCGGGTCTTGCAAATGTGGACAGCGCAATGAACGCCGAGTCCTATATCATGATGGACAGAAACCTGAGAGGCACGGCCGTCGACGGTAAGGTCAAGGCCGAGTTCGGCGATGACCCCGACTGCGATGGCACGTATACCGCAGGCTTTACCATCTACAACATCTCCGGCAGCGCACAGCGCTATAACGTCTACACCGACCTGTTCACGCAGGACATCTTTGCGGACGAGGATGGACAGACGTATCTGGATACGTGGCTCACGACGCTGGACGCGGAATTTACATATGATTTCAGCGACCACACCGAAATCGTCTCCGGCTTTGACTGCGACGTCAACCACGACGGCAAGACCGACGCGCTGGACGCACAGGCAATCATCGGCTATGTTGCCGGTGAAAACGACGGCAGCAGATACAACCTGACGGCTGCGGATCTGAATGCCGACGGCAAGGTCACGTCGTATGACGCGCATCTGCTGCTGGTGAAGCTGAACTCCGCCGCCATCGAAATTCCCGTTGGCAGCAGCGTCCACGTCAGCGTTACCATGAAGCTGACCGACGCGCAGAAGCAGACGCTGAATGCCATGTATGAAAACGACGCATACGTCGAGGGCTATATCTATGTGGAGACCGACAATACCGCCGACGGCGGCCTGCGTCCCGTCCACTCCATCCCGGTTCTGGGCTTCTACGGCAACTGGTCGGATGCGCCCATGATCGACGGCGGCACGGCGATTGAGGATCTCTACGGCACGGGCGCGCACGGCTCGTACATCGGCTATGACTACTATACCGATTATACCGGCATCGTCTATCCGGGATCGAGCGATATCGGCATCTATACCGTCAACCCCTATGTGGTTGAGGATGAATATCCCGCAGGCCGCGAGGCCATCAGCGGCAGCGCCACCATTGCGCAGTATGGCTTTACTCTGATCCGCAATGCAGCTGCGGTTGCGACGTATGTCAAGACGGCAGACGGCAATATCACAGTCAGCGGCGTAAACAATCAGGTTTCGAGCATGTTCTACTATAGCAATAATGCGGAATGGACAAATTATGGCTATGAGCTTGGTGCGGCAGTTTCTCCGGTGGCGCTTGGACTGAACGAGGGCGACAAGTTCACCGCTGGCCTTGTCATGATCCCCGAGTATTATGAGCAGGACGGCGAACTGACGGCAGAGCAGATTGCAGAGCTGATTTCCTCCGGCGAGCTGGGCGACGGCGCTTTCATTGAAAATACGTTCACCGTGGACAGCACTGCGCCTGAGATGCTTGATGCGAAGAAGAATCCGGAAAGCGGCGAGCTGACCATTGAAATGCAGGACAACCAGTATATTGCCTATGTCGAGGTACATAAGGGCAAGGGCAGCATTGTTCTGGGCGAGGGTCAGCCGGAGCAGGCCGAGGCCGGTAAAAAAACCGAGATGACGTTCGAGCTGAACGATCAGACGGCGGGCGAATACGTCACCGTAATCATTGGCGACTACGCGGGCAATGAATCGAGCTACTACGTTTACTACGGCGGCACGCCCGAGGACTACAGCAACAGAATGTTCGGCTTTACCTCCAACGAGGTGCGCGGCAGCGGCAAGCGCTGGGTGGAAATTGACCCGGCTACCGTCAGCTATGACGCCGAGAGCGGCACGGGCAGCGGCCTTGTAACGGCAGCGCCTGCCGAGCAGGAGATCTATGCCGAGACGTATGCGGGCGGCTATGTGTTCTACGCAGCCGACGACGGCTTCTATGCCACCGAGCATGGCGAGTGGTCAACCGGCGTAAAGGTTGCCAACTACTCCAAAATGGCGGATGATGAGTTTGTGGCTGACATGGCCTATAACGACAAGGATCAGATGATCTACTTTATCACCGAGTACGGCAAGATCACGGACGGCGTACCTGACCGTGAAACCGGACGCCCGGTGAAGGACAGCTCCAAGCTCTACAGTCTGAATCCGGCGACCGGCGCAGTTGCCCAAATTGCAAACGTGACGGTTGACGCGCCGAGCGTTCCGGCAAGCGGCATGGTGAACTATGACGGCTACAAGTCGCTGCACGCCATGACCATCGACAAGGATGGCAATTTCTACGGCGTGAACTTCGGCGCAAGCTATTCCGAAACCGCCAACTATGTCTACCTCTACAAGTGGACGCTGAATGACATTGCGTCCGGCAGTCTGGCTCTCAAGCCCATTGCCGAAAACGGCGTGTGCGACGGTACAGGCGAGAGCGGCAAGAGCGTGCGCGTAACTGGCTATTCCTCCATGGCCTATGACAAGGCGAGCGACAAGATCTATCTGGCCGCCGGCTACTATGGAACGGATAGACAGACCGGTGAATATGTCAATACCGGCGACCTTGACAACGAGCTGTGGGTGCTTGACCCGGATACCGGCAAGGCAAGTCTTGCAAACGAGGCAAACGCGCTGATGTTTGCGCACGTCAAGGGCATTTATATTGTCGCGGACGACAGCCTGACGCTGGAGCAGACCGATACGGTTTCCGGTGTGGAGCTGAACACGACCAACGTGACCACGATGGAGGGTAGCCTGCTTGTCCTGCGCGCAAGCGTCAATCCGTGGCTGACAAAGAACAAGAGCGTTACATGGTCGGTAGATGATGAAGACGTTGCGTCCGTCAAGGACGGCGTTGTGACCGCGAACAAGGTTGGCACGGCGACCATTACGGCCACGTCTGTGGCTGACCCCACCAAGTCTGCGACCTGCACCGTTACGGTCAAGCCGTTCCCGGAAATGAATCTGCGCGCCGCCATCTATGACAGCGACAGCAATGTCTACTGGTCGAGTTTCAGCACAAAGCTTCCCTCGCAGTGGCAGAAGCTCTCCGGTGCAGTAAGCGAAATTGACGCGGCTGCGCTGAACGAGGGTGTGATTCTGGCGCGCAAGGGCAGCACCATGCTCAGCATTGACCCCGAAACCTTTGAAGAGACCGTGGGCGGCACGCTGACGAAAAAACAGCTCTGGTCGGATGCAGCCGAGTCGCCGGTTGTCCTCTCCGCAGATGATGAAGAGGGACTGGGCGATATGGTCGCAATTGCTGGAAACGGTACAGTGATTGAAACGCTTGACAAAAACGGCGTAAAAGAATCCTTTACGTTCAGCCAGTTTGCAAGCGACCCAATGGCGGTGATTGCTTTCAAGGAAAGCGGCACATACGATCTTGGCTACTACGAAAGTGGAGCAAACTTCTTCTACATCCTGACGGAAAGCGGTAAGCTGTATGAACTGACGCTGTATCCGGATATGGATATGGACACTTATGACACTGTGACGTTTGCCGAAATGTCCAGAAGCCTTGGCGACACGGGCCTGAAGCTCCCCAACGTCTCCAAGTGCCAGAGCGGTCAGGAGGATGAGTCCGATTATGCGCGTGCATCCATGATCTACGATAAGGCAAGCGACTATCTGGTGATTGCGGCCTATACCGACAGCACCATGCAGCAGAGCGCGGCGATGCTCTATGGCATTTCTGTAGCAGATAAGACGCTTGTGCCGCTCGGCACATTTGGCACTGGCGTATGGCCGGTCGTTGGCCTTTACCGCGCAGATGCGGCCAGCTCCGGCAACAGCGCTGACGCGCAGCCGGTCAACAAGACCACCGGCTCTGTGAACGCGGCCAAGCTGACGCGCACCACGCGCGAGGACACCGTCAAGCCGCAGTCGGTCTCCGGCTCTGGCAGCACGGTTGCCAACGGCGTGATGACCGTTACGCTGACCGAGGATGTGGCCGTGACGAACGGCAAGTACACCGTGAAGTATGATCCGGCGGCGCTGACGCTGGAGAGCAAGACCTCTCCCGCCGCGATCAAGGCGTTCCATGTGGATGAGACCGCGGGCGAGATCACCTTTGCCTTTGCCGCTGCCGAGGCGTATGAGGCGGGCAAGACGCTTGCAACGCTGACATTCCGCTATCGCAGCGGTTGCGAGGGTGATGTGACGCTCTCCACCGCCGAGCGCAACGACGAGACCGTTACCGGCGACAGCAAGGAGCTGCCGCTGCACGAGTGGGTCGCGTCTGAGCGCAAGGAGCCGACCTGCACGCAAAGCGGCTATATCAAGTACACCTGCACTACCTGCACCGAGACCAGAACCGAGATTCTTCCGGCGCTTGGCCATCAGCCCATCGTTGACCGCGACGGCAACCGCGTGTGCGCACGCTGCGGTGCGGATCTGAACTTTGGTATCCGCCACGACGATGCAGCCTCCGACAGCACAAAGAAGCCCCCGTTCACGGACGTGAAGCCGTCGGATGCGTGCTATGACGCAGTCAAGTATCTGTACGAGAAGAACATCATGAACGGCATCGGCTATACGCGCTTTGGCCCGAATGAGGCGCTGACGCGTGCGATGGTCGTGACGATTCTCTATCGGATGGACGGCAAGGAAGCGGTCAGCTTCAAGGGTGTGTTTACGGATGTTCCCGGCGGCGAGTGGTACTCCGACGCAGTGGAATGGGCTGCAAAGCATGATATCGTCAACGGTGTCGGCAGCGGCAAGTTCAACCCGAACGGCGAGATCACGCGTGAGCAGCTGGCGGCGATCATCAAGCGCTACGCCGAGTACAAGGGCGTGACGATCTATGAGCCGACAAGCGCGCTTGCACCGACCGCGAATGTCTCCGCCTGGGCAAAGGACAACGTGGCATGGGCAGCAGCTGAGGGCATCCTGAGCGCAACGCAGGCTGCAAATGCAGTCAAGAGCGCAACGCGCGCCGAGGTTGCCATGGCCATGTACACCTACCTGACCAAGACGGCAAAGTAACAGACAAAATGAAAATTCCTGTGCCGAAAGGCACAGGAATTTTTTGCTTTAAAACGAGAATATTTGCGAAAAAATGGCGGTGCGTCAGCGCGCAAGCAGAAGAACGGCAAGATCATTGACGTTTGTTCCGGTCGGACCGGTCATGATCAGTCCGCCAATTTTTGCAAGGGCAGGGTAGGCGTCGTTTTGCTGTAGGATGTCGGCGAAGCACAGACCGGCGCCATTCAGCGCGGCAAGACTTTCGCCGTCAACATAGCCGCCCGCGGCGTCAGTCGGGCCGTCCGTTCCGTCCGAGCCGAACGAGAACACGGCAGTCTGCGAAAGACCGGCGATGCCCTCCGCCGCGGCAAGCGCAAGCTCCTGGTTGCGGCCGCCGCGGCCGCGGCCGGTCAGATGAACAACGGTTTCGCCGCCTGCCAGAAACGCAAGCGGACGCGTGGCATTGGCGTGCGTTTTTGCGATGCACGCGAGGAAGCGGCCGGCCTCGCGCGCCTCACAGCACAGACAGTCGGTCAGCCGGATGCAGGTGTAGCCGAGCGACTGCGCGGCCTGCTCGGCAGCGGTACACAGCTCGCGAACGCTGCCGGTCACGTGCGATGTGACGTTTGAAAGCGCCTTTGGCGTTTCCTGCGCAAGGCACGCCTTTGCCGCGTCTGACAGGCGAAGCTTATATTTTTCGGCGATGGCCAGCGCCTGTTGGCAGGTGCTGCTGTCGGGATAGGCAGGGCCGGAGGCGATCATGTCCAGTGGGTCGCCAATGATGTCGGACAGAATGATGGAATAGACGGACGCGGGCTGGCAGTGAAGCGCAAAGCGGCCGCCCTTGACGGCGGAAAGACGCTTGCGAATGGTGTTCATCTCTACGATGTCCGCGCCGCAGGCAAGCAACTGCTTCGTGATGTCCTCTGTCTCCGAAAGCGGCACAAGCGGGGACTCAAACAGTGCCGAGCCGCCGCCGGAGATGAGAAACAGCACGCAGTCCTTCGACGACAGATGATCCGTCAGCGCAAGCGCGGCCTGCGTCAGCGCCAGCCGCTGCGAGCTTGCCATGACGCCGTACCGCCGCTGCCGCCACCCGTACCCGGCCTATTTCGCTGAAAACACCCTCTATCTGTCGCCGGAGCTGGAAGCGGCGTTTCCGGACTGCCGCCGCAGGCTCGCGGAGGAAGCGGGGCGGGAGGGTCCCGCAGTCCCGGACATGATGCTCCGGCAGGCGCTTTTGGATACGGGCGTACTGCGGCAGACAGAGGGCGGCCTCCGGTGGATTGCGCGCGTACACGGCGCGCAGGCGCTCGAGGCGGTCCTTCCGCAGCCGGACGGAGACTGGTATATGGGGATATACCTCAAATGCGTGCCTTTGGATGAGTCGGTATTTCAGTTCCTTGACCGAAAGCGCAGCGAGGGTACCGCAGCCGTTTCTTTCCTGCTTTTTCTCGCCATGCTCAGCCCACCTTTCTCTGTTCGTAATCTTTCTGCTGCGCTGCCAGCGCCAGAAGCTGCAACGCCTTTTTGTATTCATCCTCATGGGTAAAGGTATCTGACTTTGAGAGGCGGCTGCGCGGGCAGAATTGGAGCCACATAACATAATGGCGAATACCGGCGCAGCCGCTCTGCTTGCCCATTTGAGAAGATCCATCCTATTTGCCACGCGCCCCGGATAGTGGGCATGATGCAGGCCGCCCTTGGCAGGGCTGTCATAACTCCACGATACCGCTGCCTCAAAGAGCTGGCGCATATCGCAGGGTTCCCCCTCAAGTCTGTGGGAGGGCGTGAGCAAGTTTCATTATTCGCCGCGCTGTCATCGCGCCCGATTTGCCGAATCGGGTCTAAGGCTGCGTAGATCGCTCGGATGACTTGTCCGGAATTACATCCTTGAAGCCATCGTCTTGGCGGCGCACCTTATGCCGCTATCACGCGGGTTTTGTGCCTGCATCATGGTCTATTCAGTTTTCAACGTTCAACGAAAGGCTTCGTGGAGAATGTCCCTTCACCTATCATCTTTTTTTAGGGCATTTTTGCCCCCTGTTTTTGAGCTTACGGGAAAATTTTTTTGATTTTCTTCATTGCGGAGCCGATGCTTTTGGAAATGTTCTGGTGTCTGATGCCCTCAATCCGCCCAATTTCATCAACGGTCATTCCGCAAACGTAGTACATCCAAAGTCTGCGGAACTGTGTTTCCGTCAGCTTGTCCCTGATCTGAGAAACCATCGCGGAAGCCGCTCTGCGTCGCTCGGATTTCTCGTGCTGGCGCTCCATAACCACATCAATGGCAGGAATGGAAAGTGCGGCTTCGGACAGGCCGTCAATGGACGTATTGTGTTTCCCCTCTACCACATCCTGATTGTCCTCGGTGTGGTAGTTTCCATCCGACCAAGATTTCTATTTCAGAAATTCTTTCTCGCTGGCAAAGTCTTCGCGGGTCAGGCGGACGATGACTTCATTGGCGTCCATATAAACGATGGCATCGGGGTCTTTCTTATTCAGCGCATAGATGCTTTTTCTATTAAACATTTTGTTCCTCCGTTCAGATCCGAGTGGGTAAAAAGGTCTGAACGAAGGGCGGCGGGGAGCGACAGCCCACGGCGAAAAAGTGCCGGGAACGACAAAAAGCGCCCACACAGGCATAAAAGCCTGCATGGGCGCTTTGGTGCGGTTCAGTATGGAAATTGTCGGCGGCTGTCGGAGGGCATAGGTATCCTACGGTGTCCGGGTATCGCCCGGTTATGCTCCCGGCGCGGCTCGTCGCCGCAGCATTAGCGGCACCTCCTGTGCTCTCCTGTCATACGCATAGGTCCCTTTCATCTGAAAAATGTTGGGACAGCAAAAACGACGGCTGCCCCGTACAGAGCAGCCGCCGTTTTCCCTATACCATACGCTGCTTTTCAGTACCGCAAGGATGGGTGTCCTATTATCGTCGTATTCTGATTTCTTTCAGGGCATTTCCGGCTTCTTCACCAGCTTGACGGTGAGCGCCTGTTCCGTGGCCCCCTCCGGCAGCAGCTTTGCCATGACCACAAGCCGCTGATTGCCGCTGTTGGTCTTGTCGTACTTCCGGCAGCAGGTGGAGAGGGTCAGGAAGGTATCCCCCTCGGAGAAGGTCACACCGTCAATATCCAGCCAGTTTTTCTTCTCCACGGTCTGGAAGAACTCGGTGAGCTTGCTCCCTATGGGATTGGGGTCAATATAATCGAAGCCGATGTCCGTAATAAACAGGGCGGTGATCTGGAAAATCAGGTCGTCCCCGTCCACGGAAAGGTAGATGTAGGGGTTCTTCTTCACGAAGGCCGCGTCCATATAGCGGTGCAGTTTGGTAAACCGCAAGCCGTCCGGGTCGCAGTTGCTGGCGGAATGGCCATAGATGACGGTGTTAGTATCCAGTGCGTCCCGTCCGCCGAGATGGTTCCGGCAGTCGGCATAGTAGCAGCCCCATGTGCTGTACTCCCGCAGCTCGTCCCGGTTGAGGTAAAAGCCGTTGTCCTCCGCCTGCATCACAGGGTCGTCCACCTCCGCGCCGGGGATACACAGCCACGCCACGGCGTCGGGGTTTTTGCTTTTGGCGTCGGCAAGCTCCGCCTGCCGGTTGACGGCGGGAATGGGGGTCGCCTCCACTTCGGAGGTGCCGGATGGATCTTCAATGGGATCGGGGTCTTTCTGATAGCAGCCCATGACTGCCGTGGTCATTGCAAAGAGAAGGACGGCCATGCAGATGATCGGACGAATGACGCTTGTGATTCTTTTCATAATGCTGTCTCCTTACCGCGCTGGGATAGCGGCGCAGCTTAAAATGTCGTTGATTTGTTTCTCGTAGCGAAAAAGGAACAGCGCAGCGTCAAGGCGAAAAGCCTATCCGCTGCGCTGTCCATTGTTCACTTATGTGGTCATGTCAGCGGTCTTGCTGCTTGGCCGTATGTCAGCCGGTCACTTTTTGCAGCGCCAGATGAAGGTGACGATCTGTGCGCGGGTGCAGTTGGCGTCAGGGCTGAACGTGGTGTTGGTGGTGCCCTTGGTGACGTCCTCCTTGACAGCCCACAGCACCGCGTCAGCGTAGTAGGCGCTTGCCTTCACATCGGTGAAAGGATTGGCCGTGCCCGCTGCCGGGGACTTCTGGGAGCGCCACAGGAAGGTCACGATCTGCGCACGGGAGCAGGTGGCATCGGGGCTGAACATGGTCTCGCTGGTGCCCTTGGTGATGCCGTTCTCCACGGCCCACAGCACCGCGTCATAGTAGTAGCTGCCAACCTTCACATCGGCAAAGGGCATGACTGCGGACTTGGCTGCGGGGCTGCCTGCTGCGCGCCACAGGAAGGTGACGGCCTGCGCGCGGGTGCAGATGCCGTTCGGATCGAAGCGGCTCGCGCTTGCGCCGGTGGTAATGCCGTTTTCTACCGCCCACAGCACCGCGTCGTAGTAGTAGCTGCCCGCCGGAACGTCGATAAATTCGTTCGCCCTTGTAAAGCTAACCTCGATGGTGTGGGCACGTTTCACGTTCTCAAAGGTGTAGGACTTTACCGCGCCGATGCTCCTGCCGTCGATCTTGACATTGGCGACAACATAGCCCTTATCCGGGGTGATGGTGAAGGTCTGATCCCGCCCCTCGCGGACGCTGACATTGCCGGTGGGAGAGATGGAGCCGTTCACGCCTGCGGTGGCCTTGATGGTGTAGTAGGTGTAACCGCCGCCGATGCTGCCGCTATAGGGGAACGCAGTGCCGGGCAGGGCTGCCCACTCATCGGCATCAAGCGTGAAGGTCTTCGTATCCTGTTCGTGTCCATCGACAAACAGGACAGCTTTGTTGGGAACAATATTATCTTTGGGAGTCCAGGGGGTCAGAGACCAGTACTCGTCAGCAGTCTCGGTAGCGATGCAGCAGGTCAGGAAACCATAGCTGCCGGGAGTTACTCCCTGCAAGGTAGCCGTGGTCAGCAGAGTATCGCCGCTGTACAGCTTCACCTGTACGCTGGACTCAAAGTTAACATTCTTCAGATCAACAGACACAGCGTTTTTCAGGATTCCGTTATCATGAGTGATGCCGGCGCTCTCGATGCTGCCGCTATAGGGGAGCACCGTGCCGGGCAGGGCTGCCCACTCATCGGCATTCAGCGTGAAAGCCTTTTCATCCAGCTTGCGGCCATCGACAACCAGGACAGCCTTGTCGGGGACAACATCGTAAATCTCGGCATCCAGCATGAAACGCTGGAAATCCTTGTGGCAGATCAGCTCCGACAGCAGCCGGTGGTTGAATTTGCCCGTTCTCAACACTTCGATTGCATCATCACCCAAATGCAGAGCGTCCAGCTCTGTGTTTGGGTGATTTTTTTGTTCTGTCAGCCCCAGCAGGTAATCGGTGGACACGCCGTAGAACTTTGCCAGCTCCACCATGCTGAACGGGCTGATGTCCTTGAAATCGTCGGCTTCGTATTTTCCCAGCGCGGACTTTGAAATGCCTGTTTCCGCAGAGAGCTGCTCCAGCGTCAGACTGCGCTCTACGCGCAGGTCTTTAAGCCGTTCCTGAATGGTGAGCTTTGGCTGCATAGCGGTGTCCTCCCTTCAAATTTCCGCCCTTTCCGGTCTTGTCCATAAGCGTGGAAATTTGCGTTTTTCGGCGCGTTTTCCGACCTCTTGGATATACGGGAGAGGGCTATATTTTTCGCTAAAATGGTCTTGCAATCGCACCTGAACCTTGAAAATTGCATGACCGTCCGAACGGGATATATCCTCTGGCGAAGTGCCGCATCCAGCGCACCAAGGAGAACGAAACGCCGGGAGCGATCCTCCGGGCAGGAACGACGTTCGGAAAGAGCGGCAAAATCAAATGTAGAAATCAAAGCAAGTGAAAACGGCGAAATAGTTTTCTGCTCTGTGCGGTTATCTGCACGGAATAGAGCGCTATTCAGCAGTGAACGACGTTTGTCGTTCAACATGATATTTCGCCGTTTCACGCAAAGACATATCAAACGGCAAAAGCGAAAGGTGCCGCCCGTGACCAACGTATCATCGGCGGCATTTCCAGCGAAAAGTCGTGCATCAAAAACCAGCGCCCTATGGCGAACGGGTGTCACGATTTGACAAACCCATTTTACCATAGAGCGTATCGAAAAAACAGGAGGAACATTTGAATATGAGAAAATCCGAAACCTATCGCAACGAGATCAAGTCCTACATCGTCCGCACCGGCATGACCATGACCGAGGTGGTGGACTACCTCTCCGATGAATACGGCTGGAGCCGCAGCGTTCCCAATCTCTCCGGCAAACTCAAGCGCGGCTCGCTCCGCTATGGCGAGGCGGTAGAGCTGGCGGATGTGCTGGGGTATGACATTGTGTGGCAGAAACGGAGGAAATAAGATCGAGCAGAAAATTTATGGGTACATCCGTGTTTCCACCAGAGAGCAAAATGAAGATCGACAGGTCATTGCCCTCCGGGAAGTGGGCGTACCTGAGAGAAATGTTTATATCGACAAGCAGTCCGGCAAAAATTTCAACCGCCCGCAATATAAGAAGCTGTTACGAAAGATGAAAAAAGACGATCTGCTCTATATCAAGAGCATCGACCGTCTGGGGCGCAACTATGCGGAAATTTTGGAGCAATGGAGGATGCTCACAAAGGATAAAGGCATCGACATTGTGGTGCTGGATATGCCGCTGCTGGATACCCGGCGCGGCAAGGATTTAATGGGAACCTTCCTCAGCGACATTGTGCTGCAGGTGCTTTCGTTTGTTGCTGAGAATGAACGTACCAATATCCGTCAGCGTCAGGCAGAGGGCATCGCGGCGGCGAAAGCAAAGGGCGTTAAATTGGGAAGAAAACCGCTCCCTTTGCCTGAAAATTTCTACGAAGTACACCGAGCGTGGCGCTCAAAAAAGCTGACGCTGAAACAGGTAGCGGCAGCCTGCAATATGCCAGTCGGCACATTCTATGGCAAGGCGCGGAAGTTTGAAAACACCACTTAACCAAATCATGGCGATAATTTGGAAATGTGTACTTTTACAAATTATCCAAAATCATAGCGGAAATAGGAAAAAACTTCTTGAAACGGCTGGATAATTACTGTATAATTTATCCGAGAGAGTATGTGCTGCAAAATTCGTAAAAGTTACACTTAAACAAACCGTAGCGCGTACGGAAAATGAGGAGGATCTGGTATGAAAAGATCAAAGCGTATCCTATCTCTGCTCCTGAGTATCGTTTTGATACTGGGGATGCTGCCAATGTTTGTATTGGCGGCAGACAGCACGTTTTCCGATGTGAAGACGTTTGACTGGTTTTACAATGACGTCAAATATGTGTGCGAAAAAGGGCTGATGAAGGGAACCAGCAGCAATACGTTCAGCCCGAAAGCCACAACGAGTCGCGGCATGATCGTGACGATCCTGTACCGGATGGCAGGAGAGCCTGCTGTCACTGGTGCGTGTTCGTTCAAGGATGTTACAGCGGGATCGTATTATGAGAAGCCTGTCATCTGGGCTGTGGAAAACGAGGTCGTCGGTGGTTACTCTGCCAGCACGTTTGATCCGGATGGTGCGATCACTCGTGAGCAGTTGGCGGCGATCCTGTACCGCTATGCCAAATTCTGCGGCTATGACGTGACAGCTTCTGCGGAAATTGATATGTTCTCCGATGCCGGCACAGTCAGCAGCTATGCGCTTACTGCTATGAAGTGGGCCAGTGCAGAGGGACTCATCAACGGCAGCGGCAGCAAGCTCGATCCGCAGGGCAGCGCGACCCGCGCACAGGTTGCGGCCATCCTGATGAGATTCTGTGAAGATGTCACCCCTGACAACACTCCGGAGGAGTCTAATCCCAGCCCCAGCCCGAGTCCTAACCCCGGTGGTTCCGGCAGCGGATATACACCCGGCACGGGGAACGAGGGGCGTTCGTACACCGTAACTTTCTATATGAACGATGGAACAGACGCTGTATATACTACTGTTTCTGTTGTAGCTGGAGGTCGCGTCACAGAGCCTGCTCCGCCAGCGAGAGATGGGTATATATTTGATGGTTGGTATGCAAATTCAGAGCTGAGCGAAGATTTTCATTTTGAATCCGTTGTTAGTCAGAATTTAAGCCTGTATGCAAGTTGGGATAATATGGATCTCGAAGGAGGCTTTGACGATACAGATGTCGATGAAGATTCTGTTCCTGCAATAATAGAAGAAATCCTGGGGACTTCAGATTATCTGGATGATACCGACGGCGACGGAATCAGCGACTATATTGAGATATATGAAATTGGATCCGACCCTACGATTGCAGATTCAGATCAGGATACCGATGGCGACGGCATATCAAACTATGATGAGGTCGTGAAATATGGAACCCATGCTGGGCGGGTCGATACCGATATAGACGGACTCAGCGATTACGATGAACTGTTCATTTACAGCACAGATCCGCTCATTGCCGATACAGATGGTGACGGAATAAGTGATGGAGATGAAATAAAACTGGGCACTGATCCCCACGGCGAGACAGACATCTTGTCGGTCAATCAGACATTAAGTGCCGAGAAAATTGATGAGGAGCTCATATTAGACAATGATGCGATTCCCTCTCTCAGTGGTAGGGCCGACACAGTTATAGATCATTCTTCCGCCCTTCAAGCTTCGAGGGATGAGGCCATATCGTCTAACAGAGCGGTTGTCGGGAAAGGTGTCGAAACAATTATCCCCGATGGTGCCGAACTCGCGTTGTCTTTCTCAATCAGCGATCCTGCGGAATACTACGTCGTTATGGAACTGGATGATGAGACAGGATGGGAGCTTGTGGAATCTCAGTCCTCGGGGTCATCTATCTCAGCCGAGATTAATCATAGCGGCACATACTGCGTGGTAGACATTGAAGTGCTTCTAACCCAACTGGGTATTGATATTGATTCGTTCTATGATTCTATTACGACATCACCCGAATCAATCGCACCGGTATCAAATCCAAATGATGCTACGAGTCTATTTGTTGAACCAGATGACGAGAGAAGCGGAATCAATAATGATAACAGCTCGTCCGGCATAGTCACCTTAAATAATGACCTTATCGCTCTCATTGATAACGGTGTGGCTACTATGTCTGATGAACCCATGGGGCAAGCGGACATAGTATTTGCGATTGATACGACAGGCTCAATGTCTGATGAAATTTCAAATGTCGCAAACAATATAATTGCTTTTGCAAACACACTTTCCACAGTGTATAATGTGAACGTAAACTTCGCACTGGTAGACTACAAAGATATAGTCGAGGATTCCCCAGACAGCACGAAAGTTATCAAGAACGGCAGATCAAACTGGTTTACAACGACGAGTGGATTCAGAGACGCAGTTGCATCCATGACAGTCGATGGCGGCGGTGATACCGAAGAAACAGCAATCGATGCACTGGAAGTTGCAAGGCGGCTCGATTATCGTAGCTCCGCCAGGAAATTCATCGTCCTTGTTACTGACGCAGGTTACAAGGTTGATAACAATTACGGTATTTCTTCCATGTCTGAAGAAATCCAGTTGCTGTCCAGAGATGGGATCATTACGTCTGTAGTAACTTCTTCGAGCCTTAAATCGACATATCAGGATTTGATTGGCGGTACAGGCGGTATCTTTGCAAACATCTATGGGAACTTTGGGAACGAGTTGCTCGCTCTTGCTGATATGATCGGCGGAGAGGTAAACGAGGGGAACTGGATTCTTCTTAGCGATTATCAATACGTTGCTCTCAAAAATCCCCTTGCGGTGGACAGTGGAAGTACCGATGATGATGGCCTATCAGACTGGGAAGAACTTGAGGCTCCTGTTCAGAAGGAACTCACTTTGCTTGTCAAAGCATGGATCCAAGTCAGGGGTGTCCCCGAAGAATTAATAGAGGAATATTTCGCGTCTGAAGATGGAGTCTATGTTACAGTCTATCCGTATAAGTCGAACCCAGTTCTTGAGGATACGGATTATGATGGTATCCCGGACGATGTTGATTCTGCGCCGCGCAATAACATGAGAACTGGGAAAATGCATGGATACTATGATAACAATGCAACCTATGTGATGGATTTCCGAAATTTCACCAAAAACTTAGGCTCCTATAATCATGAACTTTCAGTAACATCCCTCGTGTTTGCAAATGCCGTATATGGCGAAGGTTTTGAAGGAACTGACCAAAATACATCAAGTATCGCATCGCTCTTAAAATATCATGGTTTCGATCAGGTTATTGATTACTCTCTGGATGAAGGATTCAACAACGGTGTTATATCAGTAAATCGCTATACAGATGATGATATTTCTGAAATCGGTATAGGATATCATGATGTTACGTATGGCGGGAAGACTACTCGGGTTGTTGCCGTAATTGTTCGTGGAACTAATGGCACTATTGAGGAGTGGAGCAGTAATTTCGACATGGGAGATCCTGATAATTGGGATTCCGACCATCATAAAGGATTTTACATTACAGAAGAGAGAATCAAGGAGTTTGTTGAGGAATACGAAGAAGCTTACGGTCTGTCGTATGGCGTAGACGAGGTGGTGTATTGGGTGACAGGACACTCCAGAGGAGCGGCTATTTCCAATTTACTGGCTGCCCGGCTGATAGATTCTGGGAAAAAGGTCGTTGCATATACGTTTGCGACACCATCTACCACAATTGATAGTAGCAGGAGTAATTCGAGATACAAATCCATTTTCAATTTCGCCAATACGAGTGACGTGATTGCCTATGTACCGCTTAGCCAATGGGGCTTTGGGTGCTACGGCGTGACCATGAAAGTGAGTGTTGAGGATTCCGGCCTTGAGGGTGTATGGTGCGCTACTACTGGCCAGGACAAATACAATGCGCTCAACCGCAGCCTGATTACGACTGCCATGAACAGAATCAACAAGTCCTGTAGCGGATCTTGGTCTGAAGTCTTTGACCTTGCTGGCAAGCAGAGAATCACCGACGCGCAATATTCCTGTATTTCTGAACGAGCGCGCAGGTATTGTAACATAGTACCTCACGATTATTGGTTTAGCGATGACAATTATGAGTTGTATCCTTCAACCGCGTTCGTATTCCAACTCGCGGCAGAAATGTTAGCTGGAAGTAAGGCAGAGCAGGAAAACGCAATGACGTTAATCAAGGAACTTTGGAACAGCAAGTATTCAGTCGTTATTCTCGCTTTCGTAGGCGACGCGTTTGGCGACTTGAAGGACTTAATCAGTAACTTGCCCTCGGATCCCATGGATCTTGTCGGAGATGGTCATGCACCTGCTACTTACTACGTGCTGATACCGTAATCATATTGCATATCAAATGACCCCGCGGAGCAGGGATTTCCTCTTCGCGGGGTCATCCTCAATTGCTTGGAAGGGAGGTATTTAATTGAGAACTTATCTTAAGATCCTTTCTATTTCAACTTCAATTATTTTGCTTTTTGTGGCGCTCAGTTTCTTCGCAGGAAGGATGATTGAGGCGTCTGGACGAAGTTCTGTTCTGCCGACATTGATCTGGGTAGCGGGATTAATACTATCTCTCCTTGTTGGGATTATCCTCCCTTTACGGTTATGCAAAACTGCAAAAAATAAAATACTCACAATTTTATGCTTGCCTACAAATTATGTTTTTGCTATAGTTTTGTATTATGCTTATAGGTTATGCTGGTTAGTTTTTGATATCCTGTCGAATTTTTCTCCGTACTTCGGATAGTTTGTGTTAAAAACACACTTTCTGCATTCCCAAAGGGCGCACTTCTATACAGGGTAAATCCTGTACGCGTGCGCTCTGCGAGGCAGACAGCCCGGACGTTTGAATGTCCGGGCTGCTTTGCGTCGCGTTGCTCCGAACAAGGGAGTGCCTCCCTTGCGCTGCCATAGCAGCTATCCCAGCGCACCTTGCAGCGGAAACCGTCTGCTGGCACAGACCATTCCCGCCGCAAAGCCTGAAAATCCATATCGTTATCAAGACCGTCTACCGAAAACGTAGGCGGTCTTTTTGTATCTATCCATCCCATCATTTATCAGTCAGGAGGTTAAAATCATGCACGAAAAAGAAATTGAGAAGCTGCAAGTCGAGAAAGAAAAGGTCGAGCGTCAGCTTGCGCAGGAGCAACACAAAATCCAGCGCCTTGAAAACCGCGCCACCTACTATGAAAAGGGAGAACGGCGCAAGCGGGCGCACCGGCTCATCACCCGTGGCGCAGCCATCGAGAGCGTTGCACCGCAGACGAAAGAGTTGGGCGAAACCGGGTTTTACGCCCTTGCCGAACAGATCTTTGCTCTGCCAGATGCGCAAAGGCTTCTCATGGAAGCTGTCAGCCGCCATGCGGGAGGTGACTGAGTATCGCGTTATTTCATTTTCATGTGACGCAGATCAAGCGCAGCGTGGGGCAATCTGCTGTGGCTGCTGCCGCGTACCGCGCCGGGGAAAAGCTGCACAGTGAGTATTACGGCGAGGACAGCGACTACACCCGCAAGGGCGGCGTGATCTGCTCTGAAATCCTGCTCCCGTCCCACGCGCCACCAGAATACACAGATCGTGAAACGCTCTGGAACGCCGTAGAGAAAGCCGAGCGCGGCAAGAAAGCCCAGCTTGCATACAGCTTTGACATTGCCTTGCAGAACGAGTTTTCCATGCAGGAGAACATCGACCTTGCAAGGCAATTTTTGTCGGACAATTTTGTGAGCCGCGGCATGGTGACAGACTTTGCCGTGCATCAGCCAGACAAGGAGGACGGCGGCATTTCCAACCCGCATTTTCATGTCATGTGTCCGATTCGCCCCATTGAGCCAGATGGCAAATGGGGCAACAAGCAGCGGCGGGAATATGTGCTGGACGAGCATGGAGAGCGTGTTCTGGACGAGGCGGGCAATTATGTATTCAACGCCGTCCACACGACGGACTGGGGCAAGCCCGAAACGCTGGAAGTGTGGCGGCAGGCGTGGGCTGACCTGTGCAACGCCAAGTTTGCCGAAAAAGGGCTGGGCTGCCGCATCGACCACCGCAGCTTTGCCCGTCAGGGCGTGGAGCAAATCCCCACCCAGCACGAAGGTCCCACCGTCCGGGCAATGGAGGCAAAGGGTATCCGCACCGACAAGGGCAATCTCAACCGCTTTATTCGGAAAACCAACGCGCTGTTACGGGAAGCCAAAGAGAAAATCGCCGCGCTGATCGGCTGGCTGAAGGACGTAAAAGCCGAGCTTGCCAAGCCCCAGCCGCCCACGCTGAACGATCTGCTGGCACTGCATTGCGCCAATCGCAACAAGGGCGCGTACAGCAATAAGGCGAAGAACGCCAATTTGCAGCGTTACGCCGAGGCGTTCAGCTTTTTACAATCCAAAAACCTTTACACCGTGGACGACCTGGAAAATACGCTTCATGCCATGCAGGACAAGATCGATACGTTGAAAAAGTCGGCATCGTCAAAGCAAGCCCGTATCAAAGAAGTGGACGAACTGCTGCGGATGGTGGACTAGTCAAGGATCTGTCGCGCCTTGGCCGTCATCGGACGCAGACAGCGCTGTTCATCGACTACCTGCGGGAGCACGATGTTCGTGTCCTCTCGGCAACGGAAAATATCGATACGTTCAACGAAAATGACGATCTCATCATTGGCTTCAAGGGCTTGGTCAATGACTTCTATGCCCGCGACGGCAGCCGCCGTGTGCGAACCGGCTACCGGCAAAAGCAAAAGGAAGGGATCGTGACCATCCCGCCCTTCGGCTACTTCAAGGACAAGAACACAAAGAAAGTTGTCATCGTGGAGGAAGCGGCCGAAACAGTCCGACTGATCTTCTCCGCCTACGTCGGCGGCAGCGGCATGAAGACCATCGCCCGCACACTGAATGAGCAGAGAAGAAAAACACCTGCGTTCATGCAGCTGGAACTGCTGAACAAGAGTCTGCCCAACACGCAGGACGTCATTCTCAAGAAGTATCTCTGGGATGCGACTATGATAGCGCGCATTCTCCGGGACGAGAGTTATGTAGGCACGCTCATCTGTCACAAAAGTGAGCGGAACAAAATCAACAAAACTTTCCGCTTCACAGAGCCGGAAGAACAGTTTCGTCACGAGAATTACCTCCCGCCGATCATCACGCCGGAGCTGTGGGAGCAGACGCAGATGATGC
>OLYV01000303.1_pt1 | contig 26313 bp, 27 predicted proteins | sample 1644371 | NCBI WGS metagenome assembly OLYV01 (sample SAMEA103958124, study PRJEB25191) | human gut metagenome | biome: human-associated habitat [ENVO:00009003]; feature: intestine environment [ENVO:2100002]; material: feces | place: Germany | collected 2013/2015 | reverse complement strand
TTGTGACACCGTTTTTATCCTTTTATCTTCTTTCTTCTCCTTACAGCACCAACACCGTTGCAATGCTGAAATAAACCACCAGTGCAATCGCATCCACAACCGTAGAAATCAAGGGGCCCGCCATCATCGCAGGGTCAAGCTTGACTGCCTTTGCCAGAATAGGCAGGATACACCCCAGTGTTTTCGCCAGAACAACCGCAACACCCATACTGAGGGAAACCGTCAGGTCAATATTAAACGGGGTCGAATGGTCGAAAAAGGTCATACGAATCATATTGACCATCGCCAGAATCAGACCACAGAGGATACCAACGCGCAGCTCCTTGAATACAACCTTAAACGTATCACGCATCTGAATATCACCCAGCGCCAGACCACGAATAACCATGGCAGAGGCCTGCGAACCGGCGTTACCGCCCGTACCGGTGATGATTGTCATAAAGCTGGAAAGCATAACAACCGAATCCAGAAGGCTTTGATACATCCCGATAACAAAGGCACTCAGCGTACCGGAAATCATCAGCACGCAAAGCCACGGAATACGATTCTTCACCAGTGCGAATACGCTCATTTTCAGGTATTCGTCATCCGAAGGCAGGACAGCATTCATCAGTTCCATATCTTCTGTGGTTTCCTGTTCGATAACATCCACGATATCATCGACCGTGATGATGCCGACCAGTCTGCCCTCCGTATCCGTTACGGGCAGTGCCATCCAGTTATATTTCTTGAAGATATTTGCAACCTCCTCCTGGTCATCTAATGTGTGTACGGAAATAACGTCATCCTCCATCAGATCCCCAACCAGACTGTCATCCTCCGCACAAATCAGGGTTCTCAGAGGAATAACCCCCAACAGCTTTCGCTGTGCATCCGTCACATAGCAGGTATAGATGGTTTCTTTATCTACTCCGGTCCTGCGGATGCGCTTAATTGCATCCAAAACCGTCATATTCGGACGCAGGCTGACATACTCTGTCGTCATAATGCTGCCTGCGCTATCGTCTGGATACTTCAGGATCTCATTGATCATTTTTCTGGTATCCGGGTCGGCCTGCTGCAAAATACGCTTGACCACATTGGCGGGCATTTCTTCTATCAGATCCACCGCGTCGTCTACATATAGCTCGTCCACAACCTCTTTAAGCTCCGTATCGCTGAAGCCGTGGATCAAAAGCTCCTGCGCGTCTTCATCCATTTCAACAAAGGTTTCCGCTGCAAGCTCTTTTGGCAAAAGCCGGAACAAAAGAGGCAGCGCATCCTCCTGCATATCGTCAAACAACGCCGCTATGTCAACGGGTTTAATCGTTGTAAGAATATCCCGCAGGGTCGCATATTTTTTTTGTTCCAGCAAAGACAGAATCGTATCCTGCACATATACCGGACTTCTCTCCATTGCCTTCTCCTCCTAACATTTTTCGATTAGGCGGAAGTATGGCACAAAATCCGGACAAAGTAAAAATCAGCGCAAAAAAATGAACGCAAAAAAATGCGTGCACATTTTTTCCCTGCTACTTCGTCCAGGCGCTGTGCCGCCGCTACTTCCTGCGTCCATCTCTTTCACCTCTCTTAGTTTAAATTTCGTATATAAATTTATTTTATACTACATCCTGTCTGTTGTCAATGTAGAAAAGCTGCATGTAAACGATATTTTACATCCATTTTTACCGCCGGCATACGATTTGCGTCTGCAAAAAATGGCACAGCTGCATAAGAGGCATTTCCTTTCCGCAAACTTCGTAAGCATACGGAGAAAGCTCCCCCAAAGCATACTGCTGCTCGCCGTCATAAAGCGCGCATAAAAAATACTCGTCACTTATATTATAAGGCTTTAACTTCGCATACGGCCCCGGCAGTCTGACACGAAACCGGTAAAGCAAAAGCCCAGGTAATTCTACCGCTGGAGGCTGTCCTGTAAAAACCACACATCCGTCCGACAAGGGGAGTTGTTCACGGATTTTTTGCGGAGCAATAATAACCTGGCAGTTTGCAAGAATCTTTGAATTTTTGTGTACGGCAATATACGCGCCGCTGCTTTCCATAATTTCCTCTGCTGCGTCTGCATATATCGGGTAGTTTGCGCTGACCGCGTGGATGTAGGCGGAAAAAGGTAAAAGCGCGTTTAAAAGGCTGCTGTGCGCGCCCGCCGGGTCATACAGCCCAATTTTCAGGCGATATGGCTCAATGTCAAGCGCCTGCAAAACCTGCAGTGCACCGTTTTCCGCCATACGGTGCATAAACGCAAAACTGCGGTAACGCCGCAGTCCGGGCGGCAGCGGCTCTTTTCCGCTGTACAATAAGGCTGTTTTTCCTTCCCCCAGCACTTTTGTAAGCTTTCTCCATGAAATTGTTCTGCGTTTTCTTTCATATAACACATGGTGTACAGTTACCTCTCTGTATGTGCGCCGTTCTATATGCAGCTGGTTTCTCTGCAGACACGCTCGCAACCTTTGCAACCCGTCCTGCGGCTGGTTCTCTTCAATTGTCAGTGCGGTAATCATATGGGCACCCCTTTGGTTTTGACAGTATAACTATGTATATGCCAATACCGCCGGCTTTATTGCACAAAAATTCTTTTACAAGCAATGCAACACTGCATGTTTCTTTTCTGCATTGTCTGTTCACCTGCGCTTTTGGGTATGTGTATAACGCAAGAAGAGGCATGGCAGTAAGCCAGCCATGCCTCTTTGTACTTTTTCCATTTTATACAATAATGCTTTCCCCGTCCATTTCTTCGGGCTGCGGCAATCCCATAACCTTGAGCATTGTCGGCGCAATATCCGCTAGCCTGCCGCCCGTACGCAGCCTGCACGGATAACCCACAACGCAAAACGGAACAGGGTTTGTGGTGTGCGCCGTAAACGGCTCTCCGTCCTCTGCAACCATTTTATCCGCATTTCCGTGGTCTGCCGTAATCAACGAAACACCGCCCATTTTTGCAATTGCGTCCGTTACTCTGCCCACGCAAGTATCAACGGCTTCCACCGCCTTAACGGCCGCTTCAAACACACCGGTATGCCCTACCATATCGCAATTTGCAAAATTCAGAATGATCACGTCATATTGGCCGCTTTCAATTCGTCGTATACACTGGTCCGTTACCTCGTATGCACTCATTTCCGGCTGCAAATCATACGTTGCAACCTTTGGCGAGGCAACCAAAACCCTGTCTTCCCCCGGATAGGTCTTTTCCACGCCGCCGTTAAAGAAAAACGTTACATGCGCGTATTTTTCCGTTTCTGCAATACGCAGCTGTGTTAATCCCTTATCCGATATATATTCTCCAAACGTATTTTTCAGCGACTGCGGCCGAAACGCGACGTCTACGTTGGGCATGGTCGCGTCATACTGCGTCATGCAGACATAGTGCAGTGGAAAAAAGCCCTTTTCCCGTGAAAAGCCGTCAAAGCTCTCATCTACAAAGCAGCGTGTAATTTCCCTTGCTCTGTCGGGCCGGAAATTAAAGAAAATAATGCTGTCGTCTGCAGAAATCTGTGCATTTTCGGCACAGACCGTCGGGACAACAAATTCATCCGTTACGTTTGCATCATACGAATCCTGCACAGCCTGAACCGGGCAAACGCAGCGATTGCCTTTACCGTAAACCATAGCAGCATATGCCTTTTCCACACGTTCCCAACGGTTGTCCCTGTCCATTGCATAATAACGGCCCATTACGGTTGCAATTTTTCCTATACCCATTTCTTCCATTTTTTCCACGCAGGCGCGCACATATTCTTTTCCGCTGCTCGGCGGTACATCCCTGCCATCCAAAAGCGCATGTACATACACCTTTTGCACACCCTGCCGCTTTGCCATTTCCAAAATAGCATATAAATGGCTGTTATGGCTGTGTACGCCGCCGTCTGATAAAAGGCCCAGAATATGCAGGGCTGTACCTTTTTCCTTTACATTGCGCATAGCCTTTAAAAGTGCTTCGTTTTCAAAAAAACTTCCGTCGTCAACGGCCTTGGTAATTCTTGTCAGCTCCTGATATACAACACGCCCTGCGCCGATATTGGTATGACCGACCTCGCTATTCCCCATCTGTCCGTCCGGCAGACCAACGTCCATGCCAGAAGCGCCAATACGCGTCAACGGATTATTTGCAAACAGCCGGTCCAAATTAGGTGTCTTCGCCGCTTCAATGGCGTTTCCCTTATGGCCGCCAAAGCCAAAACCGTCCATAATAATCAAAATCAAAGGTTTTTTCATATGCCTCTTTCCTTTCCAAATGAAACTTCCTGTCTGGTTTCACTTTTTCATCTGCCCGTTTTTACCCCAGCCAGGTGAAAAAATGAAACACCAATTAAAAAGAAACCTTACGGGGCGGAAATGTTCCGCCCCGAATTCTATGTTTATTTTCCCGCCGCCTCTACGATGGCTGCAAATTTTTCTGCCACCAGTGAAGCGCCGCCGATCAGGCCGCCGTCCACATCGGGCTTACTCAAAAGCTCGTCTGCATTCTTTTCGTTCATGGAGCCGCCGTACTGAATGGTCACGCCGTCGGCCGCTTCTCTTCCGTATATATCCGCAAGCACATTGCGGATAATCGCGCAAACTTCCTGTGCTTGCTCGGCCGTTGCGGTTTTTCCCGTTCCAATTGCCCATACAGGCTCATATGCGATAATAATATTTTTCAGGTCTTCCTTTGCAACGCCGTTTAAGGCAAGCTTTGTCTGGGATTCTACCAACGCGGCGGTGATATCCATTTCACGCTGTGCAAGCGATTCCCCTACGCACAAAATTACCGTCAAGCCTTCCTCCAGTGCGGCCTTTACACGCTGGTTTACCGTAACGTCCGTTTCTCCAAAATACTGCCTGCGTTCACTGTGCCCAATAATAACATACGCTACGCCCATCTCTTTGAGCATGCCGGCGGAAATTTCCCCTGTAAACGCACCGGATTTTGCCCAATGGCAGTTTTCTGCACCAATCTTTATATTTGTTCCTTTCACAGCCGCAAGCGCGGCATCCAGATCCACGTAAGGAACACAGGCGATCACATCGCAGCCGGCGTCTTTGACAAGCGGTGCAATTTCCGCAAGCAGCGCCTTTGCTTCCTTTGGTGTTTTATTCATTTTCCAGTTGCCGGCAATAACGGCCTTTCTAAGCTGTTTATTCATCTTTCTGCTTCCTTTCCCGTATAGCGGTACGGTTTAAATTCTAAGGGCGGACAACACAGGATCCGCCCTTTCGTCTGTTTATTTTCTTATTTCTCATTCAGGCATGCAATGCCGGGCAGGATTAACCCTTCCAGGAATTCCAGCGAAGCGCCGCCGCCTGTGGAAATATGTGTCATCTTGTCTGCAAAGCCCAGCTTTTCAACCGCAGCAGCAGAATCGCCGCCGCCAATAATGGATATTGCACCGCTTTCTGCAACTGCTTTTGCAACGGCAATGGTTCCAGCTGCAAAATTATCCCATTCCGAAACGCCCATTGGGCCGTTCCACACAACCGTGCCTGCGCCTTTTACCGCATTTGTAAACAGCTCCATGGTTTTGGGGCCAATATCCAAACCCATCCAGCCGTCTGGAATATTATCGGAATCGACAATTTTGGCCTGTGCATCCGGCTTGTATTCGGTTGCAATCTTATTGTCCACCGGAATCAGGAACTTTACACCCTTTTCCTTTGCCTTCTGCATCATTTCCTTTGCAAGGTCAACCTTGTCATCTTCACAAATAGAAGTTCCAATCGAATAACCCTGCGCCTTAAAAAAGGTGTAGGCCATACCGCCGCCAATTATAAGCGTATCTACTTTTTCAATCAGGTTGTTGATCACGCCAATTTTATCAGATACCTTAGCACCGCCCAAAATAGCAACAAACGGCCTTTTGGGATTTGTAAGCGCGCCGCCCATAATGGTAATTTCCTTTAAAATCAGGTATCCACACACCGCAGGCAGATAATCTGCAACGCCGGCTGTAGAAGCATGCGCCCTGTGCGCCGTTCCAAACGCATCATTTACATAAATATCCGCCATTGAGGCAAGCTCTTTTGCAAGTTCGGGATCGTTCTTGGTCTCGCCAGGCATAAAACGCACATTTTCCAAAAGCTCTACATCGCCGTTTTGCAAAGAAGCAGCTATGCTTTTCGCACTTTCTCCTACAACGTCCTCCGCCATTTTTACTTCTTTACCCAGCACCTTGGAAAGATAAACCGCTACAGGCGCCAAAGAGAATTTTTTATTGAATTCACCCTTTGGACGGCCCAAATGTGAGCAAAGAATAACCTTTGCGTCATGATCCACCAGATACCGGATGGTCTTCATCGCTTCGTCAATACGCTTTGTGTCTGTAATGTTGCCGTTTTCATCAAACGGAACATTAAAATCACAGCGGACCAGTACCTTTTTGCCTGCTACGTCGATATCTTCGACAGATTTTTTGTTCAAATAATCCATGGTTGACATCCTTTCTGCATGTATAATTCCTTCGGTTTTAAGCCTGTAAATTTATGAACATTCGCTTATCTATTGTATAACAGAAATTTCCATTTTTCAATACTTCTCAGATGCTATTTTGCAGGAATTTCTGATATTTTTCGTCCCACCTTTATAAAACGCGCGTATACGCAGCCCTATTCCTCCCAACTGTGTGTACGCAGCTGCCCCTGACACAAAAGCGACGGATAATTCCACTGCCGCAGCACCTCATATACACCAATCGCCACCGCATTTGACAGGTTTAAGCTGCGCGCCTGAGAACACATCGGTATACGTACGGTGGTGTCCGGGTTCGCATACAGCAAATCTTCGGGCAACCCCGCCGTTTCTTTTCCAAACAGCAAATACGCGCCGTCCGGGTAATTTATGTCAGAGTGTATATGCCTGGCTTTTGTGGAAAAATAGTAGTACGGACCGTTTGTTTTTTTAAAAAAATCCTGCAAATTGTCATAATACGTTATATCCAGGAGATTCCAGTAGTCCAGGCCCGCCCGCCTGAGTGCTTTTTCGCTTGTATCAAAACCCAGGGGCCGCACAAGATGCAGCCTGGCGCCTGTAACCGCACAGGTACGTGCAACATTGCCTGTATTTTGCGGAATTTCCGGTTCTACCATTACTATGTTCAGTTCCGCCATAATTATGAACAGTCCTTTCGTTTTTATCATTTCTAAAAACTCACTGCAATAAATCAAATAAGGGGTGGAAAAAATAATGACAACGCAGCAAGCGTTAATTACAACAGGAGAAATCTGGAGGTGTTATAAATTGGCAAAAAACACAATGAGTATGGTCAAGGGCATAGGCGCGGGCATTGCAACAGGCGTCGTTGTAGGTTATATGGGCAGCAAGCTTATGAAGACGTCCCCAAAGCGGATTAAAAAACGCGCGGGCAAAGCAATGCACGCAATGGGCGACCTGGTCGAAGGCGTATCTTATATGTTTAAATAACCAAACAAAATGTGCAGGGCATACATATTTATGTCCCTGCACATTTCTTTTTTCTAATTTGGGACAATCGTTCCTCCGCCAACGACAACATCGCCATCGTAAAAAACAACGGCCTGCCCCGGTGTGATTGCGCGCTGCCTTTCAGTAAATTCAACAATAACCTCACTTTCTGAAAGCGGGTGCACCACCGCCTTTGCTTCCTTCTGGCTGTAACGTGTTTTTGCCGTCACATGCAGTGGCGTATCCAGTCCCTTTACTGCAATAAAATTTACATCTCGCGCTTTCAGCCTGTTTGAAAACAGGTCCGTATTTTCACCCAGCGTAATCCGGTTGGAACCAGCATTCTTATCCAACACAAATAACGGATGCACATAACTTATGCCAAGCCCTTTTCTTTGTCCAATGGTATAATGGATAATTCCTCTATGCCGGCCAAGGGGCGTACCGTCCTTATATATAAAATCTCCCGGCACAGAAGCAACCCCCCATTCCTTTTCCAAAAAGCCTGCGTAATCTCCATCCTGAACAAAACAAATATCCTGGCTTTCCGCTTTTTGGGCGCTTACAAGCCCCATATTCTGGGCAAGCTGCCGCGCCTGTTTTTTTTGCATCGAGCCAAGGGGAAACAGCGTTCCCGCAAGCTGGCGTTGGGTCAGCATATACAGGACATAGGTCTGGTCTTTTGTAACGTCTGCCGCTTTTTTCAGCAAATAGCGTCCGCTTGCACTGTCATACACGCGCTGTACATAATGCCCCGTCGCAATCAAATCATATCCCATGGCTTGCGCCCGCTGCAAAAGCATTCCAAATTTAATATGCTTGTTACAGTCAATACAGGGGTTTGGCGTCAGCCCTTTTTTATACCCGCAGGCAAAGCGACTGATCACCTCTTGTTGGAACACATTGCAAAAATCAAAAACAACATGCGCAATCTCCAACTTATCGCAAACGCTTTTTGCATCCTGTATGGCATCAGTCCCGGCGCCTGCAGATGTTGCTTCAGCCGCAGCGCCGTTGTCTGCAAACAGACGCAGCGTCACACCGCTGACGTGATAGCCCTGTTCCAAAAGCAGCGCTGCCGCTACAGAGCTGTCCACGCCGCCGCTCATGCCTACCAAAACCTTTTCCTGCAATTCTGCCTCACCTCCCGGCCAGCTTTCTGTTAAAGCATAATTGCTTCTTTTTCACACACATTTAGCCGCCCAATTCTATCATTTTATTAATACATCTTACAGCGGCAATCCTTTGTTCCTCTTCCATAATGATTTCTTCGCCGCCTGTTCCCTGCACGCAGTGCAGCACGTCTATCAGCGAGGTTGCTTTCATATCGGGACAGAGCAAACGACTGGAAAGCGGATAAAAGCTTTTTTCGGGACATGCGTATTGCAAATGCTGCGCAATGCTGATTTCTGTCCCAATAATAAACGCTTGGTGGTCAGACTGCTTTGCAAATTGCATAATGGCAGAGGTAGAACCGACAAAGTCGGCATGTTTTAAAACCTCCGGTACACATTCCGGGTGCGCAAGCAGCAGCGCGTCTTTATGCTGTGCCCTGCTTTTTTGCGCCTGCTCCCCTGTTATGGCTGCATGCACCGGGCAGCAGCCGTCCATTAATACAACCTCTTTTTCCGGAAAGTGTTTTTTTACATAGCTTCCCAAATTCCGGTCAGGTAAAAACAGAATTTTATCATTTTTTATATTGCCAACGATCTGCAGCGCGGAAGAAGACGTTACGCATACGTCGCACTGCGTTTTCAACGCAGCGCTGGTGTTAATATACGCCACTACAGTAAACCCCGGGTTTTTCCTTTTAAAATCCGCAACCTGCTGCGGGGTAATCTGCTCAGCCATAGGGCATCCCGCACAGGGGCTGGATAAAATCACCTGTTTCTGTGGAGACAGCATTTTTACCGTCTCTGCCATAAAGCGGACCCCGCACAACACAATCACAGACTGCGGCGCAGTTTTTGCCATAACGCTCAGCTGATAAGAATCGCCCGTAAAATCGGCAACTTCCAGAATATCGTGGGTCTGGTAGCTGTGCGCCAGTATGCATACGTTGTTTTCTTTCTTGAGTTGAAGAATTGCGTCCTGTATTTCTCTTAATTTCATCCCGCTATACCCCGTTGTCTGCTTACGCCATTGTTTTAACAAGCACGGCCTTTTGCGCGTGCAGGCGGTTTTCCGCTTCTTCAAAAATCTCCCCGGCGTGCGCCTCAAACACTTTTTCTGTAATCTCTTCCTCTCTGTGCGCCGGCAGGCAATGCTGTACCATGGCGTCGGGCTTTGCCGCAGCCATTAGTTCGTCGTTAATCTGGTACCCTTTAAACGCCTGCGCACGTTTTTTCGCTTCCTCCTCCTGCCCCATGGAAGCCCATACATCTGTAATTACCACGTCTGCATCCTGTGCAGCGTCAAGTGGCGCCCTGTGCAGAGAAAACGCAGAACCATACGCCTTTGCAAATTCTAAAATACCGGCGTCGGGATCGTACCCCTGCGGACAGGCGACAGATACCTGCATACCGGTTTTCAGTCCGCCCACAATCAGAGAATGCATCATATTGTTGCCATCACCGATAAAACACATCTTCAGGCCGTCCAAACGGCCCTTGTATTCACGGATCGTCATTAAATCTGCAAGCACCTGGCAGGGATGGCAAAAATCGGTAAGACCATTAATGACAGAAATATTTCCATACCGTGCCAGCGCTTCCACCTCTTCCTGCGCAAACGTACGGATCATAATGCCGTCCAAAAAGCGGGACAATACCCTGGCTGTGTCCTGCACAGGTTCCCCCCTGCCAATCTGCAGGTCGTTTGCCGACAAAAATAACGGCATGCCGCCAAGCTGGTACATCCCCACTTCAAAAGACACTCTGGTTCTGGTAGACGCCTTTTGAAAAACCATACCCAATGTTTTTCCCTGCAAATGCCTGTGCGCAATTCCATGCTTCTGTTCATATTTCAACTGGTCTGCAAGGTTAAGTATATCAATGATTTCTTCTCCGGAAAGGTCCAATAGCTTTAATAAATGCTTCATCTCTTTCTTCCTTTCGTTTTAAGCTAAACGCTTTTTATATACAGGCCTTTAATATGGAAAGGCCCCTGTCAATCTCTTCATACGTAATGGTAAGCGGGGGCAGCAACCGCAAAAGCTCCTTGGCTGTAAGAACAAGCAGTCCATTTTTCACACACTTCTCAGCGGTCTGTCTGGCGCTCCCCTTCTTCAACGCCAGGCCCAGCATCATACCCATACCGCGCACCTGCGCGATCTGCTCCATCTGCAGCAGCGCATTTTTGATGTATGCACCCTTTTGAGCTACCTGCTGCAAAAAAGCGGGGTCTTTTACCTTCTCAAGCACATATGCCGCACCGGCGCACGCTATAGGGTTTCCTCCGTAGGTTGTACCGTGCGTACCGCTGTCAAGCACGCCGGAAAGCTCCGCGCTGCACAGACATGCACCGATCGGAAGGCCGCCGCCCAATCCCTTTGCAGACGTTACGACATCCGGCTGAATCCCATAATTTTCATAGCAGAACAGCCTGCCGGTACGCCCCATACCGGTTTGCACCTCGTCAATCATCAAAAGCAGGTTGTTTTCCCTGCAAAAATCATAAAGCTCCAGTACAAATTCCTTCTCCAGCGGACAAACGCCGCCTTCGCCCTGGATCAACTCAATCATCACCGCACAAGTATCCTGATCCGCACTCGCCCGCACACTGTGCATGTCGTTTGCTTTTGCAAACGAAAAGCCGCCTGTAAACGGGAAAAAATAATTATGAAAAACATTCTGCCCTGTTGCGGAAAGCGTTGTAATTGTTCTTCCGTGAAAGGAATTTTCCAGACAAATAATATTGGTGCGGGATTTTCCAAACTTGTCAAAACTGTATTTGCGCGCAAGCTTAATTGCGCATTCGTTTGCCTCTGCGCCGGAATTTGCAAAAAATACTTTGTCAAATCCGGTTGCCGTACACAGCTTTTTTGCAAGCTGCGTCTGTACAGGGCTGTAATATAAATTAGACGTATGCTGAATTTCTTTTGCCTGCCTGGTTACCGCCTCAACCCAACCGCTGTCGCTGTAACCCAGGCAGTTTACACCAATTCCGCTTGTAAAATCTATATATTCCCGGCCGTCTGTATCTTTGGCTATGGCGCCCTTTCCGCTTACCAGCGCTACGTTAAAACGATTGTAGGTGTGCATAACATATTGCTGCTCGTCCTGCTGAATCTGCCGTAAATTCATCGTATCCCTCTTTTCCGTAAAATTATTTGGTTTGACAGGAAAAAACCGTAAGATCTTCCCTGTACAAAAATCCTAAAGAGCGCCAAAACGCCTTTCCCGCTTCATTGTCATAAAAACAGAAAATATGCGTTTTATCAATGCCTTCGTTTTGAAGGCCGGACAGCGCCCGCTGCGCCATTGCCCTGGCTATTCCTTTTCTTCTGTAATGGGGCATTACCGCCATATGGTGGATAAAACCACGCCTGCCGTCGTGTCCTGCAAGCACTGTGCCGACAATTTTTTCGCCTTCTACGGCAACCTGGCTTAAGCCCGGATTGCGATCCAGGTAGCGGCGTATTGCGTCTTTGCTGTCAGCGCTTGACAAAGCGCGTTTTGATGTAATTTGCCACATGGCATAAATCTCTTCATAATCCTGTATCTGCATCTGCCTGATCGTCATATATGCCTCTCTTTACATTTTATCAATAAAACATTGTACCAATGCCTTCATCAGAAAACATTTCAATTAAAATAGAATGCGCAATCCTGCCGTCAATAATATGCGCCCGTTTTACACCCTGGCGGACCGCCTCTACGCAGCAGTCGATTTTGGGAATCATACCACCGCTTATAATCCCTTCTCTTTTCAAGCTGGGTACATCACTCACATTCACAACCGGGATCAGTGTGTTCTCGTCTTCTTTGTCGCGCAGGAGGCCGCGTATATCTGTCATCAAAATCAGTTTGCACGCGCCGATTTTTGAGGCAATCTGCGCAGCTGCAATATCTGCGTTAATATTGAAAACCTCGCCTTTATAACCACCCGCCACCGTAGATATAATGGGAACATAGCCTTTTTCTATTGCATCTTCAATCACCGTGGGGTTGACCTCTGTGATTTCCCCCACAAATCCAAGGTCCTGCGCGCTTGCAAGCTTTTGCGCCATAAGCATGCGGGAATCCAGCCCGCAAAGGCCTAAAGCTTTGCCGCCGTGCGCCTCCAAATGCTGCACAAGGCTCTTATTGACTTTTCCGGCAAGCACCATCTGCACAATGTCTATGGTCTCCGCATCTGTAACGCGCATGCCGCCCACAAATTTGCTTTCTTTTCCAATCTTCTGCAGCATTTGGTTAATTTCTGGACCGCCGCCATGTACAAGCACCACGTTAATGCCCACCAGCTGCATTAGAACAATATCGCTCATGACGGCGCTTTTCAGCTGCTGGCTGATCATGGCATTGCCGCCGTATTTCACAACGACGGTTTGTCCGGCATATTTCTGGATATATGGCAAAGCCTGTACCAGTACCTGCGCTCTTTCTTCATTTGTAATATCCATACAGTATTTTCTTCCTTCCACGTTTTAATTGCCTCTGCGGCATAAAGACGTCGTTCCCGCGGCGGTATGGTAAAAACGTGCTGCCCGCAATATAGATGGCAGGCAGCCGCCTGTTTAGGTACGGTAATCTCCGTTAATTTTTACATATTCGTACGTCAGATCGCAGCCGTAGGCCTGCGCCGCACCATTTCCATCGTTTAAAAAAATCTGTATTGTAATTTCGTTTTCGCCCAAAACTTCCTTTGCCTTTTGCTCGTCAAAAAAGATCCCCGCGCCGCCTTTACATACCGGTAATTCGCCTTTTTGTGAAGCAAACGTTACGTCCACCTTCTGCACATCCACATTGCAGCCGCTATAGCCAATTGCACAGAGCACCCTGCCCCAGTTTGCGTCTTCACCAAACATGGCCGCTTTTAAAAGGCTGGAGTTAATTACCGTTTTCGCAACGCCCTTTGCGTCTTCCTCCGTTTTCGCACCACTTACCGAACAAATCAAAAGTTTTGTGGCGCCCTCACCGTCTCCTGCAAGCATTTTTGCAAGCTTCCGGCACAAAACAGTAAGGGCTCTTGTAAACAGCCTGTAGTTTTCATCTTCTTTTTCAATCGTGCGGTTTCCGGCTTTTCCGGACGCTAAAATGGCAAGTGTATCGTTTGTGGAGGTATCCCCATCCACACTGACCATATTATAGCTTACATCTGCCGCCTCCTTGAGCGCCCGCCTAAGCATATTGGGCGCTATGGCCGCATCCGTAGTAATAAAGCTTAACATGGTAGCCATGTTAATATGAATCATCCCGCTGCCCTTTGCAATCCCGCCAAGCAAAATTGTTTTTCCGTCTATGTTACACCGCACCGCGGCTTCCTTTTTCCTGGTGTCTGTGGTCATAATTGCCTCTGCGGCGTCTGTACCTCCCGTTTTGGAAAGCAGGCCGGCCAGCCTTTCCGCGTTTTTCCGGATTGGCTCAATTGGTAAAATCTGTCCAATTACGCCAGTTGATGCTACAATTACGTCCTGCTTGCTGATATGCAAAACGTCCGCTGCAATTTTGCACATTTCTTCGGCCTTTTCCATTCCGTCAAAATTACAGGTATTTGCATTGCCGCTGTTTGCAATAACCGCCTGCGCCCTGCCGTTTTTTAAATGTTCTCTGGTAACCAGCACCGGCGCGCCTTTTACCAGATTTTGCGTATAGACCGCAGCAGCGCTGCACGGCACATCGCTGTAAATCAGGGCAACATCGCGCTTTTGCGTATTGCCCGGTTTAATTGAACAGCACAGCCCGGCGGCGGTAAACCCCTGCGGAGCTGTAATTCCGCCGTCTACAAAGGTAAATTCCATTGCACATGTCCTCCCTCGGCTAAAATGCGGGCGGCATCATGGTAAGCCCTGCCGTCTCATCCAGCCCAAATACCAGGTTCATATTTTGTATAGCCTGCCCTGCCGCGCCTTTAACCATATTATCAATGGCAGACACAGCAATCAGCGTGTGGGTACGCATGTCAACATGCACCGAAATATCGCAGAAATTTGAATACTTAATATTGTGTATATCGGCAACCGCGCCGTCCGGCAGCAAGCGGACAAAAAATGCATCCCTGTAAAACGACCGGTATGCTTTTTTGATTTGTTCTGCTGTTACCCCGTCCTGTAAGGGCGCATAACAGGTGGACAAGATCCCTCTGTTGACCGGCAAAAGGTGCGGCACAAACGTAATTTTTACGGCTTTCCCCGCCAAATGGGAAAGTGTTTGCTCAATTTCAGGTGTATGGCGGTGCGCGGCTACCTTATAAGGATGAAACCCTTCGTTTAAATCTGGATAATGCGTTCCCTGGGAAAGCCCCCTTCCAGCACCCGTGACGCCGGACTTACAGTCGGCAATTATTCCCTGGCGCTTTACAAGCCCCATCTTTACGGCCGGCGCCAGCGCCAGCGGTACGCCCGTGGTATAACAGCCGGGGTTTGCAATAATCTTTTTTCCCCTGATGTTCTCACGGAACAACTCCGGCAAAGCGTATACGGCATTTTGATGGAGTGTCTTGTCCTTATATTCACCGCCGTACCATTCCTTATAGTCCTCCTCGTTTTCCAAACGAAAATCTGCGCCCAGATCAATAAAGATCTTATCGTTATCAAAACATTGCTTTGCAAGGTCCTGTGAAAGCCCATGCGGCAGTGCGGCAAATATAACGTCGCTTTTATTGACCACATCGTCCGCCCTTTCGCAAACCATATCGTTCAGCCCGAGGTACGCCGGGTACACGCTGCTGAGCGCTTTTCCTTCAAAGGTAACAGAGCTAACGGCAGAAATTTCCGCATATGGATGCGCCGTCAGCAAGCGCACAAGTTCTGCGCCCGCATAACCTGTTGCGCCGATAATACCGGCTTTTATCATATAAGGTCACCCCTTCATTTTTACATCTCTTTCTGTAAAGCCTTTCGCACAAGACGGATCTGGCTTTCCACACTGTGCGCCGCAGGCCCTCCATATGTACTGCGGCCATTGACGCAAGCCTCTAAAGTGATCGCTTCAAAGACGTCCGTTTCAAATTTATCGCATATGGCTTTATATTCCTCTATCGGCAGTGTTTCCAGCGTCAGGCCTTTTTCCATACACCTTGCCACCAGCATCCCCGTCGCCTTGTATGCGTCGCGGAACGGAAGGCCCTTTTTCACCAGGTAATCGGCACAGTCCGTAGCGTTGATAAAACCGCCTGCAGCGGCTTTGCGCATATTATCGGGCAGCACCCTCATTGTGCTCAGCATAGGAATAAAGGCAGTCAGGCACATTTTTACCGTATCAAACGCGTCAAAGATCGCTTCTTTATCTTCCTGCATGTCCTTGTTATACGCAAGCGGCGTACCCTTCATAACGGTTAAAAGCGTCGTCAGATCCCCAAATACCCTGCCGGATTTCCCCCGCACCAACTCTGCAATGTCCGGATTCTTCTTCTGCGGCATAATACTTGACCCTGTTGAAAACGCATCGTCAAGCTCTACAAATTTGAACTCCCACGAGCACCACAGGATAATTTCTTCCGAAAAACGGGACAGATGCACCATTATAATGGAAAGTGCTGCGGCAAGCTCCATGCAAAAATCCCTGTCCGAAACGCCGTCCAGGCTGTTTTGCGTAATATCCGGAAAACCCAGCAGCTCGGCCGTTATTTGCCTGTTGATCGGATAGGTCGTACAGGCAAGCGCACCGGAACCAAGCGGCATTATATTCATTCTTTTTACCGCATCCTTCAGCCTTGCAAGGTCGCGCAGAAACATCTGTGCATAGGCCATCAAATGGTGCCCAAATGTAACAGGCTGCGCCCTTTGCAAATGTGTATAGCCCGGCATTACCGTTTGCGTATGCGCCTGGGCTGTATCGCAAAGAAGCAAAATAAGCTCCGTTAAAAGCTTCTGCAAAGCGCCGCTTTCGTTTTTCAAATACATACGGATGTCCAGTGCCACCTGGTCATTTCTGCTTCTTGCCGTATGCAGGCGCTTGCCCGTATCCCCAAGCCGTTTTGTCAGTTCTCCTTCAATAAAAGTGTGAATATCTTCCGCCTCCGGGTCAATCGGCAGCGCCCCCGATTCTATATCCTGCAAAATCCCTTCCAGCCCGTTGCAGATCTTTTCGGCTTCGCTGCGCGCTATAATCCCACATTGCCCAAGCATGGTGGCATGCGCTATACTGCCGTGTATATCTTCCCTGTACATCCTCTGGTCAAAGGATATGGAAGAGTTAAAATCATTTGTCGTCTTGCTGATCTCCTTTTGGAACCGCCCTGTCCATAGCTTCATTTTTTCACCTCATAAAATCAGTACAGGGGGCGGAGAACATCCTCATCCGCCCCTTTTCTGTATTGCCAATATATCTTTTTGCAAAACCGGCCCGCTTAATTGCCATTGTCCGCCGGCATAGCTCACATTATTGAATAAGGCCCTTTTTTGCACGCACTTTAATCGGAAGCCCAAACAGATTAATAAACCCTGCCGAGTCATTCTGGTCGTATACCTCGTCTTCATCAAAGGTGGCCATTTCCTCGTCATATAAAGAATAAGGGGATGTAACACCGGCGTCAATAAGATTGCCTTTGTAAAGCTTCAGTTTTACTTCTCCCGTTACAGTCTGCTGGGTGCTGTCCACAAACGCTGAAAGCGCCTCGCGCAGTGGAGTATACCACTGGCCATAATACACAAGCTCTGCAAAGCGGTTCGCCACATTCTGTTTATAATGAAGCGTATCTCTATCCAGGCAAATCTCTTCAAGCTTGCTGTGCGCCGCATACAAAATGGTGCCGCCGGGTGTTTCATATACGCCTCTGGCTTTCATCCCGACCAACCTGTTTTCAACCATATCCACAATGCCAATGCCGTTTCTTCCGCCTATTGTATTAAGTTCCTTTACAATAGAGACCGCATCCATTTGCTCGCCGTTGACTGCAACAGGAACGCCCTTATCAAAGGTAATGGAAACATACTCCGGTTTGTCCGGCGCCTGCATGGGCGAAACGCCAAGCTCCAAAAAACCGGGCTGCTCGTACTTCGGTTCGTTTGCCGGATCCTCCAGGTCAAGGCCTTCGTGAGAAAGATGCCAGATGTTTTTGTCTTTGGAGTAGTTGGTTTCCCTGTTAATCTTCAGTGGGATTCCCTTTTTCTCCGCATAAGCAATTTCTTCTTCTCTAGATTTAAATTCCCATGTCCTCCACGGGGCAATAATCGTCATATCGGGCGCATACGCCTTAATTGCAAGCTCAAAGCGCACCTGGTCATTACCCTTGCCTGTGCAGCCATGACAAATTGCATCGGCACCCTCTTTTTTTGCAATCTCCACAATTCTTTTTGCAATGACCGGCCTTGCAAAAGAGGTCCCCAACAGGTATTTGCCCTCATAAATCGCGCCTGCCTTCAGCGTGGGCCAGACGTACTCCTCAATAAACTCTTTATTCAAATCCTCAATATACAGCTTGGAAGCACCGGTCCGAATTGCCTTTTCCTCCAGTCCCTCCAGCTCGGTTCCCTGTCCAACGTCGCCAGATACCGCGATTACCTCGCAGTCGTCATAGTGCTCTTTGAGCCACGGAATAATAATAGAGGTATCCAACCCGCCGGAATAAGCCAAAACAACTTTTTTAATTTTCTTTTGCATAATAAGCGCCTCCATATATGCTGTTATCGTTTTTCATGCTTCTGCCGTATGGGTAACATTATACACGTTCTATGCAAAAAATCAAGCGTTTTATGCATAAATATTCAATCGCTTTGTTTTTTGTAGCCATAGCCAAAAACGCCTTTTTTTCTGCTTTTCAATTATGCAAAATATCCATTCTATATGAAACAAACGTGCCTTTTTGGCGAAAAGACAAAAAAATATGCCAGACTTTTTTCTTGAACAAAACTGCGGATCGAATTGTATAATATGCAAATGCATTTGTATATTATGCATGCCGGTGCTATAATCTGCATATATTGAAAAGCTTATAAACATCCATCCATAAAGGAGGCAGCCATATATGAACGAATTTACACAGACAGACTGTCTGGCGCTTCATGACAATCTGTTTAAACTGATCGGAAAGGACTGGATGCTTGTTACCGCAGGCGATCAAAAATCGTACAACACCATGACGGCCAGCTGGGGCGGCGCCGGCGTGCTTTGGAACAAAAATGTGGCGTTTACTTTTATCCGGCCCCAGCGCTATACTCTTCCGTTTATGGAAGCAAACGATTACTACACCCTTTCGTTCTATCCGGAAGACATGCGCAGCGCCCTGTCCTATTGCGGAGCAAAATCCGGCCGCAACGTGGACAAAGCAAAAGAAACAGGGCTTATCCCGGTTTTTGACGAAAAAGCACCGTATTTTTCACAGGCCCGTTTGGTGCTTGTGTGCAAAAAGCTGTATGCGCAGGATCTTACCCCCAGCTGCTTTATCGACAAAACGCTTGACAACAACTATAAAGAAAAAGATTACCATAAAATGTTTATTGGCGAAATTGTAAAAGTACTGAGCAAAAACTAAGCCATCTACACAGGAAAGGATACCGGTATGGAAAGAAAAACGGCGCTGGTCACAGGCGCTGGGCGCGGCATTGGCGCGCAGACAGCAAAGCTGTTTGCGCAAAACGGATACACAGTGGCCATCCACTGCAATACAAGCACACAGCAGGCGCAGACCGTCGTCCGGAATATTTTGTCGCAAAACGGGCGCGCCGCAGTCTTCCAGGCCGATATCCAGGATGCGCAGCAGGTAAATGCAATGGTCCGTTGTATTGAAGAGAAATTTGGCGCTATAGACGTACTGGTCAATAATGCCGGCATTGCGCAGCAAAAGCTGTTTACAGATATTACCGATCAGGATTGGCAAACCATGATCGCTACAAATTTAACCGGCGTCTTCTATTGCTGCCGCGCCGTTTTACCGTCGATGCTGCGCAGGCACACCGGTTCCATTGTAAACGTTTCCTCCATGTGGGGTCGCACGGGAGCCAGCTGCGAGGTCCATTACAGTGCGGCAAAGGGCGGCGTAATTGCGCTTACAAAAGCGCTTGCAAAAGAAGTGGCCCCAAGCGGCGTTCGCGTAAACTGCGTGGCGCCCGGCGTGATTCAAACCGATATGCTTGCAGGCCTTGACCAGTCTGCGCTTGCCAATTTGGAAAGCGAAACGCCGCTTTTACGGCTGGGAACCGCCGAGGACGTGGCAAACGCCGTTTATTTTCTGGCAAACCACACCGCCGCCTTTATTACCGGGCAGACGCTTGGCGTCGACGGAGGGTTTGTCATCTGAACGCATAAGAAAAAAGGCTCCGGAGCAGCCGCTCCAGAGCCTTTTTATTTTCATAAGAAACAAAAATCTTAATCTTCAATATCTCTGGTAAAGCATCTGGTAATTGCTGCAATACCGCCGGCAATCAAGATAAAGCCGCTTAAGAAGCTGGTTGTTCCAACTGCTGTAATCACCGGGTTGCAGAATACGGCGATGCCGCCAATAATACAGATAATGCCCCAGGTGGTCAGCCAGCCCCAGCCTTTTGCCCCCAGTTTATGCAGGTCAAAGGAACGGATCGTCTCGGAAATACCCGAAAACAGCAACCACAGCCCAAGAAAGGTTGAAATTGCAATGGCGAACAGCCCTTCGTTGTATCTGCTAAAACAGATCAGCGCGCCCAAAATCAGGGATAAAAGCCCATCTGCAAGGATCCAGCCCGCACCCATCATAACCTTGCTTGTTCGGGCATAGGCAATCATACTTATAATACCGGAAATAATCAACGCCGCTCCAAAAATCACTTCCGTTACAACGTATGCTGAAAGCGGGTTAAAAAACGCCGCGCATCCCCCCAATATTAAAACAATACCGGTGATTACCCACAGCACTTTTACAAACGTGTTCATAGTTTCCTCCTCCAAACAAAAGTTTTATAACAGAACGTCTGCTTATAATATACCATACGGTAAAATTTGTGTAAAGAAAAACCTTCTGAAAATACAGCCAAAAAACGGAAGAATTCTTTGTGCTATCCGCCGTTTTTACTTTCTTCCCTTAAAACCGTCTTTCAGCGAAACGCTGCGGTTAAATACCGGTTTTTGCGGCGTTGTATCCTTACTGTCCAGACAAAAATACCCCAAACGCATAAACTGAAACGATTCCAGCGGCGCAGCCTCCAGCACAGAACGCTCCGCTTTACAGTGGTCCAGCGTGGTAAGCGACTGCGGGTTCACATAATCCAGAAAATTTTTGTCGCCCGCATCGGGGTCCGGCACTGTAAACAGGCTTTCATACAGCCGCACCTGTGCGTCCACCGCCGTTTGTGCATCCACCCAATGTACAGTCCCCCTGACCTTTCTTCCGTCCGCGGCATTGCCGCCCCGGCTTTGGGGGTCATAGGTTGCATAAACCTCCGTTACGTTTCCATCCGCATCTTTTTTGCACCCCGTACAGCGTACAATATAGGTGGATTTCAGGCGCACCTCATTCCCCGGAAAAAAGCGGAAGTACCCCTTGGCCGGCGTTTCCATAAAGTCGTCGCGCTCAATAAACAACTCCCTGGAAAAGAGGATCGTGCGGCTGCCGTCCTGCGGCCTGTTTGGGTTGTTTTCCACTTCAAAGGTTTCCGTTTTCCCTTCCGGATAGTTTGTAATCACCAGCCTGATCGGGTGCAGCACCACCATCACGCGCCGGGCCGACTCGTTGAGGTCTTCACGCAGGCAATGCTCCAAAAAACTGTATTCCACCGTGCTGTTAACCTTTGAAACACCAATTCTGTCACAGAAATTGCGGATCGCCCCGGGCGTATAGCCCCTGCGGCGCAACCCGCAGAGCGTGGGCATGCGCGGGTCGTCCCAGCCGTCTACATACCCCTGCTCCACCAGTGTGCGCAGGCGGCGCTTGCTCATCACGGTATGGTTGATCCCCAGGCGTGCAAATTCGATCTGGCGCGGCTTGGAAGGCGCGCTGATATTGCGGATCACCCAGTCGTACAGCGGCCGGTGGTCTTCAAATTCCAGCGAACACAGGGAATGGGTGATTCCTTCCATTGCGTCTTCAATCGGGTGGGCAAAATCATACATTGGGTAAATACACCATGTATCGCTCGTCCGGTGATGGCGGATCCGGTTGATCCTGTATAAAACGGGGTCGCGCATATTAAAGTTGCCGGAGGCAAGATCAATTTTTGCACGCAGCGTCATTTTTCCGTCTTCAAACTCCCCGGCGCGCATACGCCGGAAAAGGTCCAGGCTTTCTTCCACCGGCCTTTCGCGGTACGGGCTTTTCGCAGGGTTCGAAAGGTCCCCCCTGTTTTCACGCATTTGTTCGGGTGAAAGCTCGCAGACATAAGCAAGCCCTTTCTCTATTAGTTCAAGCGCGTATTGGTACATCTGTTCAAAATAATCCGAGGCATAGCAAAACCGGTCGCCCCAGTTGAACCCAAGCCACCGGATGTCCTCTTGAATGGCATCCACATACTCGGCGTCTTCCTTTGTGGGGTTGGTGTCGTCCATGCGCAGGTTGCAAATTCCCGCGTATTTTTCCGCCGTTCCAAAATTTATGCAGATCGCTTTGGCATGGCCGATATGCAGGTACCCGTTGGGCTCCGGCGGAAAACGCGTGTGTACCGCCATCCCCGCAAACCGGCCGCCCTCCTTTATATCTTCGTCTATAAAATCATGGATAAAATTGGCGTTGCCTGTATTTTCCTCCGGTTTGTTCCGTTCTTCTGCCATAAAAACCTCTCCTCTCTTCTGTTGCCCGCAAACGGTTTTATGTCATTGCACTTCCAGCTTTTCAAGGCCCAGGCGCATTCTGCGCAGGGATTCTTCCCGCCCAAGTATGTCCAAAATCTCCACCGCGCCGCCGGGCGTAACCGTTTGCCCGGAAACGGCGATCCGCACCGGCCACATAACCGTGCCGTTTTTGACCTCTAACGCCTGGGCCAGACCTGTAAGACAATCCCGAATCTTTTCGTGATCCCAGCTTTGCAGGCCGCCAAGCCCTTCAAGCGCCGCTTTCAGCATAACAGGCGCGTTTTCCAGATTTGTCTTGCTTTTCTTATTGACAAACAGCATTTTGTCATAAGCAGGCTGCCGCACAAAAAATGCAACCAGCTCCGGTATTTGCGTCAGCTGCGTTACACGCTGCTGCAAAATAGCGGCAAGCTTGCCATAGTCCGCCGGCGTTTCTCCAAATACCTGCTGCAAATACGGTGCTGCCGCCTGTACAAACGTCTGCGGCGCCATTGCTTTGATATATTCCGCGTTAAACCAGGCAAGTTTGTCATAATCAAACACAGCCGGCGATTTACTGATTCCCTCTATACAAAACGCCTTTTCCAGCTCCGAAAGCGTAAACAATTCCCTGTTGTCCTTTGGGCACCAGCCCAAAAGCGCAATATAATTGACTATAGCCTGCGGCAGATAGCCCGCTTTTACCAAATCTTCAAAACCGGTCGCCCCATGCCGCTTGGAAAGCTTTGTAATATTGCCCTGGTCGTCTTTCCCCATAATCAGAGGCAAATGGATATACACGGGAATTTCCCACCCAAACGCCTGATAAAGCAGGTTGTATTTGGGGGTTGAGCTTAAATATTCGCTCCCCCTGACCACATGCGTAATCCCCATGGTATGGTCGTCTATTACATTTGCAAAGTTGTAAGTGGGGTAGCCGTCCGCTTTGATCAGAATCTGGTCCTGCAGCTCGCTGTTTTCAACCGTAATACTGCCGTATACCGCGTCTGTAAAGGTTGTAGCGCCTTCCTTCGGCATTTTTTGCCGGATCACATACGGTACGCCCTGCGCAAGCAGCCGCTCAATTTCCTGCGGCGGCAGATCCCTGCAGCGGCGGTCGTACCCGCCCCCTGCGTTGTCTTGCTGCAGCGCCTCCAGCCGCTCCTTTGTGCAAAAACAGCGGTAGGCTTTGCCCTGTTCAACCAGTTGCATGGCATACGGCAGGTACATTTCTCTGCGCTGGCTTTGTATATAAGGGCCGTAATCCCCGCCAACGTCCGGCCCTTCGTCATGCGTAATCCCAGCCGCCTGCAGCGTATTGTAAATTACGTCTACCGCGCCGTCCACCATACGCTGCTGGTCTGTGTCTTCAATGCGCAGAATAAATTTTCCGCCCTGCGATTTTGCAATTAAATACTCATAAAGCGCCGTACGCAAATTTCCTACATGCATAAATCCCGTAGGACTTGGCGCAAACCTTGTCCGTACCGTTTTACCCGCCATTGTTTTAAATCCCCTTTAAAAAATTCGCTATACATAAAAGCAAAAGTGTTTGTTGATTATTATACCAAATTTTCCTTATTTTTCAAACTTTTTTTGTTTTCCCGCAAACTTTCTGCGGGGTGCTCTATGCAGGCTTTTATTTTACCCGCCGCTTTCTGCGTTTATATAATTTTCTTTTAATAAATTTTTGTTCATTTCTTATGAAAGAAACGAACCAAAGATCACAAAAGGGGGAGGTTGCGATCCTCCCCCTTTTGATACCCCCTCAACCGCCTAAAGGGGGCGTTCCCCCTTTAGAATCCCCCCATAGGCTTTTTAATACAAAAATTATATGCAATCTAAAAAGTATTTAATTAGACAAAAATTTATAATAGTAGCCACTTTGGCTACTATTAAACCGCTGCAAGTTTTTTATGATATAGTAAACATAATAAAATTTAAAGAAAAACGTAAAAACAAATTTGAAGGGAAGACACGGCCTTATGAGCTTTGCGTTTGATTTTGATAAACTGGGGATCCGGCAAAGAAAAAAATGCAGCAGCAAATCCCTTTATATTGCCGACGAGGTCATTGCCGGCATTGAAGAAATTGCAAGCATCACCCATTCCAGTTTTAACAATGTTGCCACCAGCATGCTGGAAACACAGCTGAAAATTCTACAGCAAAGGTATAAAAACCAGAAAAAGGAAGTTCGCTTATAAACAAACGTTTATAAACAACAAAAGCAACCTTCTACCGCGGCTGCCTTTGTTCCTTCTTTTTTAAAAGCTGTTCCATCACTGTTATAACAGCGTTTAAATCTTCTTCTTTCAGTTCTTTTGCAAGCGCTGTTACCTTTCGTACCAAAACCGGGTTCTCCACCTCTTCTTCAAAAAAATCCGAAACAGAAATACCAAAATATTCACAAATATAAAGAAGTTCGGAAAGCGCCGGCAACGTATCGTTATTCATAATGTTGTTTATATAATTTTTGCTGTGCCCCAGGTCATAACTCATTTTATATTCTGAAATTCCTTTTTTAAGACGCAGCGCCGTTATTCTCTCACGTATAAAATTTTTGTCCATATAAACCACCTTTTTTCAAGGATATAATATTTTCAAAAAATAACTCCCCTTAAAAAGGTTATAAAGCCTTGAATTCTACCTTTTCCAATGGTAAAATATCCATATCCAACAGTATTGCACAGATATCGTTTTTTTGTTCTTATTTTTTTCCAAATGTTCTATAAAATTACAAAGACAAAACCCGCCGTTTTTCCATTGGCCTGCCCGCTTATCCTTACGGCATCTGTAAACACAATCTGCGTTTATGCCATTTTATTTGTTCCATCTATTTGTTCCATCGGTCAATGTCTTTTATATCAGAAAGCCCATAAATATAATCCAGGTTGACACGGTAATACTTTGCAAGAATAACAAGCATGGAAGCAGGAATTTCCGCTTGTCCCCGTTCATAACGCCCATATACTTTCCGATTGCAATGCAAAATATCCCCAACGTTTTGCTGTGTCATATCATGGTCTTCACGCAAATCTTTTAATCTTCTTAAATACATGAGAAGCACCTCATAGTAAAGGCTATCAAAAAACATTATATGCACCTTTTTATGACTTTATTCAAGATCAAGTTATATAATATATTTGCATATATTAATACATTAAAAAATACAACGTGAAATTATTTCACAAAACATTGCAGACCGGGCAACCGGAAAAGCAAAAAAGGACTATATCTAATAAAAACAAGGAGGACTAACCATGAAAACAAACACAAACAACAACCATCAGACAAAGGAAACCACCACCGCTGCATTTGAAAAAATGCAGATCCCGCCGGCGCCGCAGGGCGCGCCGCTGCCCAACAATGCACTGCCGTTTGCGCTGGATTACGACGCAATGGAAAAGATTGGCTTTGCGCTGTACTGCTTTGAAGACTTTGTGCGCATGCGCGGCGAATACTTCGACAGCGATTTTCTCAACAGCGCGCTGTATGATTTTATCCTTATCACCTTAAGCAACCTGCACAATTCTTCGCGCCAGATCTACATTGAAAGCTGCTACGACAACGTGCTCGACATGCTCGAACAAGCCATTAAGGCCAAAGACAAAATACCGGGGCAGCCAGCGTCCCCAAACAAAAAATCAGAAAAAAAGGGGCCGCAGCCATGACGGAAATAGAATGGAAATTTTTGCTTGCAAGACTGGCGCAGCATTTAAAAAAGCTGCGCCTGGAGTACCAGCTCACCTACCAAGAGGTCGCAGACTACTTAGACGTTGACCGCAGCACCTACTCCCGCTACGAACGCGGGATTGACGAACCCGAAATATGCGAGCTTGTGGCGCTTGCACAGCTGTACCACACAAGCACAGACTACCTGCTGGGCCACACGAACAACCGGCAACCCTCCGGCCTTTTGGATGGAATTTCAAATTATAAACAAAAAAGAAAGACGAATAAAATCTTATTAGAGAAAGAATTACACAACCCCGGCTTGATAAAGGATTGTCAGAATATAAACTCAGCTTAGATCTTGGATATAACAAAAGCTACATACAAAATATTTCATCAGGAAGGGGGGCTTTCTTCCATGTCGGAATTTATATATATGTGCGATTATTTTGATATTGCTCCAAAAGA
>OLYV01000275.1_pt1 | contig 28638 bp, 21 predicted proteins | sample 1644371 | NCBI WGS metagenome assembly OLYV01 (sample SAMEA103958124, study PRJEB25191) | human gut metagenome | biome: human-associated habitat [ENVO:00009003]; feature: intestine environment [ENVO:2100002]; material: feces | place: Germany | collected 2013/2015 | reverse complement strand
CCCTGCAGCCACAAGAATTGGAACAACGGGAAGAAAAACCGGGGCTGCACGAAATGCATTCGATTTGCTCGACAAGATTCCCGGCACAAAGCGTGGCCCGGGCGGAGTGATTTGCCTTTATGACAGGCTTATCACACTGAAAGGCAATGACCGTGTTATTCCCATCAACTATCTGTGATAGACTTATGTGATTAAATTATTATCCCACTGCCTTTCGCACCCAATACTGCCACACCCACATCAACAGCCGATAAAAGAGCGCCGGTCGGGTTTCCGACCGGCGCTGCTGCGTAGATAGTTGCTCATTTCGCTCCTTCGTAGCTGCTCTGAATGTCCAGAACGATCTTTTTCATTATTCATCACGGCCTTTCCGAATTAAAACAATTGCCAAAATACCTCCACCAATCACCGCTGCGGCGATAACGGCAACGATCCACCACGGAAAAGGCCTCTTCTCGCTCTCCACAGGAGAAGTTGGTTCTGTATTACTTTCGAGATCTCCTTTTGGCTCGGTACTCGTGCTCTTATCCGGAGCAATGCTGCTTTTTTCATCATCGTCGCCTTCGGGACTTCCGCTGTATTTTACCGGCTCTGTCATCGTTGCTTTACAGACAAGGCAGCTATAGGTTTTTTCGCCGTCGGCCTTGGAAGTAGGCTCCCGGGTGATCGTTCCCGCATCCCAATGATGTCCGAGAGCAGGAACTTCAGCCCGTTCGGTAACGCCGCAGTCGCATTCCCGGGTCTTAATACCAGACTCCTCGCAGGTTGGCTCCGTAGTTACCATCCACTGGCCAAAGCTGTGGATATGGACAGGGTTGTTTTCATAGAATTCCACCCGGATCAGGCGGCTGTATGTCGGCTCGCTCTCTGCACCTCCCGCCACATTCCACGCAGCATAGCAGTACCATTTCACGCCCAATTCCTCCGGCACCTGATAGCTTTCTCCCTCTGCGTAGTCAATGGCGCGAATCATCGCCATGTTTTCTATATCCGTGACATACTACTGATATTTCAGCGTACCGCCGTCGGACGCACTGGCATTGGTATACAAAGTGATCCCACTCTCGGGAACCGTTATCGCAAATCCTGCCGTTTGGCGGCAATTACATCAGGATAAAACGCATACCCGTTTACACCCCGGAGGCTTTTCACGATAGAAAGCTTATCGCTTTCATAATTTTTCCAAAGCTCCAGCGCCTCCTCCGAAACCTCAGCCGCATAGGAGGCAATGGCGTAATGATCCCGGGCCGTAATAAACCGCACATCCTCCCCGGATATAAGCCGGCCGACCTCTATTCGTCCCTTATAAGAATCCGAAGAGTAACCATATTTATCGTTGTCAATTATAAAGAAGGTAAGCTCGCCGCCGTCGTTTTTTTCTACAAAGAAGGCAACACGACCTTCCGAAAATTCTGCCGTAACCGTTCCGATCCAGCTTTCCGGCAGTGTGATCTCATAGGCCCCGTCGGTAAAATTCACCGAGGTTATTTTTTCTGTTGTTATAAGCTTACGAAGCTCTTGAATAAATGTTGAAAAATTTTTCGGGAAGCTGTTGGTACCTTCGGCATTCACCTCCGTACCGTCCGCCAGAACAGCGTTAAAACTCATACCGGTACCGTCAAGCACCTGAGAATCGTAACCGTGAAAATCCGCCCATTTCTCAATTCTGCAATCACCGAATAATTCACACAGCTTTTGGAAAAGCTTTTCGTCTCCGTCAATTATGCGGATGGTATCACGGCATTCCGCATAATCCGAAATGGTATCATCCCACTCATCCGTGCTTATGTAATACTCTAAATGAACGCCGTTCTCCGTTTTGTATCCCTCGTAAACACGACGCTGCGCCGTCATATCGCTTTGCACCAGCTTAAAGCTTTTGAAATCCATGGGATCCCCTCCGTAATAATTATTACTACAATTATTATGTTTTGAAGCGCAAGCGGAAACGGATATTAAGAAGTTGCATACCAACATAAAACATAAAAGTAGCTTTTTCATTTATTCTTCCTTTCCGAAAGGCGCCGAATCACATTCGGTGCCTTTCGGAAAGAAGCTTGCCGCAGCAAGCCTCTCCCGTTTATGAATTGTACATAGGGATCATCCGTATTCGACTCAGGCCCTTTCCAGAAGGATCATTCCGTAGCTATACAGCAGGCATCCGTCCTCTGTGACCGGAATCTCCGCAAAGGAATCGGCCTTTTCCCCGAGGACTTCACCCTCGATCTTCGTGTCATAGTAGATCTTTCCGTTCTCTTCCTTCCATACCGTGCTTTCAACAGCGGCGTAGCCGTCCTCCCGGACCTCCACCCCTTGCTTGGCAGCCTCCTGGCGCATCTCCTCCGGCACGAACATAAGTGTGTTGAGCACACCGTCCTCGGCAAACTCCGTCCGATAGCCCATCAGCTCGGCGCTGCCCTCAAACCGCTCCTCCTGCGGCGGGTTGTCAGGGGTGAAGACCTTCACTCCGTCCGGTGTAGGCACACGGATCTCCTTGACCTTCCAAATTCCCCGAATATCCATATTTTCCCTCCTTGTCAAGCCATCATGCCCACGGATCGGCAGCCTTCGGCGTGCGCACACCCGTCAGCAGATACTGCTCCCACAAGAACCACTTGCCGTCGCTGCCCCGCTGGCGCATCTTGATAGGACGGGGATCGTCTGCTCCGCCGCAGGGGATAAACAGCTTCATATACCCCTGCTCCTCGCCGGACACATGGTTGCTCTCAACGGTGATCGTATACGGCTGGGTGGGTGTGTAGTTGTTGTCCGGTGTGGAGCCGGCGAAATAGGTGAACGGCAGGTAGGTCTTGCCATCGCGGAAGCGGTCATTCAGGAAAGAAATTTCCTGTCCGTTCAGCGGACGGGGTCCGCGCAGCCAATTCAGCATCTCCGTTCCGATGCTCTTGTCTGCCGCATATGCACACAAAGCGAGAACTGTAAGTGCCGCCGTCTTGAAGGGCGTGTCGAGGCTTGCCTCGGGAAGTGCCTGCATTTCGGCAAGGCTCTCCGGCAGTGCTACAAAGGTAAATCTCTCCCGCTTACTGCCCAGGGATTGTGCGGCGGCATTTACCGCCTGCCCGGCTGTGCTTTTCAGCTTATCAAAGATACTCACGGGTTATCTCTCCTTTATAAAGTATTTTTTGCAGGGGGAAAGCTGCATCAGAATTTACCGCCCCCGCCGCCGTGGGTCGTGCCGGAGGAAGAGGTGTGGGTGCTGCTCCCGCCTCCGGAATCATCGTTCTTGGGCTTTGCTGTGCGTGTGACAGTGTTATACAGGAACAGATCACGTCTCTCGTTAATGTTCAGACTGTTGTCCTTTATGTAGTTGCTCGCAGCTGCCTGGAAGCGGACCGTTTTCAGCTTTGCTTTCATATTGCCCACTATGATGAGGGATAGGACGAAGCCCACAACGATGGCAATAGGGATCCAGATAAGGGAAAGTGGCTCCTTGGGCAGATTCTTTACATCGTAAGGCTCGCCGGTTCTTGCCTGTGTGATGAAGTCATCGCAAAGATCGGCGAATTTATCAAAGGCGCCCGCAAAATTACCGTCGGACAGATCTCCCTTTATCTGCTTGCCGATATACTCAATGCCCGCGTCCGTAAAGACCGTAATGCCGTAGCCGCAGGTGGATATGTACCAGTCGTTGTCCTCGATGCTGATAAGGAGCAGCGCGCCGTCCCTGCTTTCGCCGTAGCCGAAGTTGCCGTAATCATAAATATCATCGGCATAGTCCCGCGGAGTTTTCCCGTCCAGCGTGTCAGTGGTCAGCACGACAATGTCCATTTTCTGACGCTCGCTGAGCTCATTAAGCTTTGTCACAAGCGACGATTCCTCGTTGCCGGAGAGCAGCCCCGCCAAGTCCTGCACGCGCTCATATTCGCTTGCGAAGCCATCCGTCTGCGCTGCAAAGGCGGGAGTCACTATACAAAGGCACAGAATAAGCGAGAACAACAGTGTCAGTATTTTCTTTTTCATTCCGTCCCCTCCTTAAATCAGCCCTATCAGGTGCAGGCCCCACGCAACGCCGTAGGAAGCCACTGAGAATATCGCCGCCAGCAAAAACGTCCAGCGCTTGGCCGCAGCCTTATCCACCGGCAGGTCACCGACGAATTTCCCGGTCTGACCGTTCATGGCAAAGACATATTGATTGCCGTTCCATGTGGTGTTCAAAAGCCACACCGGATAAAGCGCATACCGGGCCTTTCCGCCATGGAACTGCACATTGGTGTTTTCCGGTGTAACGGTGGTATACCCTTCTACCGTCTCGGCAAATACCTCCTCGGTAGACCGCTTGACCCGCTGGTTTGCCCGGTCAACGCTTTCCTCGGCGGTCACATCATACTTATCCGCCACATAGCCGGCAAGATAAGCTGTCTGGAAATGGACTGCATCCGAAATATTGTACGGCTCAATGGATTCCATCAGGTCATCCGCCATTTTAGAGGAGCCGTCCACCGGAACATGCTCAAAGCCGACGCTGCCGCCCCGATGCACCATAAAGTGGCTGGTTTCGGTGTAATCGTAGTCACTGTCGCTCCATGTGCGGACCTTTGTGGCACGATAACGCACCTGTGCGTCCACATCGGTGTCGAAAAGCCAGAAGGGTACATAGACCCCCTTGATCTCGTCGATATGGTTCTGATCCTTGAAAATCTTTGGCAACAGCCGCTTCCCGGTCAGATGCTTCATCAGCCCCGCCTTTGCCGCCTTTTTATCCAGCTTGAACGGGATCACAAGATCCGGCTTGAGCGCACCTGAGAACTGGCCCATCATCACCACGGGATTGCCACAGAAGGGGCAGGCAGTAGCCGCTGTGTTGGCATCGCCTACGATCTCGCCGCCGCAGGACTTGCACACATACGAGCGCAGGCCGTCGGTTTCTCCCTCCTGCCAGTCTCCACCGGCCGTGGTTTCCCATTCCATATTGTCTGATTTTTCGCTCTGCAGCTCGGCGTCGTAGCCCTCCAGCGCCTCCATTTCAAACTCCGTGTCGCAATAAGGGCACTTCATTTTCTGGAGTGTGCTGTCAAAGGCTATCGCGCCGCCGCAGCAGGGGCATTTATATTCCTGCAAGGTTTGCATGAATAGATCTCCTCTCTTAAAGAAATTCACCCATTAAATGCCGCAAGGGCCGCATCTGCTTTCTGAATCCACTCGGTGCGGTCGCCGTAGATTGCGGCATCCAGGGAGTCGATTGCCTGCGCCGCCTTGTCGCCGGCATCGGCCTCTCCCTTTACCGTGGCAGAAAATCCTGCCGCGATATCCTTAACTGCGGTCATCTGCTGCTTCCAAACGTTCGAGGCGTTGCCGAGTGTATTCTGTACGCCGAACAGCGTATCGAAGTATTTTTTGAGCGCTTCAAAATCCTTTCTGTTGTTCATGGGGAGAACGAATTCGTAAAGGCCCTGCGTATTGGTAAAGCTGAGTCTTGCAAAAGGCTTCTTCTCGCTCTTATCGCCGTTTTTAACAAGCTGCTCCTCATACTTATAGCTGCGCAGGTCGGCGATGCGGTACACGCAGGCGCGGGTGGTCTTGCCGAACATCATAAACTTGTAATCGTTCTGCACATACGCCATCAGCCCGATATCCGCTGCCACATAGAGATAGGTGCCTAAGCGCTTCAGCTTTTTGCTCTTATCCTTTGCTTTCTCCCTCGGAACGAAATAGTGCTCCCACAGCTTGGTGCCGCGCTCCACCTGTGCAAGATGCGCCTTGACACCCGGAAGATTGCTATGCACATAGTCAAACACCTTGAAGCCCTTTTTCCTGCAGTTCTTGCGGCAAATGCAGTTGCCGTCCGACAGCTTTTGCGTTTGGATCAGATTGATGTCCGCACCACAGATAGCACATTGATTAGCCATAATTTTCCTCCTTTTTCTGACAACGTCGGTTTGTTTTTAGCTTTTCTTGCTTTTGCATAATGATATTCAGCTTGTTGCTGTATCTGGTGGAGTCTCTGCTGAGCCTTCAGCCGCCTTATAATATCTGTCGGCAAGCACATAGAGATAATCAATTGCCCTGTCGCCGAGTATTGCTTCCTTCTCCATTGTGCTTCCGTCAGAGAAAGTCATTCCCAGGCTGCATGCCGGTACGTCAGATATGTGAAAAAAACGTATTGGATTGCGATGCCTGTAAAGCTTCTTTATCTCGCCATCCTCGCTAATAATCTGAAGGAATCCCGCTGCATCCTCCGCCGGTACCGGAAACGATTCGAAGGAGGCATAGTGCTCCTTCTGCTCTCCCACAAGGCAATCCGCAGAGAATAACCAGCCATTTTCTTCCTTTTTTAAAGCAAAGCAATACACCGGGTTCCTTTCCGTTCCGTAATAAACGGTATGGATCAAAACAAGATCATCAGCAGTAAACTTTTCACTTTCGCCGCAGCCCAAAAGCCCGAAAATCGGCAGGAATGCAAGCACAACCGCTGCAGCAATGCGCGCCTTGCGCTTCATGATTTACCGAAGCGGCCTGCCGCACTCCGGGCAGAATTTCGGCATACCCTGTCCCGCCGAGGGTCTCCACCCGCAGTTTGTACAGCCGGAGCTGACTACAGGCTTGGGGGTGCCGCAGTTTGCGCAGAATTTTCCGCTGCTTTGTGCGCCGCAGGACGGGCATACCCATGTCTCGCTGCCCATAGCATTGGGCGCGGAAGCAGGTCTTTCCTGACGGATGCCCGTGCTATCCACCCGATTCATCGTACTGCCGCCGTCCCAAACCCGGTTTCTGTTATCCCGGCGCATCAGAATGTCTGCAAGCTCGTGCATTCTCTGCTCATATTGGCGGTACAGGTCCGTATAGGGGCTGTCGGGTCGGTTGCCGTCGCTCAGCTCCAGTTCGATCTCACTAAACCATGGAGAATCCACCCGAATCGTCACATTGAACTCATAGTCGCAGGCATAGCGGGGCGGCACATAGCTCTTCTCATTTCCCTCAGAGTCCTTGTAAAAGATCTCCTCCTTATTCTCCCGGATATCCGTGTTCACTCCCAGCACCTGAGAAAATGCAATGAGGTCAGGATTGCTGCTGCGCCAGTTAGAGGTCCCGGTAACGATGAACCGCTCCCCTATAGGATCGATGTATACCTTTTTGCTCCCGTCAAAGGTGATCGACGGGGCAAAGCCGGCAAGCTTCTTTTCGTTTTCCGCACGGTAAGCAAGCTGGCGCTTGATGTCCTCCACCGTCGAGCTCCGCCGTTCGCTGAAAAACGGCGAGAGCTTTCTTGCGCAATCCTTACAGAGATTCCCGTCCTCCAGCTTGCGGTTTCCGAGAAGTCCGATTTTCTCACCGCAGATGTCGCAGTATTTTTTGTCAAACAGTCCCATAATGTGATCCTCCGCTTATTAATTTTTTTGTACAATCCATTTTGCGTTGTTGACCTGTAAGCCGTACCCGCAGAACGAACAGCAGTTGTTTTCATCAGGCATGAAATTGGCGCCGCAGGACGGGCAATCCTTTTCGGTAAAGAACTCGCCGTCCGTTTTTCGCTTTTCGGGATATCTTGCCCTTTGCATGAGCAACCTCTTTTTAAATCTTTCTGTATACGGCTTCTGATTTTCGGGAAGAAAGGTTTTTGTTCCGAAAATGTCAGCCGTAACGGTTGTTGTTTCTTCTGTGTGGGCAACTTTTAAAAGCTTAATTGTACCAACGCTGAAATCAAGCAGGTCTTCGTCGTTTTCATTCTCCCAAAAGTGTTCGTTTAAGCAGGCTCTGAGATAATTCTCGGAATACCTTACAATTTTTCCGGCAAGCTTTTCTTGCCTGATTTTCCCGCAGATGATCGGTGTAACGATTCCCCCGAAAGTCAGAACCGCTGCACCAACGCCGGCGGCAAGGGAAATCTCGGTGTCCTTGATCAGATATAAGCACAGAAAGACACATAAGAAAAGTATGGAGCCGGACACAAGAAGCTGTAAAAAACTTTTCAGGTTTGTACTGATAGATTCATAAATCTCAAACGACTCGGTCTGCCAATCGTAAAACTCGTTTTTTATAACGGCGCCGCAGTATTCACAGGTAACCTGCTGACTGTCAAGCTTGACTCTTGCACCGCAGGACGGGCAGGTTATGCTCAACATATCGTTATAATAGCTTTTCTTATTTTCTTTTTGATCGGTGCGGCGAACGTGTCTTGACTGAAGTATTCTGAGATATGAATTCTTACGGTATATCTCGCTCTGAACCATGTTGCCTTCGGTTGACTCAAAACGCTCCAGTGTGCTGCACATTAAAACCGATTCCCGCCATTCTCTGCCGTCATCGCTCCATGTTTCAAAGTTGTTTTTAGGAATGGGAACAACATCTGTGACGTAAATTTTGCGGCAAAGCTTATTCCTATGAAGTCTGTTGATCTGACTGACGATTTTTTTCCGGAATGCCATATCCATTCTTGCCGGAAGAAGGTCTTGATCCGCATTCCCCAGCGGTATCAGAATTCTTTCAAAGGCGTTTCTCATATCTCTTCGGATTTTTGAATTCTGAAGGGGCGTTTCCTTTTTCGCAAGCAATCTTTCCAGTTTGGCTTTTTTAGAGTTTTTGGAGCTGTATTCCGAAAAATCTATGGTAAGTATCCTTTTACCGATATAGAATGTACATAAAATAGCAAAGGAAGCCGCAATAATCAGTGCTACTGATAAATCCATAAAAGTACCTCTGATTTATTCCTTGCTGATCATTTCGTTTTCGCTTTTCTTTTTTCGGTTGTCTTTTACAACGTCGCATATCATTATGACAACAAAGAACAAGCCGACGGGGATTGCCGCACAATAGAGCAGAAAATCAACGGGACTTCCCTCAGGAGAAAGCTTGTAATCACCTTTTGAGGTTTTATAAACCTCGACGTCTATTGTGTCGCCTTTTCTCAATTTATCATAGGCATATTTTTTTGAGTAGTCGCTTGACCAGACACGCTCTTCACATTTTCCCTTATAGGTTTTTCCGTCAATAACATATGAAACCTTAAATTTATATGTTCTATAACGAACATCACCGGAATCATCCTTATCGTCCTTGGTTGAAAAGTCAACAATGACAGCTGAAATTTTCCGCACATCGGTTGAGCTTTTATATTCCCTGCTGTCGATTCTGCTTGTAACAATTCCGATTACACCCGCAATTATCAAGCCGATGCCGGCGACCATGATAAATATGGTCATTTTAATGTCTTTTTTTCTTTTACTCATAACAGGATCTCCTTTTGCAAGCAAATGCAAAACCACTCTTTAACAAATCACACAAAAATTCTTTGCCGTCTTGCCGGCAGGGAAGCTTATCCTGCTGCGCAAAAGCCTTTCGGCGGTATGAACGGCTTTTTGTTTAAGCCGTTCATACCTGGCCGAAACAACGCTTCCGTTAATACGGTTCCCGCTAAGCGGCAGTTTTATTTTTTATCGTTATCGTCGAATATATCTCCGCATTCGGGGCAGAACTTCGGCGGATTCGTCGGATCCTCCGGCTCCCAGCCGCATTTATCGCAGCGGTAGAGCGGTGCGCCCTCGGGTTTTCTGGCGCCGCAGCTCTGGCAGAATTTACCCTTATTCAAAGTGCCGCAGGCGCAGGTCCAGCCCTCGGAATCCGCCGGCTTGGGAGAGCCGCATTCGGGGCAGAATTTGCCGGTGGCCGTAGCGCCGCACTTGCATTTCCATGCGCCGGCCTGTACGGGCTCCGGTTTCTTGGCACCGCACTCCGGGCAGAACTTACCCGTGGCGGTTGCGCCGCAGGCACATTTCCAGCCGCCCGCTGCCGGGGCTGCCGGTGCCGCCGGAGCCTGCTGCTGCGCCTGCTGCTGTTGCTGCTGTCCCATGGCAAACAGGTTCTGTGCGTTCATGCCGCCGCCGGCATTCATGGCCATGCCCATGCCCATAAAGCCGGTCATAGCGCCTGCCTGGTTGCCTGCCGCCGTCTTCATGGCATCCGCCTGTGCGCCCACCAGCGTGGCTGCCGCCATGGTGGGATCCCGCATGATGGCCGTGCGCTGGGCCTGCTTGATCATCTCCGCATCCTCTTCCGGCAGCGTGACCGAACCCAGGGCAATGCTGACTACCTTCAGACCGCGCAGCTCGCCCCACTTGGCAGAGAGCGCCACATTCATGGCATCCTCCAGGTCGGTATTGTGGCTGACGATCTGATTCGGGCGCAGCTCCAGGTCGGACAGCTTACCGAAGGCCGGCTGCAAAGCGCTGACAAACTCGGTTTTCAGCTGGCTATCCAGCTCGTCCCGGGTATACTCCTTCTCCACATTTCCGCAGACATTGGTGTAAAAGAGCAGAGGGTCTGCGATCTTATACGAATAAACACCGGAGCAGCGCACCGAAACGTCCACATCCAAACCGATCTTGGAATCCACCACACGGAAGGGGATGGGATTCGGCGTGCCGAATTTGTTGTCAATAAGCTCCTTGGTGTTGAAATAGTACACCCGCTGGTCCTTGCCGGTGTCGCCGCCGTAGGTAAAGCGCTTGCCGATGGTCTGGAAGGTGGCGCGGACGCTGTCCCCCAGATTGCCGGAGAAGATGGAGGGCTCCGTGGAGGTGTCGTATGTAAATTCGCCGGGCTCGGCGCAGATCTCCACCACCTTCCCCTGCTCCACAATGATCATGCACTGCCCGTCGGCCACGGCAATACCGGAGCCGTTGGAAATAATGTTGTCGCTCCCCTTCGTATTGGAGGACCTGCCGCTGACGCGCTTTTGTCCCTTGGTGACCAGCACCTCCTTGGGCATAGACTCGCAGTAGAAAAATTCCTTCCACTGGTCGGCAAGAGTGCCACCCAATGCACCGATACCCGCTTTAATAAGTCCCATAATAAAAGCTCCTTTCCAATTGTGAGAATGATCCATATACTTTTCCGACCGGAGCCGGCAGATCACTTCTTTTTTCCGTGGACCCCCACGGGATATGAATGATTGTTCTCCCCTTGTTTTTATTGCCGCCCGACAGTAGACCACGTATCGCTTATGGCATCGTAGCTATAGACGAGATTGTCGCACACGCCGTAATAACGTTCTCTGACAAACTGGTCCTCGCTGTCGGTTCCCAGGGCAAACAGCAGGCAGGGGCGCCCCTCGATCCACTGGGTATTTCCGGTATACATAACCTTCATTCCCTGCATGACCGCCTGCTTTACCTCGTCCGTTTCCAGAAGAAGCTCTGTTGCGATTTGAATGGATCGCTCATCGGGTTCTTCCTCGTATGTTGAGAAATCGTACACCCCTGCGATCTCCTGCAGGTGCCCGTTTTCCATAGACAGCGACGGGCGGAAGTCCATGGCCCCGCCGCCGTCAGTAGCGGCAATCAGCACATTGGAGTATATCTCGCTGAGGTTGCACCGCAGCAACAGCGGTTCGCCGGGCTCCCCCACGTGGAGGGGATTGCTCTTGTCGTCGGCATACTCGCCGTCTTCGGTCATCATGGATGGGTACACGATTATCGTTCCCTTGTCATTCGGCGGTATAATTGCATACAGCTCCTGTCCCTCAGCCATGTAAAGCGGCGCACGGGATAGGCTGGGATATTCCTTTCCCGTTTCGCTGCCCGCAACATAGGCGCGCAGGTCCACCTCAGAGCTCTCGCTATCCACATAGCCGATAAAGGCGACGGCGACTGCGCTGCCGCTCTGTGCGATTTTCTTTTGCAGCGCCGCAAAAGCGGCCTCCTCTGTGTTTTTATCATCCGGATCCTTCGCGGTGTTGCCCCCGGGGATCGTGCTCCCGCCTGGGATAGAAGGGTTTTTTTCGGGTGAAGCCGAACATCCGCACAAAGAGCAAATGAATAACATTACTATGCAAAACAGGCAAAATGCTTTCCTCATACGCGACCCTCGCTTTTTCATAATTATTCCAAGTACGCCATCATAAGCGGTATATTCCTCGACGTGCTGTGTGAACCCGCCTCAGCGGATATTATGCGGCACTGTCATGACTTCAAAACGGCAGCGTAGCATCGATCAATTCAGCGCAGAGGACTTACCGTTGTAATAACGCAGAATCTGATTGATATCAGTCGTGTCGATCGAATTGTCGGCATATATATCGGCAACCTTCAGCCGATATGCCCTTGTTTCGGCATCGCCGTTATCAAAGACGGAGGTTTTTCCGTTAAACCTTCTGCAGATCTGTACGACATCAGTCATATCTCTGACCCCGTCCCCGTTCACATCTCCCAGCAGCCAAATCTCTGCGTTCTGCGTCACCGCTTCTCCGCTCACCGTCACGGTATACTCCCGGGTGACATGATTATTCTTCATCACCCGCATGGTGTAGGTACCGGAAGCGATCCCGGAAATCGTGTAGGAGGCGGTATATTGATTCCCCTCCTTCGTTCCGCCGGAGACCGTGGTTTCATACGCAGGCTCTGAGAGTCCCTGCTGAATGAGCTGAATGGTCACCTTATCGGAAGCGGAATTAAAGCTCTTCACCGTGCCGCTGACGGAGCCGCGGGCGTTGGGGTCAACCACCTTATAGGATTCATACACCTGCCAGACATGCCCGTCTGTATTGTCTTCATATTCCATCCATGCGTTTACGCTCTTACCGTTCACCTTGAAATCTTTCCAATTTTTCGGGTATACATAGCCCATTTCTTCGCCTCCCTCAAATCCGATACGAAGATCGAGGAAATACGATTTTCCAACCTCAAATTTGTCAAATTTCCTCATTGGTTTTTGATCGGGTCCCAGCCATTGCATCGACAGCACCTTCATATTATACGGCAGGCTTGTCGGTTTTTCATAGTCGGCAAAGGCAGCGGGGCGGTCCCCCGCCTTAGGCTCCTGTACGCGGATATCGGTCCCGTATTTCACTCCCTCGCTGTTCGGCTCCAACAGTTGAGAGACCCGGTATTTCCGTCCTATCGGTGTATAGTCGTACCAATCGCCCTTATAGACTGTGCTGTATGTTTCCGCAGAGTCGAATATCCCGTTGGCTCTGTAGCCTGCGGGCTGGATCACCTTTACCGAAGCATTCTCGGGGAGATAATAGCCAACCCCCGGCTTTACGTCGAAGTAGACATAACACGTATCGCCTTCACGCAATTGACCGGCCTCTACGCCGTAAGAGCCATAGGCGACATCGTATACCACCGTATTTTTGAAGGTATACTTTTTCGGTTCATTCGATACGATCTCCGTAAACCCGGCGTCAATGCCGAGACGGAAATTCCTGAGCGTACCGCGCACATCCGTCAGCTTCCGCTGTGCCACAAGGTTGACAGTGAGGGCTTTTTCTCCATAGGTGAATGACCTATATGTAACCTTTGTATGCTGCACATTCAGAGTAACTCCGTTGTCTGCCGTCGCAGTCGAATCGGCAAGCTCATATCCGTGCCGTGCGTTTATCCAGAAGTACATAGTATACGCATCCTCATCGGCCAGATATCTCCACTCGGAGGGGATACCAGTTGAATATGACTCGTTGGTATAGCATTTCGCCAATGTATCCGGATGCAGGGAGATCTTGTGGGTGGCGTTGGTTGCTTCGGTAAATTCGCCCCCCGCCTGCAGAAGCTGAACACTATATATGTATTGCTTGCCGCTGACCGATTCGTTCATCTGCACATCAAATTCGATGTGTGTCTGATAAAGGACACTCGCTTCTGTCATCGGTCTGACATAGTTACTATCTGCCGACGGCCTGCAGGCCCAGTAGAACTCTACACTGTGTTTTCCGGTGCGGTCCACATAAAAATCATACGTATACGCATAGGGGTCTTCTTCATAGCCCTCTTCCTGACCCGGCTTGCACAGGAGGCCGTAGAAATAGAACCTGACTCTGCCTGCATCCCTCAGCTTTTGCATCCACTGGGGCATATACACAATATCCGCAGACATCTCATAGCCCAGGCCGGCCTTCAGGCCCCACACCGTCTGACCCCCCTTCACCTCCTGGAAGTTGAGGTTGAAGCGGATCTGCGGCATATAGTCTCTGCGATCCATGGTAAGATTATAGCAACCGCTGCTGTCGGTTCTTCCGGCTATATACCATTCCCCGCCGATCTTACCGATGCTCCTGTAATTCTTAAACACCTTCGCCGGGTCGGTTTCGCCGTTGCTGCCGAATAAGATCCATCCGCCGGAGCCCCGCTGCACATAGACATTCAGGCTCTTTGCGTTGACGAGCTTGAAGTTGTTCATATGGCAGCTCCAAGCGGCGGCGTTGGTCCGGGGATTTTTGATAGAAAGGGAAACATCCCTGGTGGTGTCGATGGTGAGTGAGATCGTCTGAATCAGGGAACTCACATCTCTGTAGCTGTTGCCGCAGACGATACTCAGCGCGGCATCCTCCAGAACCGATGTGTTTTTCGCCACGATGGCATAGTCGGGGCTGGTTTTCCTGGGGGCATTCGTCGTGACGATACCCAGCTTCCCGTTTCCGCACAACTCAAAGCTGCCGCAGCCGTTCATGCTTCCCTCCGACTGGGCCAGATCGATCACCGCGCCGGTTGCGCCGTTTTGGGGACAGTAGGCGGTCTTGTTCTTATACTGGGTGCTGTGGTTGAAGGTGACATAGACGCCGTCGGTCACCATCAGCTTCAGATCGACGCCGGGGGCATACAGGGCGGATAGCTTCAGATTGTCGAACAGAACCAGCGTCAGAGACCGACCCTCAAGCCCCGAAAGATCCAGGAAATCATTCTCAAAACGTGTCCAATACATAAGAATGCCGTTATCGTATGACACGACCCGCTGAAGATTTGTATCGCTCTTATAGCCTTCGAGTAATCTCTCGTTATATATGCAATCCTCCGGGTCTATAATGACCGAACGGCTCACCACCCTGCCGTTTTTATAGAAAAAATAGACGTGACCGTAGATTATCTCCGTTCCCTCGACCAAATTGGTCAGCGCGGGATACGACGAAGAAGAGGCCCGCGCTGCCTCCTGGCTGGCGCCGGTCGTCTCCTCGCCGCCGCTTTCAGCGCCCACCGACAGCACAGAAAGCGGCAGCAAGCCCACCAGCATGATCAGCGCCAGCAAAAGGTTGAGCCATCGATTTCGTTTACTTGTTTTCATCTCATTTCCTCCTTTACAAAGTCCAGATGGTTTTTGAAGCCGAGCACCTTAGTGGATTGCTGTATGACATTACCTTTCCAAAGAAAACCAACTGCTTGATTTTCTTTGGAAAAGCGAAAGGGCGGAGGCGGATGGCTTCCGTCCCGCCCTTTGCTTCAATCCTTTAGCACGGTTTTCCGGTTAGATGGTTTATCTGCTCCTTCTGCGGGAATACAGGGTTGCTCCCATCAGAGCCGCACCGGATACGATCGCCATCGCGATGCTGAAAGCGATCATGCTGCCGTCGCCGGTCTTGGGGGTTTCCGGCGCAGGAGGCGTCACCGGCTTCTTGGGGGTTTCCGGCGCAGGAGGCGTCACCGGCTTCTTGGCGCTATAGCTGTTGGTGAAGCCGATTTCCTCCATGGGATTGTTGTATTCCAGCTCGCCCTTCTCGTCGAACTTGAAGAAGGCCCAGCCCCGAACGCTGTCATAGCTGTCGACAAACAGAGGCATGGCGTAGAAGATGCTCTCATCGTAAGTCCAACCCGCAGCATTGCCCTTGACCTGGTGGATAACGAAGCCCTCGGACAGATTGCCGGCCTGATCCTTACTGATGGTGAAAATGAACTTACCCTCATAGGTCTTTTCGCCATTGGTCTCCACGGTATCCTGCACCAGCGTATAGACGGTGGGGGCGCCGAATCTGTCAATAGCGAACTTGAAGGTCTCCTGGCCGGGATCCATTTCGCCGGTCTTCTTCACAGTGAGCTTGAAGGGGACCTCGATGCGAATGCTGCCGTTCTCCCGCTGGGGCTCAAGCACACGGCCGCAGCCGGTGCACTTCACAGCGTAATCGTAGGTCGCTCCGCCCTCATGATCGGGCGTATGGGGCTGCACTGCATCATAGGCATCGTGATACTGGCACTTGTGGGCGTGACCGGTCTCCCCGCAATCGACCCACTCACTGCCGTAAACATGAGCGCCCTGCTTGCCGTTATAGAACTTATCCGCAGCGGCGGCATCATCCTTGGCGCTGTGGGTTGCGTCATTGGCGCAGGTGTACCAATAGGTGTCAAACTCGCGGCAATCTGCAGCGGTGGATCTTCTGTGAGCTTCATCGCTGTTTTGCACGGTGTAGCTATGACCCGTCTTGGGAATCACCACACTGCTGTGGTCGGTAATTTCCGTGGCGGCGGCAGCATCCTCGAAGAGCTTGCCGCAGGTGCACCGGTAGTACTCCTTGTTGCCGTCAGTGGTGCAGGTAGCGTCCACCTTGTCCACCTTGGTCAGATGGTTGGCATGGACATGGCCCGTTGCAGCCTGCATCACAAATCCGCATTCTGTGCAGGTCTGCGGTGTGGTTTCCGTTGCGGCAGGGCCTGCCGTGTGAGGCACTACGGTATCATGGTGCGCCGCGTTGCGGCTGCAGACATGGGCGTGGCCGTCGGCCTCCTTGTATCCCCACTCAGAAGTGTTGAAATCATGATCGTCGTTGGTGGGCCTGTACGGGATCCCGGTAAGGGGATTATCGCTCATGTCAAACAGCTTGCCGCAGAGATCGCACTTCTTATAAGCGTCCCAGCCCTTCTCGGTGCAGTTCGATTCCTTCTCCGGGAAGGGGGTGCAGGATTCGTGACCACAGTTTACCGTCACCTTGCAGGTGGCCGTTTCTGTTCCTGCCGTTGCGGTAATGATCGCTTCACCGGGGGCTACGGCGGTCACCTTGCCCGTGGCGGGATCAACGGTAGCAACAGCGGGCTTGTCAGAAGACCATACCACCGTGTCGGTAGAATCGGCCGGCGTGACCGTCGCTTTCAGGCTGTCATCCACTGCACCGGCAACCAGTGTCAATTCGCTCTTGTTAAGAGTGATACCCGTTGCCGGCTTCGGGGCGGCAGTGATGGTGATCACAGCCGTCTTGTGCGTGAAATCATCCTTTGTAATCAGAAATACGGGGAGTCCGTCTTCGTCTACCGCTCCGACCTTGATGTGTTCATCCAGATAAAATTCGGAATTGCCCAAAGCGGCGCCATCCTTGACTTTGATCTGAGCCGTCAGCTCAAGTCCGTCAAATTCGATGTCCGCATCACCGGTCGGAGAGTAATAAGAAGCAGAGAAAAAGCCGTTCTTGTTGCAATCCGCCGGATCTGACTGCATATGAGTCATGCCGTTGATAGTCGGAGCCTTATATTCCGTTACCTCAAAGACATTTTTATCAAAATGCACCTTTAATGACATGTCACTTATTTTTTCGGTTGTTCCGGGCACTTTCAAAGTGACGCTGAAAGTGCTTCCGGGTGACGCCGTCGAAACCGAGGCAGTCACGCCGCTGTCATCCTCTGTAGCCCATGCCGGCACTGCAGATACCAGCAAGCTACACACCATGACAATGGATAAGAGTAGTGTTCCTATTCGCTTGTTCATGACTAAGCTCCTTTTCATTGATTTGCGGGGCGGTTAGTACTTACCTTGCCGCAGCCTCGCTTAGTTACGGTAAGGCAGGGAGATTATTCTCCTGTTTATTTCTTATGCCTTTACATCCGGTCTGTATCGCAGCATTGCATACAAAAGGAAAGCATCGGCATTAAGACAAAATAAATAATTTACGGCTCTATCCCAGCACAGAGGACTTACCGTTGTAATAACGCAGAATCTGATTGATATCAGTCGTGTCGATCGAATTGTCGGCATATATATCGGCAACCTTCAGCCGATATGCCCTTGTTTCGGCATCGCCGTTATCAAAGACGGAGGTTTTTCCGTTAAACCTTCTGCAGATCTGTACGACATCAGTCATATCTCTGACCCCGTCCCCGTTCACATCTCCCAGCAGCCAAATCTCTGCGTTTTGCGTCACCGCATCGCCGCTCACCGTCACGGTGTACTCCCGGGTGACATGATTCTTCTTCGACACCCGCATGGTATAGGTGCCGGGAGCAACCTCGGGAATGTCGTAGGTGGTGGTGTATTGTCCGGAGCTGTCTTTTGTTCCCCCCGGCACCGATACGGTGTACTTGGGCTCTGCGCTGCCATCGGCAAACAGGGAAACGGTCACATCGCTGCCATCGCAGAAGCTCACCGCCTGACCGTGTACACCCGAAGCAACGGGAACGGAGTATCCTACGGTAAGAGTTGTTCTGTCCCCATCCTGCGCGCTTATATACGCTTTTGCCCCGTTCACATAAGCATCCAGCTCCTCGTCGTCAGCTATGTAATAGCCCTCTTCGCACTGTAAAATCACGTTTACGTGATATCTTCTGCCTGCGATAAAGGTCATATCAGCCTGAATCCGCTCCCCCGTAGCGGAAGCATACCATGTATAGTTTACAACCGAAACGCCGCCCGGCAGCCCCGCAACCAGATTATTGTTATATATCGGTCTTTCGCCCGCCCACGGAAGTGGCACGCCCAAAGACAGATAGTCATAATGAATCACATCCGGTTCCGGTACCAAATCTATTACGTATGCCTGGGCGGATGCATCATACGGCACTTCAAGATAGTTTTCTGCAATGTTGAGATCACTGTACATCCGCAGCTTGACATTCGTGTTGACATAATAGCCAAATGTGATATCGTACTGCTCCGGACCGTTGTGGAATGTCATTCCTTGTTTGCCCGTGCCCACCAGCTTGATCCGATAGGTATAGTCTGGATCGATCATCTCGTCGGGGCTGGTGCTGTAAACAACTCCGTTTTTGATTCGCTGGATCTCCTTAATCTCAAAATCAAAATGGCTGTCCTTCGGCCTGATGTTCACTCCGCCGACCAGGCTTCCCGCCCGCAGTCCGGCAACGGTACCCCAGGCGCTTTGAATCAGCTCGGAGGGATGGGAGGCCAGGGACACCCCCAGGGACCTTTCATCACTGGCGACCGAAACAGATATACTGTCGCATTCCCGGTTGAGGCCCCGGATCTTGACCTTCGGCGGGTTGTTCTTATCGAATTTATACCCCTCATAGCCGTCCTTGAGGTACACACGGATGAAGCGATAATACTGATCCCCCAATATCGCGGGAACACTGCCGTTTCCGGTCAGGTCCCAAATATCTTCATGTTCCCAGTAGCCCCGCCTGTCCTCGATGGTGTAGGGAGCACTCCCATCCACAGTGAAGGCGCCGCTGGTATAATCCCCCTGCACCAGAGGCTGGCTGATATCCAGATAAATGGTGTCGATAGCCTTCGTCCGATCCACCCACCGTGCCACCTTTGCGCCCTTGTAGCCGGTCGTAACCTGCTTCTTTACGCCGTTGGTCTCCAGCATCAGGTCATACTGCAGCTCCATGGTGGTCAGTGTGTCCACATTGGATTCATTAATGTAGTAAGTCACCGAAAACGGCTCTTTACCTGATTCCGGAACATCGGGATAATGAACCATGCCATACCCTATTTCGTCATCAACGAGTATCCGAATATACCCGGTCGAATAATCATTGGAATAGCTGTACCCCAGCACACGCAGCATGGGGGAAATCGGATACATCACAAAAGTCACCCGATGCTCGCTCTCTGCGGTGGTATCCACCTGGGGTGCGCTGAAGCCTCGCTCGCCGCAGGCCATGGGCTCGCCGTCCAGCAGAACCTCCTTCACGCCGTAGGCGTTGGAGATCACCTTGGCTATGCTGCCCTGAATACCCAGCGACGTGCCCTGGAAAGCCATGGTCGGCCCGCCGTTTTCAACCGACCGGCGCATATTGCCCCGCACATACCAGTTTCCGTCGTGCACATCGGTGAAGACCGCGCCGTTTTCGCTGATAAGGTGCGGCACCAGGCCCCACATCATAGTCTTCGCATCATCCAGGGTCGCGCCCGGAATATCGTTATAAAATAACCGGTAATCCCAGTTATTGTCATAAAAACTTTGCATCTTCCCGCCTAACACCAGACGGCACTGGTCCAGCTTATCGGTGGTACGCATGAAATATGCATCGTTGATCTGCATGGGCAGATGATCGAAATTGCTGGCATAGACATCCCCGGTCAATATCAGAGCGATGGACTGCCGGAAAAAGCCGCCGTTTACCACCAGCTCATACTTTCCCCGGTTCTCCGGTGTGGGGGCGCTGTGCAGAACCACCCGGTCGAAGGTACCGCCGTTGATGGTGACGCTGCCGCCTGCTTCTCCCCGAATGGCTTGCAGCCGGCGGGAAAGATACCGCTCCTCCTTCTCGCCCCCGGGACTGGTCACCTGCGTCAGTACCTCGCCGCCGTTAAAGATCGCCGTACCGGACACACCGATGGCGCACTTCGTATACTGATTATCATTGGAGGGACACAGCATCTTGACCGTACCGCTCTCCATAACCAGCGTACCTTTACTCACATTGATAAACTCATAGTAGAATTCCTGATTAAACTCGCCGATCAGGGCGCCGCCCCCCACGCTGTCGCGGATGGTCAGCCGGGCATCCTTATGACTTATATTGATCAGATACCCCTGCGCAACCTCCGAATAGTATTTCGCATACGCATTGACGGTGTGTCCGTTCAGATCCAGCACCTTGTCCATGGCCATCGTCATGAAGATGATGTTGTCCTGATGCAGACCGGTGTGCCCGTTCAGAGACTTTGTTTCGATGTCCTTAACCACCTTCACCACCGAGCATTTTGTCGTGTAGTCCAGCGCTTTTTTTAGCTCCGCCCAGGTAGAAACCTCCACCGTGCCATCTGCTGCATCGGCCGTCACCGGGAAGAAGGGCACTGCTGATACGAGCATCATCACTGCCAGCAGAAGGCTAAGCCATTTTCTTTTTTTCACTGTGCTTCACCTCACCTTTCTTATGTCGTCCTTACATCGCGTAAATCTGATCCATCAGGTATTCAGCGGTCATCGACCCGTAGAAAAACTGGTCGATGATACCATTTTTCTTGGCCTCCCGGATGTCCTTCGCCGCCTGTTTTTCGGTGTTGGAATCCACGATGAGGGCAATTTTGCAATCCGGGCACACCGTCTTTGCCTCATCCCGCAGCTTCATCCTCTCGCAAAGCAGCCATGGAGTATAGGCAGTAACCTCCATTAAAAGGACAAACGGTTTGAACACCCGGCACAGTTCAATGGTATCTCGCGGGGACTCCGCACGAACCACAGCAATGTCGTAATCCGAACTCTTGAAAGCAGCCGCTATGGAATCGGCAAACAGAAAATTCTGCATATCGACCACGATTTTCTTCATCGAACCGTTCCTCCTTTTTTCTGATACATACACCGAATCTGTTCCGTCTTACTTTATGGCTTTATTGTAGCAAGGAACGCCGGCTCTGTCTGTCCTCAAAAGTGAGGACAAACGCCCCTTTAATTGTAAACAAATTGTGAACGAGCGTCTGTTTTTCGCAAAAAAATACCCAGCTTTTTGAAAGCTGGGTATTTTCGTGTCAAAAATGGTTTTTTCAGCGCGACGCTTTATTCAATTTGCTCCTACCTGGTTTCTTCCTGCTCCTCGATCCAGCATCCGGGCACGACCATCCGTTTGCCCACAGCTGCGATCATCAGTCGATTGCGGTTTGTGTAGCCGGTTTTTTCCAGCATACGGTTAATATAGGTCCGCACCGAGGACTCGCCCACATTCAGCTTTACGGCAATCTCGGCATTTGTTTTTCCCTCACAGAGCAGGCGCAGAGTCTCTATCTCACGGTCAGACAGGTCGCAGGAGAGCGTGTTGCCGAGCCGGACACTGGGCACGCCGTCCGGCCAAAAGTGCTTTCCGGAAAGGGTTCCCTCGATCACACCCACAAGGTCGCCGGAGGGGGAGTCCTTATACCAAAAGCTGTCTGCACCGATCCTTCTGGCCCGATCAAGAAACCGTCCCTCCAGCATAGAGGTCACCATAACGATTTTTATCTGCGGGTAGATCTTCTTAATGGCTTCGGCTGCGGCCAGTCCGTCCGAGTCGTTTTCGGTGCATATGTCCATGAGAATCAGATCGATAGGCCCCTCATCGCAGCGCTGAAGCGCCGCGTCGGCCCGGAACAGCGTACCCGCCACCTGGCAGTCCGTGCATTTTTCCACGCAGGCGCACAGATAGGTTCTCGCCAGCGCCTGATCCTCCACGATCAGTATTTTTCTCATAGTCACAGGTTATTCACCCCCGAATTCCCGGATTTTGGTATCTCAATTGCCAGAGAAAACCTCGGCAAGCTCTGCACCGTCATCTTACCGCCCGAATTTTCGATCCGGTGGCGCAGGTTGGTAAGTCCGCCGCCCTCGGTGATCTCCTTTTCCGGCGGCTTGCCGTTATTGCGTATCACCACCGTATAGCTGTCCTGGTTTTCCCAAATATTTGCGGAAATCTCCGTGGCCTTGGCATACTGAATGGCGTTGTTCAGGCAAACCTGCATGGCCGTGTACAACAGCTCCGCCTCACCGTCCGTGGGCTCCTGACCTCTTATCCGCACGGTCACGCCGCTGGCCCTGGCGCTGTCCAGCAGTCTTTTTCTGGCCGGCAGGCGGATCGTATCCCGGAAGGCAATGACCTTCTCCCATTCATGGCATACAACGCCCGGATCCATACCGTCAAATTCCCCTGTTATGTACTGCTTCGTCAGTGTAATGCAGGCGGCAAGGCCGTCGTGCATGGCGGATTTCGCGTCCAGCAGCTCCTTCTCCCGGGCCAGAGCCCCGGCATTATTGGAAAGCTGCTTCAGCTTTTCCGCGTCCTCCTGCAGCTTCTTGCTGTCTGCGGTAAGCTGTACCAAGGCGCGCTGCAGGTCGGTAACATCGGCGGCGGTAAGCTGTATATACCTCGTCCCGTACCGATCGGTGACCTCCGTTTTTTCAAACCTCCACACGGTGTTGTCCGGAAACCGATAGGTGTTGTCTATATCCGGGATCCGCACAATGCCCCCTCCCGGGGCAGACAGCGCCTCCTGGACCTCGCCCAGATACTGCATATCGCTGTCAAGCAGGTATCGGCTCAGCTGATACATCTGCCGGTTGCACAGGACGATGCTGCCCGTTCGGTCAAAAAAACACACGCCTGTGGGAAGCCGGTCAAAGCTTTCCTTGATGGCATTAAAGCCCAGTTGTTTTATTCTATGCACCGCTCCCACCTCCTATCCTTGTGCGCACAAGCCACAAGCCGTCCTCCTGCTGAACCGTCACATCCGGAGAAGCCAAAAAGGACAGCTCGGCAGCACACTCCACCGACAGATCCATCTCGCCGTCGGACACGGAAATAAACAGGGAAGACAGCCCGCCTATCGCCGCTTCCGTCACGACCTTCAAAAGGTCAAGCAGCCGCGCCACCTCTGTCGCGCGCATAGGCCCGGTCGTGTGGTAGACCACGCTGCATTCCGTGCCGCAAACGGTTATCACCCGCACCGCCTCGTCTATGGTCAGCCGAAGCTCCTGCTGCGGCAGAAGCTCATATTCCTGGCTGAGAAAGTACAGGTTGGCGCTGCGCTTAATGTAAGTGCCCAGCAGCAGGATCCTTTTCAGTGCGCTTTGTATTTCCTCGGGTGCGGCCCCCTGGCATTGCCGCAGCAGCTGCCCGACTCTGGTGATCTGATCTCCGTACCTTGCCTCCATCTCGTCGTAAATACGGTTTTTTTCCGTCAGCTCAAGCAGCTTTTTCTGTATGATATAGGCCTCCCGTAATTTCTCTTTGTTGCTGTTGATTTTGGTCTTGTTTTCGCTCAGTCTTGCGCGCAGCTCCGTCAGCGGCCGCACATTATCCTGCCATACGGCATAGCCGCCGCTGATGGGCGCCGAGGAGATGCGTATTCCGTTGGGCCGGATGAGCGGAACGCCCTCCCTCGGGCAAACCATCCCCTCCCCTGCGGCCCGGGAACGGAGAACGATATTCCCGCTGCGATCCGCAATGCACGCCGCCAGCGTTGTCGCCTCGAACAGCTCCACATAGCCTGTATTGGACGGTATCATCCGGCAGCGTATACAGCTTTCATAAATCGCCGCATATAAAAGGCAAAACATCACATTCATATCCCCGAACCACCGGCGTATAGCCGGCAGACCCGACAGATACAAAAGCCCATACAAAACCGTTATGCAGGCTATCACAAACGGCCTGATCCTTTTTTTGCTGCCGCTGGGGACGCGGCTTTTCTTCAAAAGGAGGGCAAGGGAAAAAATCATGCACGCAACCATCCAGCCTATGCTGCAGAAGTAAAAAATGCCGTGGGAATAGCCGTAATTGTCCGGCACACCCGGCACACCGCTGCTGAATGCAAACACCTGCTGGTGCAGATCGTTGGTGATCACCAGCAAAAACAGTATGCCCGGCACGGCGACCAGAAAGCCGGCCCTTTCGGTCAGCCGGTATTCCTCCGACTTCCCCAGCGTCAGCGCAATATACACTCCCAGCAGCGGTATAAACAGCATGGGCAAATAATAGAGATACCAAATGTACCGCGCCACTGTCAGGTCGGTGACAAACTCATATTTCAGCGTGCGCAAAATAAGCCACACCAGCATCAGCGCCGCAGTCAGACGCAGGCAGTGCAGTGCCTGCGTCTGTATAATGCGCCGGTCAATGGAATAGCCCCACAGGGAAAACAGCAGCAAATACAGCGCCGCGCGGATATAGTTCATCCAAACGCCGCCGATGTCGAGCATGGCCAGTATCCGGCAGGAATAGGCCGCCGCAATGATTGTAAAAACCAGGATCATGGGGATCAGCTGTTTCGTATTCCGCTTCATAGGGGAAATCTCTCGCTTTCTCTCTCAGACAAAGATCAATCCCTTGTCAATTTTATGTGTTTTTCAGCAGGGCAATTCCAAAAGTACATTTACCAAAGACAGTATACTAAAGCATCATCAGTTCTCACTGTTGGACACAAATTCCATCATATCATTCAGCGTACACCTCAGTGCTTTGCAGATCTTTCCCACGGTTTCAACCGTGATGTTTTCATTTCCGGTCATTTAGAAAATGACTTAGTTGCTGATACCCTTGGCCTTTTCAAGATCTTTCTTTTTCATATCCCTGTCGATCAGCAATTTCCGAAGCTTTTTATAGCTTATATCTATACCGTCAGCCTCAATTCAATCAGGATTTACTCAAAAAACAGGAACAGCTGGTCTTGGCTGTTGAGAATATAATATCATATTTCTTGCAAAAATGCAAAATAAAGCAAATGATTTTCGCACCCATAAATCCGTCAAAAACACAGATTTGAATATGTATTTCAAGGAAAATCACCACACAGCGATTATCAAAAAAGAGGATTGGATCAAGGTACAAAAGCTGCTGTCAGAGCGGCACAGCACAGCAAAACGAGCTACATTGCGCCGTTTGAGCAATCACTTCGTCGCATACCGCGTAAAGGATGGTCTTTTCAAGGGCTAAGTGTCCATTTTCTATCCCGAAAACGCACAGTTGCCACGACGAACAGAGGGCAGCGTGTCAATATGGCAAAGAAAAGCAAACGGCACACAGGCGGTTTTATCCTCAAAAAAGCCCCGAAGCACGACAAAAAATAAGCCCAGCACCACGCCATTGACGTGATGCTGGTTTTTTAGCCGTAAACTCACTCTGAGATTAAGCCAAAGTGCCGCAGCGCATCCTTGATTGCCTCGACCTTCTCAGGCGGGCAGGGATGATACTCATGTTTTCTCTGTTCAACAGCATTCGGTGCTTTGTGCGTATCCAGCCCGACCATACGCTTGACCTCTGCAATATATGCCGTATGGACTTTGAAGCCGTACTTTTCCTGCACATACTCCTGAATGCGTTTATAGGTCGGATGCTCCTTGACCTCTCCGGTTTCCACTTCCATTCTGACCTCAACCGTCAGTGGATTTGTTTCCCGTGACAAGAGGACCACCGTCTCAGCTTGTGCATCATTGTCCAAACTCAAACTCATATCTTCCTCAATAATCGGGAGCTTGAATTTGATGGACTTGAGCCACTGTCCGTTGGGTTGGCGTTCCTCATATATCTGGATTTCGGAAATCAATGCTTCCATGATCTGCCGCTTTTCCTGCTCGCTCATGACGGCGTATAGCTTGTCGAAGTAGATCAGCACCTTGTAGATGTTATCCCCGGTGAGCTTTTCCGCTTCGATTGCCATTTTCTTTGCTCTGGCGGCGATCAGCAGATTTTCTGTATTCTCGATTTTATCATACATCTTGTAAAGCCGATCATCAAGGTCTGCCTTGCGTTTGTAGTAGTGTTTATCGTCCGGGTCAAGGGAATCTATTTCCTCCATCAGCTTTGATTTCACAGAATAGCTCTGCCGGAGCTGTTTTTCGTAATTGGCGATCTCCTGTTCAATGGCGGCAGTGTCCACCTTCATGTTGATTTTTTCCTGCATCATGGCAGCAAACTTGGGATTGCTGACCAGCTTGACAATGACCTCTGCCACAGCACTGTCCAACAGTTCCTCGTGAATCTGCTTTCGATAATCGCACTTGTGCCCACGGGTCATAGTGCGGTGCTTGCAGCCATAATAGAAGAAATCCTTGTACTTTGTCCCGTCTGACTTGTGCTTGATGCTCTTGTTGCCATACATCCCGGCTCCGCAGATTGGGCATTTGACGATACCAGACAGAAGATGCACCTTGGTGTCCTTGCCACGGTTCACATGTTCATACTTTTCAGCCTGCGCCAGCAGCTTGACCTGTGCTTCGTGCCAGAGTTCTTCCGACACGATCCCCTCATGCTGGCCGTCCACCAACAAATAATCGTCCTGCTCCACAAGCCGGTAATCATTCCTGGTGCCATGCACCTTCTCCGTTCTGCGTCTGCCATAGGCGATTTTCCCACAGTACACAGGATTTTTCAATATCCTGCGAATAAGCGCCGCATCGAACAGCGGATTTTTGCCGTTCTGTCGCTGGATTTTGTGAATACCATGTTGGTCAAGATATTTAGCAAGACCATTTGCACCCATGTCGGTATGCACATACTGATCGAAGATCACACGGATTGCAGCCGCTTCTTCCTCGTTGATGAAAAGTTGGCCATTTTCCAGCTTGTAGCCATAGGGCGCAAATCCGCCGTTCCATTTGCCCTCGCGGGCCTTCTGGATTCTGCCCTCCATTGTTTGGACACGGATGTTTTCTCGCTCAATCTCCGCAACGGCTGACAGAACAGAGATCATCAGTTTTCCGGCATCCTTGGAAGAATCAATCCCATCCTCCACACAAATCAGATTGACGCCGAAATCCTGCATGACCTGCAAAGTGGACAATACGTCTGCTGCATTTCTGCCGAAGCGGGACAGCTTGAACACCAGCACAAAGGAAACACCATCTTTCCCGGATTTTATATCCTCCATCATGCGGTTGAACTCGCTTCTGCCCTCAATAGATTTACCCGACTTACCGGCGTCCTCATATTCACCGACTATCTCATAATCATTGTACTCGGCAAAGGCTTTCATTCTGGATTTCTGAGCATCCAGAGAGTATCCGTCGATCTGCATGGCGGTGGATACTCTCGTATAGATATATACTTTTGTCTTTTCTTTTTTCATCTCACGATCCTCATTCGTGCCACAGCCATGGCACCTTTATGTATCCTTACTCCGAAGTTCTTTTGGAGTAAGTTTGGACACTTATCACACGATTATTATATCATGCCGTTTTAGCTTTTTCAATAGTGTCCTCTGTCTGTTCGGGAACATTTGCAGCTCCGGCAGTTTCTTTCTCTAAACAATTCGGCGGCTCTGGAAGGTTGTCAATATCCAGAACCGCCGCATATTTTTCTATTAAGTTGGCAAGCAAATCAGCAAAGCCGCTCCACTCATCCTTATTCCAATCCGCTATAATGGTTTACCTCCTGTTTCTTACTGCCACGCTGTGTGTACGCCTGGATGATCTCCGAAGGGATACGGTCAAGAATCCCTTTTACCCGTTCATAATCGCTTTGCAGCCTTGCTTCCTGTAGCTTCTTGACGGTGCTCTGCTGCTGGCTCTTTTCCAGAGCTTCCGTCAGATCATCGTTTTTCTTTTTCAGTGCCTTTTTCTCGGACTCAGCTGTGGTAAAGCACCTATGATATTTCTTCATCTGTGTTTCCATCGCTGCCACATCCGGGATATATTCCTCCAGAAACGCTGCGATCTGCGCTGTCCGCTCTTTGTAGTTGGTAAACTTCACATCAGAAAGCATTGCATCCAGCTTTTCCATCTGTTTTGTCAAACGGGTCATCTGTTTGAACACTCTCGGCGGGATATGGTCACGGCCAGTCTCACTGGCACTCTCGCCACGCTCCAATACCGGATATTTCTTGACCATGTGTTCCCAGAACTTGTCCTGCCACTGGGTCATCTTTTTGCGGTTGCCCAGAATCTCCTTGGCACATAGCCGCTTGTCCTCCGTCAGAGGGACAAAAGAAAGGTGCATATGGGGCGTTTTCTCGTCCATATGCACCACGGCAGAGATAATGGTTTCGGGGGATTGGTTCTGTCGGATAAACTCCAACGCTTCATTGAAGAATTCCTTGATATCAGCCCGTTTTTTGCCCTTGAAAAACTCCGGGCTTGCGGTAATCAGCGCTTCTACCATAGGTAGCCTTGCTCTCCGCAGCCGTTAAATCCAGTTCATCCATGCTTAGATCAATCTCGATATGTTGCTTCGTTTGAAGTTTGGACAATAAACATACCGTCTCGACAGATGCCCCGCATTCATCAAATCGCGTGAGCACCTTTTGCTCAATGGGAAACTTGTACGCAATCGCCTTTACAAAGCG
>OLYV01000265.1_pt1 | contig 29372 bp, 16 predicted proteins | sample 1644371 | NCBI WGS metagenome assembly OLYV01 (sample SAMEA103958124, study PRJEB25191) | human gut metagenome | biome: human-associated habitat [ENVO:00009003]; feature: intestine environment [ENVO:2100002]; material: feces | place: Germany | collected 2013/2015 | reverse complement strand
TTTTCAAATATACACTTATATTTTGTTGTGATATTTAATACTGCAAATGTAAATGTGCCAAAAGGTCTAAATAATAAACATGGCTTTTGGCACGCCCTTTTTTTCGACCCAATAGAAATCTAGCGGGGAGTAATAAAGAATTTTCTTTCAAGCGCATAACTTACCTTGAACATCTTCTTTCTATTAAAAACTTTATTTCCTTTGTTCCTTCAGGAAGAATAGACTATCTTTGTTGTATTGGCATCCGGATACGAACTAAAGACAACAGAAGCAATGATGGAAAATATAAAAGAAATCCCCTATGGCATTGCCAACTTCGTGGAAGTGGCAGAGCAGAACATGTACTATGTAGATAAAACCATGTATCTGCCTTTGCTGGAAAAACAGCCCCGGAACCTGTTCTTTATCCGTCCCCGCCGCTTCGGCAAGAGTATCTTTTTGAGTATGCTGCGTGCGTATTATGACATAGCACAAAAAGAAAAGTTCCAGAAACGCTTCGGCAATCTATGGATAGGCAGCCGCCCCACCCCCCTGCAAGGAAAATTTCAGGTGGTGTATCTTGATTTCTCGCGCGCCAGTGGCGGAAGCGGTTCACTGGAAGAAAATTTCAATAACTATTGCGGCATGGTGATGGACCTGTTCGGCAAAGTGTATGAGCCTTATTATTTTCCCGGATTTGCACAAAAGATGGAAGAACAGCCCGACTTTGTCAGCAAGTTGAACTACCTGAACCTGCATGCGGCTGAATCCGGAATGAAACTTTACCTCATCATCGACGAATACGATAACTTTACCAACATCGTTCTGAACGAGCAGGGAAAAGACATTTATCATGCCCTGACCCATGCCAGCGGATTCTACCGTGAAATATTCAAGAAATTCAAAGGCATGTTCGAGCGCATCTTCATGACCGGCGTCAGCCCCGTCACCTTGGACGACCTGACCAGCGGATTCAACATCGGCACCAATTACACGCTGAATCCACAATTCAATGAAATGACAGGATTCACAGAAAAAGATGTACGGGATATGCTGGAGTATTACTCCACAACATGCCCATTCAATCATTCGGTAGACGAGTTGATAGAACTGATTGCTTTTCTACTTCGGAATGCTGACCATCAGCGGAATGCATAAAGGAGAAACCAAACTCACCATCCCTAACCAGGTGGTACGTGAACAACTCTTTGCCTACATTCTGGATACTTATCATGAAAACGACTTGACTTTCGACAGTTATGAAAAGAGGAAGCTTGTCTCAGGGCTGGCTTATGATGGCAAATGGAAACCTTACTTTGAATACATTGCCGGATGCCTGCACCGTTATGCCTCGCAGCAGGACAAGCAGAAAGGTGAATATTTTGTTCATGGTTTTACTCTTGCCATAACCGCACAAAATCCTTTCTATCGTCCTGTGTCCGAGAAAGACAGTCAGGAAGGATACGTCAACCTGTTCTTGCATCCGTTATTGGATATTTACAAAGACATGAGCCACTCCTACATCATCGAACTGAAATATGCCAAAGGAAAAGACAGTAGCGAACGGATAGAACAATTAAAGCGACAAGCCATTGAACAAGCTGAACGCTACGCTTCGAGCGAGTCTGTGCAGAAAGCGATAAGTCCTACCATGCTACATAAAATCATTGTTGTATACCGAGGCATGGAAATGGTTGTTTGCGAAGAATTGTAATCGATAAGAGGCAGTGTCTGCCCTTACAATGGAAGCATTCATTCGTCCGTTCTATCCACGTTTTCATCGAAAGTACAAAATTGTTCATTTGTAATTACAAAGATAAGATGCCATTTTTTCGATGATTTTTCGTATCAGTTTCTTCTGCATCAGCACATTACCATTCCAAATCATACACAGTATATTACTGTAAATCAACGACATACTGTGTAAATAGATTCTAAGTCCCCTTGAAACGGTTTGCCATTCTCCGCTGTCAAATTCGGCTTGACGTATACAGGTTGTTTTAATTCCTGTGCCATAGCTGTGGTCGCTTCCTTGCAAGAGAGCATAGCTGTGGCATATTTTGTCTGGCTGCGTTCGTTGCTTCGACTAGGTGAAGAGGCGATTTCACTTTAGTGAACAGCCATTTTCACTAGGGTGGAATAGTTGCTTCACTTAGGTGGAATATCAAACGGAACGGAGTGAAGATACGATAGAAACAGGTTCTTATTACATACGCAACAAGGTTCAATAGCCGAAACAAACAGTATCCTGTCAGATATGAACTATGATGCCCACGAGTAGCCGGGAGGCAGTGAGGGGCTGACTCTACATCTTGTCCGCTGGTATTCCCGAATGCGAGCATTCCCAAAAACGGATTTGTTTCCCCACCGACATACCAATTGAAGGGGATTTGAGAGACTTTTACACCGGAAGTAATTAGTAATGTGCATTTTACTGTGACAGAGCGTTTTTGTGCTTTATGTATATCCTTATGCTAAAACCGAAATTTAAGTAAGAATAATCTATCAGAGGCTTTGTTTCTTCTTATTACGAATAACAGACATATCACCTTTATCAGTTGGAAGGAATCCCTGTCCTGTTTCTGTTAAGGAAAGCTGCCAATGTATTCCTGCTCACTTTCAATTTCCTCGCCATCTCCGCCTTACTGGTTCCCGCCTCCAGCATAGCCTTAATTTTTTCTTCTTTTCCCGTAAGTTTATATTTCGAGTTATGTCCTCCCATGGGACGTCCCAACTTTTGTCCGGAGGCAATTCTGCGTGCAAGTCCCTCACGGGTACGTTGGGAAATCAAGTCGCGTTCTATTTGTGCGGAAAGGGAAAAAGCGAATGCCAATATTTGAGATTGTATATTATTTCCCAGCTCATATTTCTCTTTCACCGTGAGCAGGATGACATTTTTCAACATACATGCATTCAGTATACTCATTACTTCCATCAATCTTCTTCCCAAACGAGAGATCTCCGACACAATCAATGTATCCCCTTTCTTTATTCTTTTCAATAGTACGCCAAGCTTTCTGTCTTTGGCTGACCGTGTTCCTGAAACCGTTTCTTCCACCCACACATCAATTTGGAAATCCCTTTGTTTGGCAAAACGATTTATCTCGAACCGCTGGTTCTCTACAGTCTGTTTATCAGTTGAAACCCGAATATACGCATATATCATAGCTGCATCATTAAGTTTTTTATTGAATAAGGAACGCCAATCTAATTTATATTATCAGAGAAGGAAAGTTTCACCGGATCTTATTGAGGTTTTCTAAGAAGAATTAAGTATCTCCAACTATTCAAGTTCAAAAAACAGACAAATCTGCTTAATCCTTGTCTTTACAAGATAAAACGATTGTCCAATAGAATGAAAAAATTGTCTATAACAATAGTATAAAATACTGATAATCAATATCATTATATTAAAAAATGGATTGATCATCTTTAAGACGATTTTCGCAGTATAATAGATTTTTCTTTTATCTACTTAATGGTTTGTTCACTTACTTTGCATCTGTTGGCATAGTTGATACTGAAATAAAAAACACAGATATAGTATGAAAAACAAATTGCAAATAGTATGGAGCAGCATTGCTATAATAAGTGTATGCGCATGTAGCACACCTTATACACAACCTGATGTTCCTATCAAAGAAGTTCCTTTCACCCAAGTTCATTTAGATGATAATTTCTGGTCACCGCGGATTGAAACCAACCGCACCGTTTCCATCCCATCCGCTTTCAAAGAATGTGAAAAGAACGGCCGATTCGATAACTTTGCCATTGCGGGTGGTCTGATGAAAGGCGAGCATCGCGGTGACTTTTCTTTCGACGATACCGATCCCTATAAAATTATAGAAGGAGCTTCCTACTCGCTGGCCGTAAAATATGACGGGAAACTGGATCATTATCTGGACAGTGTAATCCATATCATAGCTGCCGCACAGGAACCGGATGGTTATCTTACTACTTGTGTAACCAATCAATGTACCCGTTTATCCGGTTGGTGGGGCACGCACCGCTGGGAAAAAATCAACAGCCACGAACTTTATAACAGCGGTCATTTGTACGAAGCCGCCGTTGCTCATTATCGCGCCACCGGAAAACGTACATTATTGGATGTGGCTATCAAAAATGCCGATCTGGTATGTCAGGTCTTCGGACCCGGCGAAGGGCAGATCCATCGTCCCAGCGGTCATCCTATCGCCGAGATGGCTCTTGTCAAACTATATAAGGTGACAGGCGATGAGAAATATTTGCAGACGGCCAAGTATTTTGTAGAAGAAACCGGCAGAGGAACAGACGGACATAAACTGAGCGAATACAGTCAGGATCACAAGCCCATCCTGCAACAAGACGAGATAGTAGGTCATGCCGTCCGTGCCGGATATCTCTACTCCGGAGTGGCAGATGTAGCCGCTTTGACTCATGATACCGCCTATTTCAATGCCTTAACCCGTATTTGGGAAAATATGGCCGGCAAAAAACTCTTTATCACAGGCGGAATCGGTTCCCGCCCACAAGGTGAAGGATTCGGTCCGAACTATGAACTGAATAATCACACAGCCTATTGCGAAACCTGCGCCTCTATAGCCAATGTGTATTGGAATCATCGTATGTTTCTCGCTACGGGAGATGCCAAATATGCGGATGTGCTGGAACGCGCGTTGTATAACGGAGTCATTTCGGGCGTATCACTCAGCGGTGACAAGTTCTTCTATGACAATCCGTTGGAATCCATGGGGCAGCATGAGCGCCAGCACTGGTTCGGATGTGCCTGCTGTCCGGGCAACATAACCCGTTTCATGGCTTCAGTACCTTATTATATGTATGCCACTCAAGGCAATGATGTGTATGTCAATCTCTTTATCCAAAGCAAGGCGGATATTGAAACGGAAAGTAATAAAATAAATGTGGAACAAACTACAGGCTATCCGTGGGACGGAAAGATAAGTATTGCCGTCACTCCCGAAAAAGAACAGGAGTTTGCTTTGCGTGTGCGTATCCCCGGATGGGCGCAAGACGCTCCCGTACCCACAGATCTCTACTCATTTACAGACAAGGCTCAGGCTTACAGCATTTCTGTGAACGGTTCCAAAGTCAATGCGAAGCAATATGATGGTTATGCCACCCTTGTACGCAACTGGAAAGCGGGTGATGTGGTTGAAATCAATCTTCCTATGGAGGTACGTCGTGTGAAAGCAAATGACCAAGTAGAGGATGACCGTGGCAAACTGGCTATAGAACGGGGTCCTATTATATTCTGTCTGGAAGGACAAGACCAAGCCGACAGTACGGTATTCAACAAATTCATCCCCGACGGTACTCCGATGGAGGCTTCTTACGATGCCGGTTTGTTGAATGGCGTAATGGTGCTGAGCGGTACAGCTAAAGAAATTGACAGGAATGGTAAGATAAAAGATGTTCCCTTCAAAGCAATTCCTTATTCTACATGGAACAACCGCGGTGCCGACCAGATGGCTGTATGGATTCCCGAAGCGGCCGAGTATGCCCGCCCCACTCCGGAAGCTACTATTGCCAGCAAAGCACGTACTCTGATGATACAGGCTCCTATACAGAAAGATGCTCCCGAATCGGCTTCGGTGGAAACATGGGCATGGGGGGTAAATGACCAATGGGAACCTAAACGCTCATCGGATATCTCGAAACCTTACCACTATTGGTGGCTGAAGAACGGTACTGTCGAAACACTGGCTTATGAATTCGACCAGCCTTATACCGTATCGAACGTACAAGTGTATTGGTTGGATTTTGACCATTATGACGGAGATTTCCGTGTGCCGGAAAGCTGGAAATTATATTATAAAGAAGGCGAAAGTTGGAAAGAGGTAGAGGCGTTGACTGAATATACTGTAAAAAAAGATTGCTATAATAGTTTGGATTTCAAACCTGTCAAAACAAAGGGGCTTAAAATTGCAGCACAATTGCAGAAAGGAGCTTCGGGAGGGGTGATTGAATGGAAAGTAAAATAAGTGAATATAAACCTTTTAAACAAAAAAGTATATGAAAACACATGAAAACCGGACCTTGCTCAGCAAAGTCTTGCTACGGGCAACAACCTGTCTTTTGCTCACAAGTGGTATTGGTATAAGTCCTGCATTTGCAGTTGCTGATCTGGCAAATACAGTGAGAACTGAAAGAATGCAGCAACAAAAAGTATCAGTAAGTGGTGTTGTGAAAGATAAAAACGGTGAACCGATTATCGGTGCTAGTATCATGGAAAAAGGAACCACGAACGGAACTATCAGTGATATAGATGGGAAATATACATTGAATGTAAAAAGCCCAAAGTCTGTTTTAGTGATTTCTTATCTTGGCTTGAAAACTCAAGAAGTGACTATAGGAAGTAACAGAAAAGTAAATGTCATTTTGCAGGATGATTCGGAATTGATGGACGAAGTAGTAGTTATAGGCTACGGAACCCAACGTAAAGGAGATGTGACCAGTGCCGTGGCTTCAGTAAAAGCAGAAGATTTTACAATCGGTAAAATAGGGGACGCCGCTGAACTGATTAAAGGAAAAGTAGCGGGATTAAGCATTACCAATTCTACTGGCGATCCCACAAAAACTTCAAGCATTATGCTTCGTGGTATATCCACTATTACCGGCAGTGTCACTCCATTAGTTTTAGTAGATGGAGTAGAAGGCTCTCTGACAACTGTTGCCCCCGAAAATATTGCATCTATCGATGTTTTAAAAGATGCGTCGGCAGCAGCTATTTATGGTACGCGCGGTGCAAATGGCGTAATTATCATCACAACCAAAACCGGTAAACGGGAGTCACGTGCCAACGTCTCTTATTCCGGTTATGTTTCTTTATCCGACTGGTTCAAGACTGCCGATTTTATGGATACACACGACGTCATCTACGGACTGACCCCCTTTGAGTATGAAGGCTATGATACAGATTGGCTAGGAGCCGTGACCCGCAAAGCCGGATACAAGCAGAACCATTCATTGGCTATTGATGGGGGAGGCAAAAACTCTTCTTATTCAGCCAATGTGACATTCAGCGATGAAGACGGTATTATGCGTAAAAGTGACAATCGCAATATAAAAATGCAGATGGACTATACTCAATATGCTTTGAATGATATCCTAAAATTTAACATTAATATGTTGTATGGTAGGCAAAACTATACCAACAATAACAATGCGTATGTGTACCGCCAAGCCATTATCCGTAACCCGTCTTCTCCTATTTATAATGAAGATGGATCATACAATGAAAATTTTAATAAGCTATATTATTATAACCCAGTAGAGATACAGAATGAAACAATCGGTGACACTCGCGTTAACTGGTCCCGCCTTACTGGTAATATCACCGTTGAACCGATTAAAGGTTGGCAAACAAATGTAATGTTGTCTATGAAAGAAAATATCACCCGTGGGGAAACGTATTATACCAGCAAATATTATGACCAGACCCAAAAGGATGTAAACGGTTATGCCTCCAAGTCGGAAGGTTCTACGCGAAGTGATAATATGGAGATAACTTCTAAATATGATTTCTCAATAAAGAAACATCATGTCAATGCTTTGATAGGTTACAGCTACTTGTATACAGTGAATGATGGATTTAATGCCGGTAACGGTGATTTCCCTACAGAAGCCTATTTATACAATAACCTAGGGACTGGCGCCTACTTGACAAATGAAAAAGCTCCGCATGCTTCAATGGGTTCTTATAAAAATGATAATACGCTTATAGGTTTCTTTGGTCGCGTAAGCTATGGGTACGATAATCGATATAACCTCATGGTAAGTGTACGTCGGGAAGGTTCTTCCAAATTCGGTAATAATAATAAATGGGGAACATTTCCTTCTATATCCGCGGGATGGACGATCAGCAATGAAAGTTTCATGAAGGATGTTACTTGGCTGGATAATCTGAAATTACGTGCCGGTTTTGGTATTACCGGTGTTATTCCCGGTGATCCGTACAAGTCATTATATAAATATGGTTATGATGCTTATGGCGATATTATGAGCCCGGAAGGGGACTGGATAAAGACATTGGCAATTACGCAGAATTACAATCCGAATTTGAAATGGGAAAAGACGAAAGAGATAAACATCGGTTTGGATTGGGGTGTATTGAATGGTCGTTTAAGTGGTTCTATCGATGTTTATAGTAAAAAGACAGTAGACTTGCTTTACGATTATAGTGTGCCGGTGCCACCCAACTTATATTCTACAACGCTTGCCAATGTGGGACAAATGCGTAATCGAGGCATAGAATTTATAGTCAATGCAATACCTGTGCAAACCAAAGCTTTCGAATGGAATACCACGTTGACTCTTTCACATAACAGCAACAAGTTGCTTAGTTTGTCCAATGACTTATATGAAACTGAGAACTTTAAAGAAGTAGGAGGCGTGGGCGAGCCTATTTCTGTGGGAACTCATTGCATGGAAGTAGGGCATCGTTTAGGAGATTTCTGGGGATTAAAGTCGGTTGGAGTGGACAAGGATGGCTTTGTATTGGTTCAGGTTTCCGATGGTAATGGTGGTTGGAATGTAAAGCCATTTAATACAAACCTAAATAAAGAAGAAAATCGCCAACGTTTAGGAAATGGCCTGCCTAAGATATATGCCGGATGGGGAAATACATTCCGTTATAAAGGTTTCGACCTAAATTTGCAATTTACCGGACAGTTCGGTTATCAGATTTTAAACGCACAACGCAGTTTCTACGAAAACAATTCCATTGCTTATAACCGGCTGAAATCGGCTGCCGATTGGCATCCTGCCATTAATGCGGACGGCACACCCGTTATGGATGAAGCTACCGGCAAACAAAAAATGGTACGCTTGTCAAATTCAATGTCTCAAGGTATATGGAGCGATCATATTGAAAATGGGGATTTTGTAAAACTGACAAGTGCAACATTAGGTTACACTGTGCCATTATCTGGGTCTATCAGGAAGTATATCAATCACTTGCGTGTATACATCTCAGGTCAGAACCTGTTCTGTATCACCGGGTATTCGGGCATGGACCCTGAAGTTGATAATGCTTTCTTATCGCCGGGTATTGACTATCAAGACAAGTATCCCACTACCCGTTCATTTACTTTCGGCTTAAATGTTAACTTTTAAATCAATATAGCTTTATGAAACGTTTGAATTTTAAACACATAATAATGGGACTGGCGGCAAGTTCATGCTTGGCATTCAGTTCATGTACCGATTTGTCTGAAACTCTTTATGATGAGTTAACGGAAGACAATTTAGACTTCAATAGCGAAAATGATGTAAATTCGCTTAAAGGACAGGCTATTGCCCAATTTCGTTATATTTATTGGGCTTGGAACGGCTATTTTGACCTAAACGAAGAGTGCAGTGATACCTATATGACCCCTAAACGTATCAGTATTGGATGGGGAGACTTATATGTAAATATGCATAAACATGACTGGAGCTATACGTTAGGTCATATTGACGGTCTTTGGAGTTATGCCTACAAGTGTTTAGGTTATTGCAACAAGACGCTGGATATCATGCCGGAATCATCCAAAAAAGCCAGAGCCGAAGTCCGTTTTATCCGTGCAACTGTATATTATATGTTACTGGATGCATTTCGTAATGTCCCGCTGGATACCACTCAGGAACATCCGGCAGGGTATCTGCCCGAGCAGGCTACAGCTCAGGAGTTGTTTGATTTTTGCGTATCTGAGTTAACCGCAATAAAAGATGATTTGGGAACAGAGCATGTATTCGGGTATCCTAATCGTTATGCCGCTTGTATGGTATTGGCTAAATTGTATTTGAATTACAATGCCTACTTCAAGACCGATGATAACTCTTGGTATGAAAAAGCTTATGCAGAGGCAAATGAAGTAATAAAAGAAGGCGGTTACTCATTGGCTGAGAATTATCTGGATAATTTCCGTCAAGATATTTCTGCATCTCCCGAGGTTATTTTTGCCATACCTCTAGACATCACTCATGCTTCCCATAATTATTTGTCTAGCAAAGCAGTACCGCAATCCGGTCTAGAAGCCTATGGATGTACGGGTAGTGCACAAAATGGCAGTTGTGCTATTCCTCAATTTATTGATACTTATGATGAGGAAGACCAACGTTTGGCTGATACATGGGCTATGGGAATCCAGAAGAAAGCAGTGAAGAATTCGGATGGTACCTACACTCCGCAGGCAGGCGATCCGATTCCTTTCAGTTCAGATGACTGGTCGGGCACTGGTTATTTGAATTATAACAAACAAGTACATTCCATTGACAATCCCGGAGCTTACCAACAAGAAGGCTATCGCTTTGTGAAAAGTGAAATTTGTTCCGGAACCGAAGGTACTTATGGAAATGATGTCGCGTTCTTCCGTCTGGCAGATGCCATGTTTATAAAAGCGGAATGTTTGTTGCGCCTCGGTGGTTATAATGATGAAACTGAACAAACAGCGGCTGATCTGGTAACAGAGGTTCGCAAACGTTCCTTTAAATCGGCAGCAAAAGCGACACGTACTGTCGCTCAACTGAAAGGGGGAAGTACTTATGATTATGGACATCGTGAATATCAATGTGAAGGATTTGCTAATTGGGACCGCAGTTCGTACGTTTTCACAGAAGAAGGAGGAGATGATATCATTCTGGGTGGTTTGTTGGATGATTTGGGATGGGAGTTTGTTGGTGAACACCATCGTCGTCAAGATCTGATTCGCTTTAGGATGCAGGATGGACGCAATGTGTTCAATGGTAAATCATGGTTCTGCAAAGATGCTACTACTGAGACGCACTGGGATTATTTCCCTATTCCGAAATCGGCATTGGATGCAAACCTTAATTTAAAGCAGAATGAAGGTTATTCAAGTAAATAACACAATAAAAAGATAGATCATGAAAAAAAGTATATTCCATGTTGCAGTGCTGGGGTTATTAACAAGCATCGCAGCTATTAGCTGTGACGATAATACCGATGTGTGCCAAGAGCATATATTGACACAAGACGAAATAAATGAAATGGCTCGCCAGGATTCCATCAAAGAAGTTCAGAAAAACCAGATCAATGCAGATCTGATTTTGGAATATCAAGCAGACATTACAATCAGCCAAGTGGCCTATGACGGAACCCATATAGAGATTGAACTGGATAAAATTGCCGAATTATTTCAAATCTCTGAAGAAGATTTGTTAGCAGGCATCGCATTAGACGACGGTGCACCCGAAATTCAAGGATTTGCCATCGAAGGAAGTACGCATGCCGATAATATGACGGCCTCTAACAGTAATGCTACTTGGGGGCACTGGTTTGATGCCAATGGAAATGTGGTGGCTTGGGGTGACAATGCAATGGTGTGTTGCGAATACAATACGGAAGATAAATTTTTTAATGTCATGCAATTCCCCAAGCACTTGATAGATGGTCAGAAAGTTAAAGTTATAGAAGGTTTGAAATACGGAGAGAAACGGGTGGCTGTAGTGATCACTGTGATGGCGCACGGAGCTGAAGAAATTACTGCTCCGATTGTTTCTACGCAAAAGGTAAGTATCGATGTCAATCCTGCCAGCACTTATGATATGAATAATGTTAAGTTTGACGTTAGTAAGGTGATGGCTGATTTGGGGATTTCTTCCATGGAAGAGGCAAAATATGTTGGTGTGAAAGCTGATGGCAGTTATGCACAAGAATCGGATGCCGGCACCAATGGGTTTTGGTATGATATGGATGGATTTGCCAGTGGTTTTGGTGATAATGCGCGAGTTTATACCTCTTATGGTGGCGATGAGTGGATGGACGATGAAATTGGAATAGGGCAAAATCCGGGTAAAATGGTAGAAGGTGACCAAGTGGTAGTGAAGTATGGCATTCTAGCTAATAACAAAATTGCCATGATAGAAATCACAGTGAATGTTGTTCCTTACGATGATCCGGAAACAGCTCCTACAGGTGACCCTAAGACGCTGGAACAGACCGTGAGCCTCTCTAAGGCTTATGATAATACGTATAGTTCTGTTCAATTTGATATAAAGGAAGTACTTCGGGACGCTTTTAAAATGACTACTTATCAAATTCATAGGGCGCGTGTATCAGGAGATTTGAAGATTTATTGTGGTGAAGAAACAACAGAAGCCCCTTCGTATACTGCTGATGTTCCGGGCTATTGGCTGGGAAAGGATGGTGCGTCAGCAAAGTATGCAGATGGACTTTGTTGGGTTAGTTTGGGAACCAGTGAAACAGAACTCTATTTATATGGTGGAAATCATCCGGAGAATGTGGATCCGGCTCACGGTACAACGATTGCAACGAAATATATCATTACTTGCAACGGAGGCAAAGTGATTGTAAATCTGTGCTTTGAGATTAAAGGTGCTGTAAGCGAATAAAAAAACTTGATATGTTTATGAAAAAATATCAATTACTAAATACTTTTCAATGGTTGCTGATGACTTTGTTCTTTTTATTTTTTATCATGGGTTGTGATGACGATGAGAAAGTGAGGGAAGAAGAAGAAAAGATTACCATTGGAGAGGATCAATTGGCTATTGAATTGGATGCAGAAGATACTTCTGCATCCATCAAATTCACAGCTTTAGCCTCGTGGACAGCAACAATCAAGGAAGCGGAAGTTCATAATTGGGTGGCACTTTCATCCAAACAAGGAATTGGCGGACTTGTTACTTTAAATTTGATTTTGAAAAAGAACACTAATAAAGATGACCGATATGCTGTTATAACGATTGCGTGTGGAAATAGTACTAAAGAGATAAATCTCAGTCAGGCAGGGAGTTCCCTATTGATTATGGACGAAGCCGATATTAAAGACTTTGACAAATACTATAAGCCGGCAGAATTTAGTAAAATGGATATGTTACGCAGCGATTCCAAATGGTCTTGGTTCCGTTCTGCACAAAGTGAGCACTTCTTTGTATTCTGGGAAGCCGGCTTTGGAGATAATCCGAATGCAGATACCGTTGATGCCGCTTTGCGTGTAGACATAGATGATTTATTAGAAAAGGCAGAGCAGTTTTATAAAACCAATATTGAAGTCTTAAAGTTTGCGCAATTAGGGGAGGGAAAGTCTTATCTAGATAAATATAAGATGGAGATTTATTTGTTGTACCAGACCGAGTGGTTAGCTACAGGCTCAGGTTATGATAATAAAATCGGAGCATTATGGGTTAATCCAAGTACTTGCCAGCCGGTAGGTTCTACTATAGCCCATGAAATCGGACATAGTTTCCAATATCAAGTATATTGTGACAAAATATTACAGGGAAATCCGGATGATTTGAAATGTGGCTTTCGTTATGGTTATGAAGGGAGTAATGGCGGTAATGGATTTTGGGAACAATGTGCACAATGGCAATCTTATCAGGACTATCCTGGTGAATTGTTTGCTAACTATCATTTCGACGTATGGCTGTCCAATTGTCACAGGCATTTTGAACATGAATGGATGCGCTATGCCAGTTATTGGCTTCAGTCCTATTGGACTGCAAGGTATGGAATAGAAACGGTGAGTAATGTCTGGAAACAGTCTGTTTATCCCGAAGATGCTATTTCTACTTATATGCGGCTATATTGTGGCAATCAGTGGAGCATAATGAGTCAGGAATTGTATGACTATGCAGCACGAATGGCTACTTTTGATATAGATGGCATAGGAGAGTATGCCAGTGGTTACCTTGATAAATATTCAACTAAGCTTTATCCTGCCGGTGACGGATACTATCAGGTCGCTTATGCCAGTTGTCCCAGTACGACGGGCTTTAATGTCATCGCCTTGAATGTTCCGAATGCAGCCACTACTGTAAGTGCAAGCTTTCTAGGATTATCACCTGGTACCGATCTTGCCCCTGATGATCCAGGGGAATATATGGAATCGGAAACTGTAGCAGGGACGGTTGCTACATATAATGTGGGCAATGCAGCAGATGCAGGTTGGCATTATGGTTTTGTAGCATTGAAAAAAGATGGAACGAGAGTATATAGTGACAGGAATACGGAGCCTACTGGTGTAGCAAGTTTTACATTACCTGCAAATACTGAAAAACTATACTTTATCGTATTGGGTGCTCCCAAGCAATACAAGCCTCATCCATGGGATGAGAAAGAAAAGAACGATGAGCAATGGCCTTACAAAGTAAAGTTTGAAGGAACGGACTTGCTTGGCAATTTCTCTATTGACGAGACGGCTATGCCTAAAGATATTACATTGACATTCGATGTGAAGTGCAATGCCGGTTCCGAGGATTATCCACAAGGAACGGTGGACCTGAAAACAAATAAAGATTTGGCACAGGCGTTTGTCATGAAGCCTGCCGTGTTGGAAAGTAAACTGGCCAGTGTAGGTACAGAACCTGCCGAGGACAAAGTGGTTATCGCACTCGGTCAGACTGACGGCACTTTTGCTTACACTTCTACTGCCAATAACGGATTTTGGTGTGAAGCCAATGGCAACGTAGGCAACTGGGGTGATACGGCACCGGTCTATGTAGAATTCAGTGGACTGACCATGACATACGGACACCGGAAAGGAGTAAGTGTTGCCGGCCAGAAATATATGTTGAAACCTACTCTGATATATACCAGAAATGGTGTACAGTATAAAGCGACTATTGTGTTGAATATGCAATTTTAATAGCTGTTTACACCGTACACCTCCAAGAGGATAAAAAAATAGTCTAAACGAATGGAAAAATAGTACAACCGCCTAACTATCAAATCCATAAAATGAGATTTATTGGACGATTCTGCCATTACATTATATTATATCTTCCCTTTCTTGTAATTTTTTTATTTTACTTTGCAAGTGAACAACGTATATAACCGATAGATTATGAAAAACAACAAGAAACTCTGTCTTGCAATTTTATCTTTGCTTTTATTGATTGGAAATGCTTCATTTGCAGCCAAGGAAAAGAAATATGTACTCTCTTCACCCGATGGAACATTGAAAGTGGAAATCAGCGCCGGAAACGAACTGGCCTACCAAGTGATGCATGGAAATGATACAATTCTCTCACACTCTAATATAGGTTTGGTTCTGGAAAACGGAACTATAGTAGGTAAAACTCCCCGTATCACAGGGGAAAGAAGGAGAAAGATAAAGGATAACATAGAATCACCTTTTTACCGTTTCAAGGAGTTCGTTGCAACCGGCAACGAACTCGACTTGAAGCTGAAAGGCGGGTTCGGAATCATCTTCCGTGCATACAATGAGGGAGTCGCCTATCGATTCTATACCACACAATCTTCGGATATCATTATAAAGGAGGAACAGGCCGAGTTTAATTTTAAGGAAGATTATACGGCTTATCTTCCTTATACCACCAATGATAAAAAACCGATGGCGATGGCTTATCAGAATGTATATGACATCACTCCTCTGTCAAAAGCACAGCCTAAACTGGCTTTTCTTCCGGTTACCGTGGATTGCGGCAGCGTAAAACTGACCCTGTTGGAGTCCGACCTCGAAGCTTATCCGGGCGTGTTTGTGCAGTCACAGCAGGGAAAGTATGGATTGAAAGGTGTCTTTGCTCCTTATCCGGCTAAAACAGACTTTTATCCTTGGCGGAAGCAGGAATATGTAACTGAAACTACCGATTTTATATCCCGTAGCCGTGGCTCCCGTTCCTATCCGTGGCGTGTGTTGGCCATTACGGAGAAGGATACGGATATGCCGGTCAACAACCTGGTCTATGCTCTGGCTTCTCCCAACCGTATCGGTGATACCTCATGGATAAAGACAGGCAAAGTGGCATGGGATTGGTGGAATGACTGGAATCTGAAAGGAGTGCCGTTTAAAGCCGGTATCAACATGGATACGTATAAATATTATATCGATTTCGCCAGCCGGAACGGATTGGAGTTTATTGTGTTGGATGAAGGATGGTATGATCCGAAGAGCGGGGATATGCTGACCGTTATTCCCGAACTTGATTTGCCGGAACTGATAGCATACGGCAAATCCAAAGGGGTGGAAATAGTGCTTTGGACGGTGTTTAATGTACTCGACAGCCAGTTGGAAGCAGCTTGTAAGAAATATGCGGATATGGGAATCAAAGGTTTTAAGGTGGATTTCCTGGATCGTGATGATCAGACTGCCGTCGAAATGGTGTATCGCATCGCTGAGATGACGGCCCGGTATAAATTAACCCTTGATCTGCACGGCATTTACAAACCGACAGGTATCAACCGTACCTACCCTCATATTATCAATTTTGAAAGCGTGTTCGGCATGGAAGAGGTGAAATGGACGGATATCAAGAATAATATGCCTCTTTATGATGTTACTTTCCCCTATATCCGTATGATGGCGGGACCGGTGGATTATACGCCGGGAGCTATGCGCAATGCCACGAAGGCAGATTGGCGCGCCATGTATTACACACCGGCCAGCATGGGAACCCGGTGTCATCAGCTGGCTGCCTATATTGTACACGATTCTCCTTTTACCATGTTGTGTGATGCGCCTACCAACTATCTGAATGAGCAGGAATGTGTGGATTTCATAGCTTCTCTGCCTGTGGAGGTGGATTCTACTTTTATTGCTTCGGGCGAGTTGGGAAAATATATTGTAACAGTGCGTAAGAAGGATGTGAACTGGTATATCGGCGGTATGACCAATTGGGATGAACGTGATGTGCAGCTCGATTTCTCTTTCCTTCCCGAAGGAATGTCTTATACGGCTGTTTTGTTTAAAGACGGTGTGAATGCCAACAAGCAGGCCGAGGATTATCGGAAGGAAACCATCCGGATTGATAAGGACAGCCGGTTGACTTTGCATCTGGCATCGGGTGGCGGATTTGCCATGAAGTTGGAGCTTTGTCCGGTTCACGGGCAGGTTACCGGTATTCCTGAAGGGAAAAATATTCCTTCTTTCTATCAGAAATACATAGAAACAGAAGGTCTGTATGTCACCTCTTCCGGAAAGGTGAGCGATGAGGCCTTATTGAAAGCCTGTGATATCATCAGTTTGATGTTGGCAAAACGTCCGGATGTGAAGGCGCACATGGTGAAGAAAGGCTGCCACGTCATGATAATCGGTAAAGATGAGGAAACTTGCGATTTGCCGGAGTTTGCCCATATCTGCAATTGTGAGGACAGCATTAAATATTGGAACTGGCGTGCCCGTGGTTTTGGCGGAGCACCGGAAGATGAATTTTCATCCAGTTGCGGAGAAGAGAATCTGCTGGCATTGCCGCAGGATAAATATGTAGGTGAGAATATCCTGATTCATGAGTTCGCTCACCTTATTCATACGGTAGGTATAGTGGGAGTGGAGCCAGACTTTAATGAGCGTTTGGAGGCACTTCGTCAGAATGCAATCCGGAAAGGGCTGTGGGAAAAGACGTATGCGGTGAGCAATAAAGAGGAATACTTTGCCGAGTGCGTACAGTCTTTCTTTAACTGTAACCGCTATGCCGAACCTGCAAACGGAGTTCATAACTGGGTGAACCGCCGCACGAAACTGAAGACGTATGATCCGGATATGTACCGGTTGTTGCAGGAATATTTTTATGAGATAGAAATTCCCATTCATAATGTGGTGCATGAATAAGCGTCGCAGGGACAAATAGAATTTTGCTATATAGAGATGAATAAGATACGATTGGTTGTTGCTTCCTTATTGTTGGGAGCTGCTACAGGCTTTGCTCAGAAGCCTTTTAATGCTTCGGGTACGGGGAATCCCATTATTCCCGGATATTTTGCCGATCCCACGGTGAAGAAGTTTGGCGATACGTATTATATGTATGCCACTACGGATGGCAGTGGGGCCGGTTTCGGTCCTGCACAGGTGTGGACCAGCAAGGATTTTGTGAACTGGACGTTAATGCCCATGAACTGGCCGGACAGTCATTGGATATGGGCTCCCGATGTGATGCAGCATACGGATGGGAATTATTATTATTTTTATTGTCAGCCCTGTATGATTCATTGCGGGGTCAGTGAAACGCCGCGCGGTCCTTGGAAAAATATATTGGGCGAAAGTGAGGCTGTTCTTGTACCCGACCGTTTTGTGACGAATGCCATTACATTGGATGGGCAGACCTTTGTGGATGATGATGGTTCTGTATATTTGTATTGGGGGACTTGGGGAATTTATAAAGGTTTCGGTTGCGGAGCCGGAAAACTGGCTTCCGATATGAAGAGTTTTACTGAAACGCGTCTGATTCCAAATACGGAAGCCACGGATTTTTTTGAAGCGCCCTTTGTGATGAAACGAAAGGGGATCTATTATTTTATGTATTCTTCGGGTTCCTGTCACGACCACACCTATCGGGTGCAGTATGCCACTTCGGACAAGCCCATGGGGCCGTACACCTATCGGGGATGTATTCTTGAAACCAATACCGACGGAACAATTCATGGGCCGGGACATCATAGCGTTTTGAAAGAAGGCAATGAATATTATATGGTCTATCACCGTCATGATAATCCGCATTCCAACCGCGGATTTCATCGTCAGCTTTGTGTGGACCGTATGGAGTTTGCCGAAGATGGAAGTATTAAACCCCTTATTCCCACTCATGACGGAATAGGTGCATTGGCATCTTCTGTAGTGAAATCAAAAAATCTGGCATTGGGTGCTAAGGTGAGGGCTTCTTCTTTTTATGATGCCGATTTCCGTCCCGAATATGCTGTAGATGATAATAACGGAACTTTATGGCGTCCTCGTGGAATGGGACAGGAGTGGATAGAAATGGATTTGGGTGTTGCCCGGCAGATACAAACTATCTGGACTCAATTTGAGTATGGCACACAATTTTATCAATATTTAATTGAAACTTCTGTCGATGGCAAGCATTGGTCTGTTTTCGCTGATAAGCGGAATAATCGTCTGGCAGGCAGCCCGATGGTCGATTTTGGCAAGGTGAAGGCTCGTTATGTCCGCCTTACCTTTACCGGAGGACAGAAGAACGGATTTGGCGGGGCGGTCTGGAACTTGAAAATCTTTGAGGGTGTGGAAGCATCGGCTCCGCAACAATGGCTGGGACTTACCGCTGCCGATTGGAATGGTCGTGAATGGCAGAACAATGAAGGGATGCTGGGAGGGGCTTTTACTTTGAAGGAAGGTTCGGCACGCATACAGCGCATCGGTGGGCGTGATGCGTTGGTACTGGAACCGGGAACTACATTGGAGTATAGTCATCCGTTACTCTCCTCGTCCAAAGAGCATACAGTTAGTGGGTTGGTTTACAGGTCAGGTAAATGGCAGAGTTATGAAGCGGGGTCGTGTCTTTCATCAGGAGCGATTACGCTGCATAGTTCCACCGAACCTTTGGTCATTACCAATTTCCGTTACTACAATTGGAAACAGGAAGCGGCGGAAAAGGCATACGATGCGGAAACGGATATCGTGCGCCTGCCTGTAGCCGATCAGCAGAAACATGGGCTGGTGGTCAGTCTTTCTGCCGATGATTTTACCGTAAACGATACGGTTCCTTATCTGGAAAACCGAGGAGTAAAAGGGTATTTTGAAGCCCGGAAATTACCTCTCGTTGTGAAAGAAGTGAAAGGGAAAAAGGCATTTCATTTTGAGGGTACTCAGGTCTATACTTCCAGTTTTATGCTTCCTGCCACTTTGCAGGATAATGCTCCTTATACCTTGGAGGCGTGGGTACTGAATGATTCCATTAGTGAAAATGAATGTGTGGCCGATTTTACTACCTCGCATGATGAATTGGAGAAAATCATGTTGGTCAACGGCACGGAGCCTCGTTGTGGAGTAATCAATCACTATGGCTGGTATGAAGATGCAGGATATAAGGACATGAAGGAATTGGCAGGAAAGTGGCAGCACATCTATATCTGCTTTGATGGGCGGATGGAACAGGTTTATATCAATGGAAAATTAGTCAGTGAGAAAGATATCCAGTTACTGGTGAAATCGTCACAATTCATCACATTGGGACGCAATGCCGAAGGAGACTGGCCCTTTACCGGTTATCTGCACTCATTGAAATTATGGGATGAATATCTACCATTGAAAGAGTGATTCACCCTTTTCCTATGACCGGAATATGTATTTTTGCAAAAACTATGATAAACAATTAAATGATAGAACCATGAAAAAATTTTTAGTCACTGCTCTGTTGACTGCTACCGTAGCAGGCGGAACAGCGCAAGTAAAAAATCAGTCGCACGGCTATCCCATCGACCCCGTACCTTTCACTTCGGTGAAAGTAACCGATTCATTCTGGGGACAGCGACTGAATGCCAGCCGTGAAGTAACGATTCCTCTGGCGTTCAGCAAATGTGAGGAAACAGGACGTTATACTAACTTTGTCAATGCCGCCCATCCCAGTGATACCATTAAAGTAGGCGGTCTGGCTTTTGACGATACTGATGTGTACAAAACGATAGAAGGTGCCAGTTATCTGTTACAGACCTATCCGGACAAAAAACTGGCTAAGTATATTGATAGTGTGCTGGTTATTGTCGCTGCGGCACAGGAACCGGATGGTTATCTCTATACTTCGCGTACCATGAATCCCAAACATCCGCATGAGTGGGCAGGAAGCAAACGGTGGGAGAAGGTGGAGGAACTGAGTCATGAGTTTTATAATTTGGGACACATGGTAGAAGGTGCTATTGCGCATTACCAGGCTACCGGAAAACGTAATTTCCTTGATATCGCTATCCGTTATGCCGACTGTGTCTGCCGGGAGATAGGTACGGGCGAAGGACAGCAAATCCGTGTGCCGGGACATCAGATTGCCGAAATGGCCCTTGCCAAACTGTACTTGGTAACGGGGCAACAGAAATATTTGGATCAAGCCAAATTCTTTTTGGACCAGCGCGGACATACTACCCGTACGGATGAATACAGTCAGGCGCACAAGCCGGTAGTGGAGCAGGATGAGGCCGTGGGACATGCTGTCCGTGCCGCTTATATGTATGCAGGCATGGCAGATGTGGCCGCACTGACAGGGGATACGGCTTATATCCATGCCATAGACCGTATTTGGGACAACATTGTGGGCAAGAAATATTATATTACCGGCGGCATCGGCGCCACCAGCAATGGGGAGGCTTTTGGCAAGAACTATGAACTGCCCAATATGTCAGCTTATTGCGAGACTTGCGCGGCTATCGGTAATGTGTATGTCAACTACCGCTTGTTCCTGCTTCATGGTGAGGCAAAATATTATGATGTGCTGGAACGTACTTTATATAATGGTCTTATTTCGGGCGTGTCCCTGGATGGTGGCGGGTTCTTCTATCCTAATCCGTTGGAAAGCATCGGGCAGCACCAGCGCCAGCCTTGGTTCGGCTGTGCCTGTTGTCCGTCCAATATCTGTCGTTTCATTCCTTCCTTGCCGGGATATGTGTATGCGGTGAAAGGTAAGGACGTGTATGTTAATCTGTTCATGTCCAATACTTCGAACTTGAAGGTAGAGGGCAAGGCTGTTTCTTTGGAGCAGGCTACTCATTATCCTTGGAACGGTGATGTCACTATCGGTGTCAACAAGAACAATGCCGGACAGTTTACAATGAAAATCCGTATTCCGGGATGGGTGCGTAATCAGGTAGTTCCCAGTGACCTGTACACTTATTCGGATGGAAAGCGTTTGAGCTATACAGTGAAAGTAAATGGAGAACCGGTACAGAGTGAACTGAAGGACGGTTATTTCTGCATAGACCGCCGTTGGAAAAAAGGAGATAAAGTAGCCGTTCATTTCGATATGGAGCCTCGTACGGTGAAAGCCAATAATAAAGTGGAGGCAGATCGTGGACGTATAGCCGTGGAGCGTGGCCCGATCGTTTATTGTGCGGAATGGCCGGATAATGATTTTGATGTGCTGAGCGTGTTTATGAACCGCACTCCTCAATTCGAGGTGGTTGAAAAACCGGATTTGCTCTATGGCATTAACCAGTTGAAGACGGATGCGCAGATTCTGGGCTATGACGACAGAGGTCGTCTGACGGCTACTGATGTGAAGCTGACGTTGATCCCTTACTATGCTTGGGCACACCGCGGTGCAGGTGCTATGGCAGTGTGGTTGCCGCAGGAATTAAGTGCTTCCCGTCCGACTATGCCTGCTACGCTGGCATCGGAAAGCAAAGTGGATGCTTCGCATAAGGTGAAATCCATCTCCGCCATTAATGACCGTCTGGTGCCGAAAGATGAGAATGACCGTTCCGTACCCTATTACCATTGGTGGCCCAAACAGGGAACTACTGAATGGATATCCTACGAGTTCCCATCCGAAGCGACTGTTTCCAGTGCTACCGTATATTGGTATGATGATGCTCCTTGGGGAGGATGCCGCATACCGCAAAGTTGGAAGATGTACTATAAAGATGCACAAGGCCAGTGGCAACCGGTGAGTGGAGCGGATAAGTATGGAGTGGAAAAAGGTACGGGGAATACAGTCAATTTTGACCCGGTAAAGACAAAAGCGGTAAAACTGGAGATTGTTCAGCCGGCCGATAATTCATCGGGTTTGTTTGAATGGGAAGTGAAATAGAATAATTCAAAATGAAGGTTGGTAAGTTAGGTTGGCTGGTAGCCATGTTCCTTAGTGGGGGCATGGCTATCGCTCAAGGTACGGCTGATGATTATCGGCGTGCTTATGCATTGAAAGAGAAGTTCAGTGCGGATAAAGTTTTCTATTCCAATGTCAATCCGCAATGGATAGAGGGTACTCATCAATTCTGGTATGTGCGGAATACTCCGGACGGCCGCCTATATGTATCTGTAGATGCGGATAAGAAAGCTAGAAAAGAATTGTTTGATTCTCATCGTCTGGCAAAGGCGCTGGGTGCTGCATCCGGAAAAGAGGTCAAGCCGGAAGCTCTTGCATTGGGGCATTTGTCGGTCAGTAAGGGATTGGATACGCTACACTTTGTGTTTAATAATCAACGTTGGATGTATGCATCCCGGAAAAATCAGCTGGTCAATGAAGGGGCGCTTCCTCTCCCTCCCAAGCAAAAGCATTGGATGGAGGTGGATGATGAGAAGACAGCATCGCCGGTTCCGTCTCCTGATGGTAAATGGATAGCATTTATTAAAAATCAGAATATCTACGTAAAGGAGGTGGCTACCGGAAAAGAAAAGCAACTGAGCTTGGATGGGACACTGGGTAATTATTATTCAGCCTATATTCGCTGGTCACCGGACAGTAAGAAGGTGGCTTCCTGCAAGATCCGTCCGGTGGAAAAGCGCTATGTTTATTATGTGGAATCTTCTCCGGCTGATCAGCTTCAGCCCAAGCTTCACAAACAGGAGTATGCGAAGCCGGGAGACGAACTTCCTTTTAAAGTGCCCTGCATCTATGAAGTGGAAAGCGGACGAAGCATTATTCCTTCTACCGAATTGTTCGACCGACAATATGAAGTATATGGTCCCGAATGGAACCCCGACAGCCGTGCCGTGACTTTTGAATATAACCAGCGCGGACATCAGGTGTACAGAGTGCTTGAACTTTCTGCCGAAACGGGAAAAGTGCGCCCGTTGGTAGAAGAAACCAGCGATAAATATGTGAATTATACCCGTCATTTCCGTCATGACTTAAAAGACGGCAAGCAGATGATATGGATGAGTGAGCGTGACAATTGGAATCATCTTTATATGTACAACCGTACTACCGCACAGCCCGATTATCAAATTACTAAAGGAGAATGGTATGTACGCGAAGTGCTTCGGGTAGATGAGGATAACCGTCAGATTTATTTCTCGGCAAATGGTATGGAAGCCGGTGAGGACCCTTATCTCATCCGTTATTATCGCATCGGTTTTGATGGCAAAGGGCTTACCTGTCTTACTCCCGAAGAAGGGATGCACCGTGCTTGGTTTTCGGAAGATATGAAGTATTTGGTAGATGTTTATTCTATGGTGGACAAGGCTCCTGTAGCTGTGTTACGTAGTGCCAGGGATGGCAAAGTGGTGATGCCGTTGGAAACAGCCGACATTACCCGTCTGGAGGCCGAAGGCTGGAAAGCTCCGGAGGTATTTGTTGCCAAAGGGCGGGACGGCAAGACGGATATGTGGGGATTGATTGCCCGCCCCACCAACTTTGACCCGAACAAGAAATATCCGGTTATCGAATACATTTATCAGGGTCCCGGAGACCAGTATGTTCCGAAGACTTTCCGTCCTTATGACTGGAATATGACTTCCTTGGCCGAACTTGGTTTTATCGTCGTAATGGTCGATGGAATGGGAACTTCTTTCCGTTCGCGTGCTTTTGAGAATGTATGTTATAAGAATTTGAAAGATGCCGGTCTGCCGGACCATATTGCTTGGATTAAGGCGGCTGCACGGAAATATCCTTATATGGATGTGGACAGGGTAGGTATTTACGGTTGTTCTGCCGGTGGTCAGGAATCTACAAATGCAGTTTTGCTTTATCCTGATTTCTATAAAGCGGCTTATTCGGCTTGTGGTTGTCATGATAACCGTATGGATAAGATTTGGTGGAATGAACTTTGGTTGGGCTATCCGGTAGGAGATCAATATAAGGAAGGGTCTAATGTGGAAAATGCACATCTGTTGAGTCGTCCTTTGATGTTAGTGGTGGGAGAACTGGATGATAATGTAGATCCTGCCTCTACCATGCAGGTGGTCAATGCATTGATAAAGGCGAATAAAGATTTTGAATTGGTCGTGATTCCCGGAGCGCATCATACAATGGGGGAAGATTTTGGCGAACATAAGCGGTATGATTTCTTTGTCCGTCATTTGATGCAGGTGAATCCACCGAAGTGGGATGAGATAAAATAGGAGGAGTGAGGTTTGTAGCTGTAGGAGTTTGTCAGTTATGATAAATAGAGGTGGCAGTGTTATGGAGGACAAGTCCATAGCACTGCTTTTTTATGTAATTCCGTGTTTTCATTGATGAAATTATGTCGGTTGAGCCGTGTCTGTGCAAAATCTGCCTGAAAAAGACCAAATATTCTCTGTATTCAGATTGGAAAACGCATAATTTTGTTTGCTGGTTTTTATCAAAACATATAGGAATAATGAAAAATACATTCAAAAAAGTGTTTATTGGCTTTATGGCTTTTGCCATGGCAACCGGCTCCTTTGCGCAGCAAAGAGCTCATAAAAAGGATAATGAGTCGTATCCTAAGGAATGGAAACAAATAGCACGTATGGAGCAGGATTCTTTCTTTCTGACAGATGAAGCTCGGCGGATTGCTGAAAATGTATTGGCTTTTCAACGCTGTACGGGCGGTTGGCCGAAGAATATAGATATGGCCCGCCGCATGAATGATAAAGAGCTGGCTAAAGTGATAAAGGATAAATCACGTCGTGATGATTCTACGATAGATAATAATGCCACAACTGCCCAGATGATTTTTTTAGCCCGTCTTTATAGGCAGACTAAGGATATACGTTATCGGGATGCTTTCCTTCAGGGAGTGGAATATTTGCTGAGTGGTCAATACGAAAACGGAGGATGGCCGCAATTCTGGCCCGGTCCGCGTGGTTATCAGGTACATATTACTTTTAATGACGATGCCATTGTTAATACATTGAATATGATACGTGATATGATGAATCACAAAGCGCCTTATGAGGATGATTTGATAGACAAGGCTTTGTGTGTACGTTTGGGAAAAGCCTTTAATAAAGGAATAGAGTGTATACTGGCTACACAAATTATAAAGGATGGAGAACCTTCTGTGTGGTGTCAGCAGAATGATAGGGAAACATTGAAGCCTGCACCGGCACGTGCGTATGAGTTGCCGTCTTATTGTTCGGCGGAGAGTGCCGGAATTGTGCGTCTGCTCATGGAATTACCTGCACCCGACGCACGCGTGAAGCGGGCGGTTCACGGAGCCATGAAATGGTTTGACAGGTATAAACTTACCGGTTTGAAATGTGAGCGTATCGTGCTGGCAAATGGTGAGCGGGATACTCGTCTTGTGGAAGATCCTCAAGCCAAGCCTATTTGGGCGCGTTATTATGATTTGAAATATTGTGAACCGTATGTATGTGACCGTGACGGGCTGCCACGTCGCCATTTGGAAGAAATAGGAACAGAACGTCGTAACGGATATAGTTGGTACAATAGCAGACCGGCTGAGCTTTTTGCCATATACAATGCATGGGCGGACAAATATGATCCGAAGCATAAAGTGGCAATCAGTCTGGCAACCAAAGGAGCGAATGAAAACGGGCTTATCGAAATGTATCGTCGTCCTATGGCAGAGCGTACGGCTTTTGATGTGGTGGTAAAGCCGGGAGAGAGTATTCAGGCAGCTATTGAAAAGGCTCCGGAAATTCCGACAGTACCTTTTAAAATCTTATTGCTGAACGGAACGTATCATCAAAAAGTGATTATTGACAGGCCTAATATTGTTTTGGTGGGGGAAAACCGTGACAGTACGCGTATTGTCTTGGCTGAAACAGCCCAGACACGTGCCATCACGGAATATCATGGACGTCCGGTAGGCAATGGTGTCATTGTGTTGCAGGAAGGTGCGGATGATTGTGTTATTAGCGGACTGACTGTTTACAACAATTACGGAACTGCCGTTGAAAATACGACCATCCATCAGATGGCGATTTTTGGACGTGCCACTCGTACCATCATCATCAACAGTAATGTATGGGCCGATGGAAACGATGCCCTTTCCTTGTGGGCGCCCGGAAGCAATGGTATGTATTATCATGCCGATCTCTATCTTCGTTGTCCGGGTGTGGATTTTCTTTGTCCTCGCGGATGGTGCTATGCCACACGCTGCTATTTTTATGGTGATAGCCGTGCCATGATTTGGCATGACGGACGAGGTGACAAGAACAAGAAACTGGTTATTACCAATTCTTCATTTGATGCTAAGACACCGACACTTTTAGGACGCTATCATCATGATTCCCAGTTTTATCTCATCAAATGTAAAATGTCGAAGAATGTGCTTGACGGGAATATTCATTATGCTTATTCGGATAAAGTGCTTGATCCCTGTCCGTGGGGGCTACGTACCTATTATTATGGTTGTACCCGTGAAGGAGGGCATAGTGGCTGGTTAAACGATAATTTAAAGGAGGCGGAGAATGCTCCGGAGTTTTATGGCGTTACCGCCAAGTGGACATTCAATGGCAAATGGGACCCCGAACAACGTATCAGAGATCTTTGGAATGTGTTGGCCTACTAATTTAACAGTTTGTAATATGAAAATGCCCCCTGTTTTATGCTGTATTGTTTTTTTGTTTGTGTCAATGTTATCTGCTGTTGCCCGACAGCAGGAGAAGCCCCGGGTTATTGTCACTACGGATGGTGAGATTGACGATCAAAGTTCTATGATTCGTTTTCTTATGTATTCTTCTGATTATGATGTCGCAGGCATTGTTCAAGTCAATGGGGTACAGAAAGACGGACATAGTAAAGATAAATGGATCGAATCACAAATTGCCAAATATGCGGAATGTCTGCCTAATTTGAGGAAACATAATCCCGATTATCCCGATGCTGAATATCTGCTAAGTGTCTTGGCGGTTGGTAATGAGAACAGAGAGGACTTGCATAAATTGCCTCCTTTACTGTCTGATAGCGAGGGGGCACAGCTCATCATAAGGACATTGCTTGATTCTGATCCGAGGCCTGTTCATATTTTAGCATGGGGTGGAGCCAACACCCAGGCCAATGCCTTATGGCAGATCAAGCAGAAATATTCTGCTGCAGAATGGGCAAAAGCGGTATCAAAAGCCAGATTATATTGTATTTGGTATCAGGACGGCGGTGGAAAATGGATAGAACAGAATCTTCCTGAAATCATTATTTATGAATCGGGCGCACCGGATCATGATGGAGGATGGAGATATGTATGGGATTACATGAGTGTGGATTATTATTTTAAGAACAGACTTAGTAAAAATTCAAAAGAGTTGCAACAGATCATGGATAAACCTTGGTTGGCTGACCATATTAAGAATGGGCACGGACCACTGTGTGCCGCCTATCCTCAGGAATATACCAGTGAGGGGGATACTCCTTCTTTTATGCCTCTTATACGTAATGGACTTGAACAGCATACAGACTATACATTAGGAGGATGGGGAGGACGCCCGGAGTATAAAAATGGCAATCACATGCAAGATGGGAATGATTTGAAAAACGGTGTGCCGGATTCGCATTATACTTTCCAGCGTTGGTTGCCTGCTATACAAAATGACTGGGCGGCTCGTGCCGACTGGTGCGTGGCTGATGAATATTCAAAGGCAAATCATCAACCTGTTGCCCGGATATTGGGAGAAAGTGTACGCACAGTCCGGCCGGGAGAAAAAATAATACTGGATGCCTCTCCTTCATTTGACCCTGATAAAAATTCATTGTCTTACCAATGGTGGCAATATCGGGAAGCAGGCAGTGTGCAAACAAAGGTGGCTATAAAGCACGCCGATGAGAAGAGGGCGGAGATAATTGTACCGGATAATCCGGGCAAACAGTTACATTTGATACTTGAACTTACAGATAATGGAACGCCTAATCTAAAGTCTTATAAAAGAGTGATTCTGAATGTGAATTGACTTCCTGTATGAATTTTCATCCGTACTGTCATGTTGTTTTGAACAGGCCTACACTTCTTCCATCCGCTCCAGCTCCCATCCTCGGAACTGTATGATAATACAGTGCAGCTTCGTGTTCTGCACCAACTGCCGTACCCGGGGTGCGGCAGCATATTCGTTAATCTGTTTCACCGCTTCCTGCCATTGCGTCCGGGCTTTCTCTTCCGTGTCCTTCACCGACAGATATTTCAGTTCAAGAATATAGCTATGCTTCACCTCGTAGCGCATCAGGTCCGGCATGAGGAAGAGGTCGCAGTAACCGTGGCTCAGTTCCATTTCCGGAGCCATCAGGTAATAAGCGTTTACGCTGAGGTAGGCGGTGAAGAAACCCTGTATATTTCGCTCGCCTTCCATGGCACTGCGTACAGATGAATTTTCCTTGTAGGCATGGGCAATGAATTCCAGTGTTTCGCGCCAATGGCCTTCGTAAGCCATTTCATCGAACAGGTCCATCAAATTGTTCAGGTTGATATGGCGTTTGTCCTGGTACTCCTCCAGCATGAATTCGTAATACTGTTTGCGCACATTATAGTTGGGGATACTCAATACCAAGCGGCTGCCGCGTGTGGCAGTGATGGTCAACATGCCATAATAGAAGAGCAGGCTGGGGAAGATTTCGGGTTTGGCGATTTCCTTGGCCGGGAAGGTGGTGATCAGGTTGGTGATAATTTGCCCTTCTTCGGTGATTTTACGTAATACGCCCTTGCGGTTGCCGTCCAGCTTGTCCAGCTGGATTAGTTTCTTCATTTTGTTGTAGTCCGTACGGGTGTTGGGATCTATCATCTCTTTAGGAGATTTGCCCAGCGTGATGTAATTGCGCAGGTAGTAAAGTACCATGTCGCAATTGAACATTTTCGGGTCGCGTTCCAGGCTTTCTTCTGCGAAACAGTAATTATT
>OLYV01000242.1_pt1 | contig 31108 bp, 29 predicted proteins | sample 1644371 | NCBI WGS metagenome assembly OLYV01 (sample SAMEA103958124, study PRJEB25191) | human gut metagenome | biome: human-associated habitat [ENVO:00009003]; feature: intestine environment [ENVO:2100002]; material: feces | place: Germany | collected 2013/2015 | reverse complement strand
GGTTTTTCAGAACTTTTCAAGTTCTGAAAAACCGCACGCAGCTTGTCAAAAAAGACTTTTTTGACAAGCTGAAACGGCCCCGGGTTCCCCCGGGGCCGTTTGTGTATCGGATCTATTCTGATTTATTCCACCACGGGCAGGGACTTCACCACGGCGGCGCACCGGGGGCACAGGGTATCGTGCCCGGCCACGGTGCCCACGCTGGTGAGCACCTTCCAGCAACGGGCGCACTTGACGCCCTGGGCGGGGGCCACGGTGACGGTCAGGGCGTCGCCCACGGTGACCCGTACCTGGGACACGATCAGCAGGTCCGCCAGGGTATCGGCGCTCAGCTCCGCCAGGAAGGCGTCCTCGGCGGGAACGGTGACGTCCACCTCAGCCTCCAGGCTCTTGCCGATGGTCTTGTCGGCCCGGGCCTGCTCCAGCGCGCCGTTGACGGCGGTGCGGACAGCGGCGATGCGGGCCCAGCGGTCCATGGCGTCCTCCGGCAGGGCGTAGTCCTCGTAGGGCTGCACCATGCAGTTAAACAGCACGCTGCGGCCGTCGTCGGCACTGCGGTGGGGCATGGCCAGCCAGATCTCCTCGCAGGTGAAGGCCAGGATCGGCGCGAACATCCGGGTCATGGCGTCCAGGATCAGGAACAGGGCGGTCTGGGCGCTGCGGCGGCTGAGGCTGTTCTCCCCGTCGCAGTACAGGCGGTCCTTGATGATGTCGAAATAGAAGGAGCTCAGGTCCACCACGCAGAAGTCGTTGATGGCGTGGGACACGGCGTGGAACTCGTAGGCGTCGTAGCTGTCGAACACCCGGCGGATCAGGCTGTTGAGCCGGGTAACGGCCCAGCGGTCCAGCTCCTGCATATCGGCGGCGGCCACCAGCTGCTCCGGATCGAAGCCCGTCAGGTTGTCCAGGCAGAACTTGGCGGTGTTGCGGAACTTCAGATAATTCTGGCTCAGCTGCTTGAAGATGTCGTCGGAGCAGCGGACGTCCACATGATAGTCGGAGGAGCCGGCCCACAGGCGCAGCAGGTCAGCGCCGTACTTGTTGAAGATCTCGGCGGGGTCCATGCCGTTGCCCAGGGACTTGTGCATGGCGCGGCCCTGGCCGTCCACGGTCCAGCCGTGGGTCAGGCACTCCTTGAAGGGTGCGCCCCGGCCCAGAGCGCCCACGGCCACCAGCAGGGAGCTCTGGAACCAGCCGCGATACTGGTCCAGACCCTCAATATACATGGTGGCAGGCCAGAAGCCCTGGGTGCGCTCCATAGAGGCATAGTGGGTGGAGCCGGAGTCGAACCAGCCGTCCAGGGTGTCGCTCTCCTTCTCGAAGCCGGCGCTCTTGCCGCAGTGGGGGCAGGTGAAGCCCTCAGGCAGCATGTCCTCCGCCTCCATCTCGAACCAGGCATTGGAGCCCTTCTTTTCAAAGATATTGGCGATGGCGTCGATGGTCTCGTCGGTGCAGATGGGCTTGCCGCAGTCCTTGCAGTAGAACACCGGGATGGGCAGGCCCCAGCGGCGCTGGCGGCTGATGCACCAGTCGGTGCGCTCCAGGACCATGGACCGCAGACGGTCCTTGCCCCAGGAGGGAACCCAGCGCACGTCCTCGCAGGCGGCGATGGCGTCATCCTTGAAGGACTCCACGGAGCAGAACCACTGGGGGGTGGCCCGGAAGATGATGGGCTTCTTGCAGCGCCAGCAGTGGGGATAGCTGTGGACAATCTCCTGGCTGGCAAACAGGGAACCGGCCTCCTTCATATCCTGAAGGATCACGGGGTTGGATTCCTCGGTCTTCATGCCGGCGTACTTGCCGGCGTAGTCCGTGTGGCGGCCCTGGTCGTCCACGGGGACCACCATGTCCATGCCGTAGCGCAGGCAGGTCTGATAGTCGTCGGCGCCGAAGCCGGGGGCGGTGTGGACGCAGCCGGTACCGGAGTCCATGGTGACGTAATCCGCCAGCACCAGGCGGCTGGTCTTGGGCAGGAAGGGATGGCTGGCCAGCATATTCTCATAGAAGGAGCCGGGGTGGGTCTCCACGATCTCATAGCTGTCGAAGCCGCCGATGCCCATGACCTTCTCCGTCAGGGCCTCGGCCATGATATACATCTCGCCGTTGGGGGCCTTCACCACGGCGTAGCTCTCGTCGGGGTGCAGGGTGATGGCCAGGTTGCCGGGCAGGGTCCAGATGGTGGTGGTCCAGATGACGAAGCTGAGCTTGCTCTTGTCCAGGTGGGGGAGCTTGCCCAGGTCATCGTTCATGGGGAACTTCACATACACCGTGGTGCAGGGGTCGTCCTGATACTCGATCTCGGCCTCGGCCAGGGCGGTCTCGTCGTGGGGGCACCAGTACACGGGCTTGAGGCCCTTGTAGATGTGGCCGTTTTTATACATCTGGCCGAACACCCGGACCTCCCGGGCCTCGAAGCCCGGGTCCATGGTCTTGTAGGGGTGGTCCCAGTCGGCCACCACGCCCATGCGCTTGAAGCCCTCCCGCTGGACGTCGATATAGTGGTCGGCGAACTGGTGGCAGGCGGAGCGGAACTCCGCCACGCTCATGGCCTTGTGGTTGAGCTTGTTCTGCTTGATGATGGCGGACTCGATGGGCATGCCGTGGTTGTCCCAGCCGGGGATATAGGGGGTGTAGTAGCCCCGCATGGCATAGCTGCGGTTGATGAAGTCCTTCAGGGCCTTGTTCAGGGCGTGGCCCATGTGCAGGGCGCCGTTGGAGAAGGGAGGGCCGTCGTGGAGGGAGAACAGGGGCTTGCCCTCGTTCTTCTTCAGCAGTTCGTTGTAAAGGTCCAGCTGCTCCCAATAGCGCAGCATCTCCGGCTCCCGCTTGGGCAGGCCCGCCCGCATGGGAAAGCCGGACTTGGGCATATTCAGCGTCTTTTTGTACTCCATGTGTTACCTCCATTATAAACATAACATTTTATATTGCAAAAAATAAAAGGCCCTCGTCTCCCATAAGAGACAAAGGCCGGAAAACCTCTGCGGTACCACTCTTGTTGCCGCGCCGGGGCGCAGCCGCTCTGCCCCACCATCCGTGGGCGAGGGATGATAACGGCCCTCCGCCGTCCGCACCTAATCCGAAAAGTCGTTTCAGCCGGATGCTCCGGGGTGATATTCGCGGCTTCCCCCGTGGCCGCCTTGCACCAAACGGCGGCTCTCTTGGCATCGGGAGGGAGCGCTACTGGTCCCCATCACTGCATTTGCACTCGATATGACATAATATAGCCACTTTTCCCGGTTTTGTCAACGGTAAAATAGGGAAAATTCACTTTTTTCGCACGGAGCGAAAAAAATCCGACAGAACCCGGGCGCATTCGGCCTCCAGCACGCCGCCCACCAGGGCAGGGGGGTGGGGGAAGTCCTCCATGAACAGGTTCATCACCCCGCCGCAGGCCCCCATCTCCCGGTCCCGGGCCCCGAAATACACCCGGCTGACCCGGGCGTTGAGAATGGCCCCGGCGCACATGGGGCAGGGTTCCAGGGTCACATACAGGGTGCAGCCGTCCAGCCGCCAGGTGCCCAGGGCCCGGTTGGCCTGGGCCATGGCCTCCATCTCCGCGTGGGACCAGGCGGCCTGGCGCTCCTCCCGGCGGTTGCGGCCCCGGCCGATGACCCGGCCGTCCTTGACGATGACGCAGCCCACCGGCACCTCGCCGCAGGCGGCGGCCTGCCGGGCCAGGTCCAGGGCCTGGCGCATATATTTCTCGTGCATTCTCCGCACCTCCCGGAAATTTTTGCTTGTCCCCCGGGTTAAAGCCTGTCATATCTGTCCAAAATAACCGTACAAATAGGTTACAGGCATGTGCCAGGAGGGATCACCATGGAAAAGAAGAAAAATCAGGCCGTTTCCCCCACGCTGGAGGAGCTGCGCCAGGAGCTGCACCAGACCAACCAGGCTCTGCGCAACGCCTATGACAAGTTCAATTTTGTCACGGCCCCGGAGCTGGTGGAGGCCAGCATCTATGAGATCAACGCCCTGAAGGCCCGCAGCGACTATCTGCTGCGGTGCATCAAGGCTCAGCTGGGTCAGGAGCCCTGCGCGGCGGCAGCCGCCATGAAGGGAGGCGCCGCGTGTCCGTCTTAGAAAAGCTCGCCCTGGGCGTGGGGGGGCTGTTTATGCTGCTGGGGGTGCTGCGCCTGGCCAGAAGCCCCCTGAAGCTGGTCTTCCGGGTGGCGGGCAACGCGGCCCTGGGCTTCGGGGCCCTGTGGCTGCTGGGCCGCCTGGCCCCGGGGCTTCAGCTGGGGCTCAACCTGTTCAACGGACTGCTGATCGGCGTGCTGGGCCTGCCGGGCTTCGGCCTGCTGCTGCTTTTGCAGTGGGTGCTTTAGATTTGTTCAAAAAGTGGCGGGGCCACTTTTTGAACAAAGAGGCTGCAGTCTGCCGCGGGCGGCAAACTCTGCGAGGCTTTTGCTACATAGGGGGGAAATCCGTTGTTTTCAGCAATATATTGCGCTAAAAGTGCAGTTTGCTGTTGATTTTCCGCATCCGGGCGGGGTCCATTTTGCACAGGCGGCGGTCGTAGGTCACCAGGCCGTTGACCTCGTCCTCCACGTCGGACAGCTGGGTATACACCGCCGCCGACAGGCCCTGGCTTTCGATCAGGGGCAGGACCTCCGTTTCATACAGGCGCTCCACCGCGTCCATCCAGGCTGCCGCATGGTCATACATGCGGTAGCCGAATTTTTTGTCCGAGGCCAGGTGTCCCGGGCATTGCAGGCTGTAGCCCCCGAATTCCGTCAGGGCCAGCACCCGCCGCCCGTCCCCCCGCAGGCGCACGGGGCGGTAGTACACATGGCGGCTTTTCAGGTCACCACCGCCCTGGTCGTGCCAGCCGGAGGCGTGGTCGATGGGCCGGGTGGGGTCCAGAGCCCGCAGCCGGTCCGTGACGGCCAGGGCGTCGAACTGGCCCCAGCCCTCGTTGAAGGGCACCCACAGGCCCAGGCACACGCAGTTATACAGCAGGTCCACCGTGTCCTCCATGTCCCGCAGGAACTGCCGGCGTCCGGCCTCTCCGGCCCGGCCCAGCCGCCCGGAGGGGCGGTCCTTCAGGTGGACGCCCAGGAAGGGCAGCACCTGCATGGTCAGGGTCTGCCAGCGCTGAAAGCAGGACACCAGGTCCTGCCACACGATGATCCCCAGGCGGTCGCAGTGATAGTACCACCGCAGCGGCTCGATCTTGATGTGCTTGCGCAGCATATTGAAGCCCATGTCCCGGGCGGTCTGAATGTCCCAGACCATGGCCTCATCCGCCGGAGGGGTGTACAGGCCGTCGGACCAGTAGCCCTGGTCCAGCAGGCCCGACTGGAAGCAGGGCTGGCCGTTCAGGGCCAGCACCCGGCGGCCCCGGTGCTCCATAACGGAGAATTTCCGCATACCGAAGTAGCTTTCCACCCGGTCGCCGGAGGGCAGCGTCACCTCCAGATCGTACAGATACGGGTCCTCCGGGCTCCAGGGGCGGAAGTGCTCCGCCGGAATGGGGCACACGCCCAGTCCCTTTTCATCGGCCCAGCTGCGGGCAATGACCTGGCCATCGCACAGCACCGTGATCCGGGCTCCGGCGGGGTCATCGGCCCGGACGGCATAGCGCAGGGCTTTTTCGTCATAGTCCGGGGTCAGCCGCAGGGAGTGAATGTAGTTTTCCGCCACGCTCTCCAGCCATACCGTCTGCCAGATGCCGCTCTGGGCGGTGTACCAGATGCCGCCCCGGTTCCGGCGCTGCTTGCCGAAGGCGTGGACCCCGCCGTCGGGATCGTCGGTGACGGCCGCGGTCAGGCGGTTCTCCCCGGGGACCAGGGCGTCGGTGACGTCCAGGGTGAAGGGCAGATAGCCCCCCTGATGGCCCCCCACGGGGCGGTCGTTTACCAGCACCCGGCAGCACTGATCCACCGCGCCGAAGTGCAGCAGCACCCGGTCCCGGCGGAAGCCCTCCGGCAGGGTGAAGCGCCGCTCATACCACAGGATCTCGCCGCTTTCCAGCCGGAAATCACAGCCGGACAGCAGACTCTCCGGCGAGAAGGGCACCAATATCTTTCCGCTGCGGCGGCGGGAATACTCGTCGCCGTCCTCCACGGTGTAGTCCCACAGGCCGTTGAGGCAGAGATAGCTGTCCCGCCGCAGCTGGGGCCGGGGATACTCCGGCAGCGGGCAGGTTTTGTCCGGATGCTCCCCCCAGGGGGTGTAAAGCGCCGTCATTTTACCGTCTCCTTCCGCTTCAGCAGAGCCGCCGGAATGGCCAGCAGCACCAGGGCGGCGGCTGCCGCCAGGAAAATTTCCGCCGTGGGCACCTGTTTCACGGTGCCAAGGTCCTCATAGGTCATGCCGGTGCCCCGGATCACCGCCGCGCCGATATACGGCCCCGTGACCATGGGCAGCAGCACCTGGAACACGATGCGGATGCCCTGGAACAGGCCGGCCTTTCCCGCCGGGGTATAGTCCCGGATCAGACCGCTGCAGCAGGCGGAGACCACCATGCCGCCGCCCAGCATCACGATGCCCGCCGCCAGGACGAACCACTGGCCCCGGGCAAAGTACATGAGCACAAGGCCCGCAAAGCCCAGGATCCCCGCCGGGACCAGGCAGCGGAGCTTCCCGAAGCGGTCGATGGGCCGCCCGGCCAGCACCGACAGCACGGAGCTGACGATCAGCACCCCCGCCAGCAGGAGGGTATAGTCCGTGATGCCCAGGAACCTCTGGATATAGATAATGAGGTAGGGCATATACACCTGCTGGCTCATGCAGTATACCCCCAGCGCCGCCAGGGACAGATACAGCCGCGGATTGTCCCGGATAACGGCGGGACGGAAGCCGTACAGAATGTTGGCAAAATAGCTGCCCTGGCCCCGGGGCAGGTCCGGCTCCCGGATGAAGAAGCAGCCCAGCACGCCGCCAAGGCAGGTGATGCCGCCTACGATCAGGAAAAACAGCCGCCAGTTCCCGGCCTGGGACAGGCCGTCCAGAGCCCCGAACACCACCAGCATGGCCACCAGCGGCATAATGGCCAGCACCGTCTCCACCCGGCCCCGGTTTTCCGGCACGGTGACGTCCGTGACCCAGGCGTTGAAGGCGGCGTCGTTGGCGGTGGAGCCGAAGAAGGTCATGACGCAGTCCAGCACCACCACCAGCACCGCCGCGCTGTGGGCCGCACCGGCCAGGGGGCTTCTTTTGATGAAGGCGAAGGCCCCGATGCTGACGCCCCACAGCAGATAGCCGATGACGATCAGGGCCTTCCGCCGCCCCAGCCGGTCGCTGAGGGCCCCCATCACCAGGGTGGTGACGGTGGCGGTGACGGCGCTCCAGGCCACCATGGCGGCGATCATGGACGTGTCCCCGGAGATGGTGTTGTACAGGAACACGTTGAAATACATATTCTCGATGACCCAGGCGATCTGTCCGAACAGGCCGAAGGTCAGCAGGGCCGCCCAGGTGCGGCCGCCCAGTCTGGTTTTCATGTTACCGCTCCTCCTCGTGAAGATTCCAGCCGTACAGGGGGTAGCGCTGGAGGCTGCCGAACAGCTTCTGCTTGATATCCGGATACCGGCCCTCCAGCCCGGCGATGAGCTCCTTCACCTCCTGGCGGCGGCTGTGTCCGTTGGCGGGACAGGGGTTCTCCACCACCGGCAGCTCCAGCCGCCGGGCCACCCGGCGGATCTCCTCCTCCCGGCAGTACAGCAGGGGGCGGATCTGGGTGATGCCGGTGCGGTCCAGGTACGTCACCGGCTGGAAGCAGCCGATGCGTCCCTCGAACAGCAGGTTCATCAGCAGAGTCTCGATGGCGTCGTCATAGTGGTGGCCCAGGGCGATCTTCCGGATGCCCAGGTCCGTAAGGGCCGTGTTCAGGCTGCCCCGCCGCAGCTTGGCGCACAGGGAGCAGGGGTTTTTCTCCTTCCGCTCGTTGAACACGATGTCGTATACCGGCACCTGGATGCGGGTATAGGGCACCTCCAGCTGCCGGCACAGGTCCGCCACGGCGTCGAAGCTCATGCCGGGGGCGCCGGTCTCTAAGGTGATGGCGCGGACGGTGAAGGGAATGGGATAAAAGGCCCGCAGCCGGGCCAGAGCGGTCAGCGTCACCAGACTGTCCTTGCCGCCGGATACGCCCACGGCCACCACGTCTCCGGCGTCGATCATGTGATAATCCTCCACGCAGCGGCGCACCTGTCCCAAAATCTTCTGCATATACAAAGCCCTCCAAGGAAGAAATGAAATTGCCATTTGAGAAAATGGGAGATATCGGGAGAAAACGAGAGGAAATGCCAGATGTTGCTATCGTAAATTAAAATGGTGTTGACAATTTTCCCGGGATATGCTATAAATATCCTTGCGCGTTCGGCGCATTTCTCCCTCCCAATCATAGCAAGGGAGCCTGAAAAAGTAAAGCAATACATTCTATAAATTGGAGGAAAACACCATGTCCACTTATATGGCAAACAAGGCCACCATTGAGCGCAAGTGGTACGTCGTTGATGCCGCCGGCAAGCCCCTGGGCAAGACCGCCGTCATCGTGGCCGACCTGCTGCGCGGCAAGGGTAAAGTCACCTACACCCCCCACGCCGACTGCGGCGACAACGTCATCGTCATCAACGCCGCCAAGGCCACCCTGTCCGGCAACAAGATGGAGCAGAAGTATTACCGCACCCACTCCGGCTGGATCGGCGGTCTGAAGGAGACCAAGTATCGCCTGCTGATGCAGGAGAAGCCCGAGCTGGCCATGCGCGTGGCCGTCCGCGGTATGATGCCCCGCAACACCGTTACCAAGGATTCCCTGAAGCGCCTGCACATCTATGCCGGTGAGCAGCACATCCACGAGGCCCAGAAGCCCGAGCTGGTCAAGTAAGGAGGAAAAGAAACATGTATCAGTCCAAGAATCCCTATCTGTACGGCACCGGCCGCAGAAAGTCCTCCGTGGCCCGGGTGCACCTGTTCCCCAACGGCACCGGCTCCATCACCATCAACGGCCGCGACATCGACGATTACTTCGGCCTGGAGACCCTGAAGATGGTGGTCCGCCAGCCCCTGAACGCCACCGATACCCTGGGTAAGGTGGACATCGTTGCTACCGTGGAGGGCGGCGGCGTTTCCGGCCAGGCCGGCGCCCTGCGTCACGGCATCAGCCGCGCCCTGCTGCTGGTGAACCCCGAGTTCCGTCCCGTCCTGAAGAAGGCCGGTTTCCTGACCCGCGATCCTCGTATGAAGGAGCGCAAGAAGTACGGCCTCAAGGCTGCCCGTCGCGCTCCGCAGTTCAGCAAGCGCTAAACTTTATCAAAAGTGGTCAAAAACCCCGGAAAACCTTGGTTTTCTGGGGTTTTCCTTTTGAACCGGTTTGACACAGTTTAGCACAACGAGACATCTTTTGAACCAGTTTTTATGGGTTAAACATGGGTTAAATCTCGAAATGGGTTAATTGATGGGTTAAATTATGGGCTAAATCCAGGCTGTTTTTTCCTTGGAGAAGGTCATCTTTTTGGAGGGTAAATGGTCCCGCCTTCTATCGAATTGTTTTGTCCTGATTTGACCTAATTTGATTAAAATAAAATAAATCTAATCGCCAAGCGTTCAGTGTTTTTTACTGGGCGCTTTTTGTGTTTCCGGGGGATTTCATTCCGGGATAAGAAAAGGCCGTCACTTTCAGTTTTTGAAGTGGCGGCTTTTTCTATTTCCAGAAGCCATAAAACAATTCAGAAATGAGGTGAAGTCATTGAACACGCAAATCATCGCCATCGCCAACCAGAAAGGCGGCGTTGGCAAGACAACCACCTGCGCGAACTTGGGGATCGGGCTGGCACAGGCCGGAAAGAAAGTGTATAGCCTGGACTTCCAGGTGACACCCCATCAGCTCCGCCATACCTACATTACAAATCTGATTCATGCGTCTGTTGACCCGAAAACAGTTCAGTATTTGGCAGGACATGAGAACAGCCAAATCACCATGGACATCTATGCAAAGGTAAAATACAATAAGCCAGAGCAACTACTGTCTGTGGTTAATGGTGCTTTCAGTTCAAGACCACTCGTTGCACCCCCCGAAAACATGGGTTAAATTATGGGTTAAACCAATGCGGCAATCCTCTAAAAGCCCGGTATATCAAGGGTTTTCGGCTCTGCAAGTCGAAGAAGTACGGTCTCAAAGCAGCTCGTCGCGCTCCCCAGTTCTCCAAGCGCTGATCGAGACTTCAAAATGCCCAAAAACCCCGGAAACTCAACGGTTTCCGGGGTTTTTCTTTTTTGATTCCGCTGTTTCCTTTTGAGGAAATTTGATACTCTCTATCCCCTTTTTAATGGGTTAACCATAGGGGAAAATCGGGTTTGGAGCGATGAATGGGTTAAAAAATAGGGGAAAATCCCCCTCCATTCCGAGCCCTGCGAGGCACATCTATAGAGGCAATTTATCCCTCCCGGTGTCTTTGTTTCGCTTTGAATTCTTTTGGCGAAGTTTATTCCCGTTTATACCATATACGGATGGTTGAGGCCCAGTTACCCATTGCGGTAGCTGGGCCTTTTTTGTTTTCCGATATTCCAATGATGTATGGCTGGTTTTCACGCTGAAGAAGAAGCGGAATAACGAAGACAGCACGGGGAACATACAGCAGAAAAAATCTGGCAAAAGTTCCCTGCAAAACGGAATACAACCCGATTCGACCGTTCATTGAAAAGTGGACGGTCTTTCTTTTTGTCAAAGTTCACTTCCGTTGAGAACTTGGCTAAAAATATGTTCAACTTCTCAATTGAATGCTACATAGCCGCCGGCGATTCCCTCATCGGCGGCTAAATCTTTATGAAGGAGGAAGCAAAATGACAAACGAAGAACTGAACACCGCTTTATATAAGAAGGTGTTCGCAGAACAGGAGAAGTATCGGGAGTGGCTGCTTTCCCAGCCGCCCGACAAAATCCTGAACCACTGCTACGAGTACACGGTACGGGAGGACATCGTGCTGGCACTGGAGGAATACGACCTATCCGATAAGCAGTGCAAGGCGCTCCTGAAATCGCCCAGTCCTCTTGCAGATGTGTTCAAGGACTTCGAAAAGCGGGAGACCGACCACATGGACAACATCCGGGACACCATCGAGTGCCGAGCCAATGCGGTCATCCGGGCCGATTTCCTGAGAGACCGGCGTGAAGCGAGGTGATGCCCTATGAGCTATATTGCTGCGGAGGATGTTGCCAAGGCCAATGGCACGATACATATATCACGAATCTGATTCATGAAGGTGTTGACCCGAAAACGGTGCAGTACTTGGCCGGACACGAGAATAGCAAGGTGACTATGGACATTTACGCAAAGGTCAAATATAATAAGCCGTGGGAACTGGCTGCGGTAGTAAACGAAGCCTTTCAACCTTCAACAGAATACAGGGAGAACCCTGCTTCTTAGATGGGTTAACTCATAGGGGAAAACGGGAAGTGAGTCTGCGAAAAGCCTTGAAAGCACTGGGAAAAATGCAATAATACTGATTCAGTACGGCCTCAAAGCCGCCCGTCGCGCGCCTCAGTTCAGCAAGCGATAATTTCCACTGCTTCTCAGTCCGTCTTTGGACACTGTTTTGCAGAAAATTGGGTGGTTTTGGAGTGGTGAAAGTTCCTCAGAAGTGTTCCGTTTTGCTTCGTAAGGAGCAAGCAAGGAGCACACAAGGAACAAGAATCGCAAACGAAAACAAAAACCTTATGAAGCAGGAGATCGTTCCGCAAGGAGCGTATCTCCTGCTTTTTTTGTGCTGCACGGCTTTTCCTTCTTCCTTTTATACCAAAACCTGTTAAAAAGCTTGAAAAGCTTTTTATAGCACCGAAGGTGCGTCAGGTTTTGTATGAGACGTCACAGCGTGTTTTCACACGCTGTGCGTGCGCACAGCGCACGGGATTCTTGATTAAATTTTTTAATCAAGAATCAGTATTAGATCTTGTTGATTGCCTCCACCAGTGTTTCAATATCCAAGTGGGTGTAGACACGTTCGGTGAGCGTCATGGCACCGGAGTGTCCCGCAATCTTCTTGATCATGGTTTGGTCTACATGGGCCTCTGTCAGCATGGAGATGCAGGTGTGCCGGGTACAATGTGGCGTCTGGTCATATCCAACCTGCTCCATCAGGGGCGTGAAGTATGCCACCACAAACCGGGACGGTTACAGGGGATACAAGAGCGATCCGGGGCTCTGTGCAAAATGTCCCACCAGAGAGTTTTGTACGACGCATTCCAAGGACTGCGTAAAGACCGTACAGAGGCATGTCTGGAAGGATTACGAGGAGTTGGCAGACGACGCCCGCTATACACAGAAGTACCGGGATCTTTACAAGCGGCGGAAAGAGACCATTGAACGCGTCTTTGCGGATGCCAAAGAAAAGCACACGATGCGTTATGCACAATACAGAGGCTTGGCCCAGGTGACAAACTGGGTGAAGCTTAAATTCGCTGCCATGAATCTGCATAAACTGGCCAATTGGAAGTGGAAGGAGCAATTCCTTTCCTGGTTTTTCCACCTTTTCTCTCTATTTGTGCCAAAAACCCGGCTGCCGCTTGCTGCGCAGCCGGTTTTTTCGACAGGCTGAGGTTGGTATCAAAATATGATACCAACCTCTTCAATAAAAAGTCTCAAATTATTTAGGAAAGATGAGCGACAAAAAGTATTCGAGGGCGTAAAGCCCACCATAAAGCAGGCCAAATCAGCCGAGAATTTAGTTCAAGTCCTGCCTGACGCTCTGAAATGCCCTTGTGTATCTATAAAACACGCTTTGAAAAAACAGGGCATAAAAACGCTGAGACCCCTGATTTCTCAGGGGTTTCAGGTGAGTGTATCTATTTTGGTCACTCAAGATGGCAAATCTACCGCTCGTGGATACAATGCACCATGCTTTGACGGCGTGGTGCATTGTTTTATGGGTTTCGCTTTGATGGGCTGGGACACTGCGGACGGAAAGGACAGAATATAACCTATTTTATTGTTCAATTCCGCGATATCCATGTTTTTCTGCATTCCCAAGCAAATAAAGGAACGCAAATGCAGGAATTCGTAGTAGATTTTTACCGCACTTTGTGTTATGAACTCCATAATCGTCCGGATTCTTGGTTATAATTATTGCTGCCGACGATTCCTCACACAATTCTGCGATTGCATCATCATCCGCAATTGGCGCACCTTCTCTGTATTTAACTTCAATGAGGATGTTTTTCGTATTAGGATAGTCCACCACAATATCAATTTCTTTGCTTTTTTTTCCACCTCTAAAATAGCCCACCGAAGTAGCATATTGATAGTAAAACGCTGCAACATGCTTGTAAACAGCCGTTTCAACAATCTTTCCCATCTCAACAGGGTCCGTCAAAACAGAATCATCCATCAAAACAGCATTCCGAATTGCCGCATCGGCGATATAAATTTTAGGACGCGCCTTTAATACCTTTTTCCCTGCCATATCAACCGGCCAACTCTGATAAATCAAATTTGCACTTTCCAGATACTGAATATAGTTTTCTACAGTTGTGCGAGATACACCGTTCAGTTCTTTCGTAATTGCCTCGATCGATACAATTTCCGAAGATACATTGCAGAGGTATAAGAAAATTCTCTCCAGCTCCGTTGCGTTACGGATATTGTACAGCGAGGGAAGATCACGCTTAAGAACTTTATCCACAACATCTTCTCGCATGATCTGCTGCGCCATCAAATCATTGTCAGCCAATGCCAACTCCGGAAAACCGCCAACCTGCAAATACCGCATAAAATGATTTTGAACCTTGGAAAGCTGCATCATAATTTGTGTCCGCTCAATTTGACTTTTGTGGAGCAGTGTTGTTACTTTCAAATCGGAGGCGATATTGGGTCGATCCAAATCCAGCAGTTCACAATATTCATAAAAAGACATCGTTGGGACTTGTATAACAGTCCAACGACCGGCACCACTTTCTCTACTGCCTTTCATCAACGCTGGGCTGGCCGAGCCGGTTGCAACAACACGGGTGTTGGGTTGTGTATCATAAATGACCTTTAACCATCGATCCCAGTCCTGTGCGTACTGCACCTCATCAAAGAAGTAATAGACATCCTGCTCTGCATAGATATTTTCATGATAGCACTCCAGAACATCCTGAAATTGGCTGAGCTTCAGCATAGGATGATCCAAAGAAATAAAAACAATTTTCTGTGGTGCCACACCTGACTTTAACAGCGCTTCGATCATTTGGTATTGGATGGTTGTTTTTCCAACGCGTCTCGTCCCGGTCAAAACCACAGAGCGGCGAATTCCTTTATCCGTCAACCGCTTCATCGCTTCGTGGAATGCAAACCTCTTGTAGGTTTTTGACATCTGCGGGCTAACTGTTCCGGTTTTCCACCACGGATTATAAGCACTCAGAACTTTGAGAATGCTCTCTTTTGTTGTAATCGCCATTGAGATCAGCTCCTTTTTTAATATATTATCCGCAAAATCAATTTTTGTCAATGATTATTGATAGTATACTATGAATCTTTTCCAGAAAATATTGATTTTTCTGCTGAAATCCGCATTAAAAAACTTTTTCCGTTCCAGTTTTCAGATAATATTTTCGTGGAGTCAGATTTCTGAGGCACACTTTCGATCAAGCAATAGCGCAATCAGTTTTTGCTGTTTGCGCTTTGGTATTTTGTTTGCTGATTCGGATGGCTCTTTGATGAATCAGGTGATACCGATGTTCAATGTGCAAAGTAAGTCAAAGTCTCTTTGCTGATTCAAGCAAATTTTGCCGAATCAGCAAAGAGACTTTGACTATTTCATCATAGTCAAGCCGTAACAATCCATAATTATGGGCAGGGGATGTTAAGTTTCCGTGCGCTTTCGTTTTGTACGGAGACTTCGTAAATGATAACTTTCTGATAACTCTCCGCCCCTGCCATTGACTATCCCAGCTCCGGCAATATACTGTCGTGTCGGAAGGAGGTGCCGCTATGACGCAGGCAGAATATGAAGCCGAAATGTGTTTTAGCAGCGGAACTCCTCTCCGCAGTTCTGGCAGGTGATCGTGTAATACGCCATGCGTCGGATCTGATCCGGGTGGCTGTTCCAGTATTTCATCCGGCAACGGTCCGAGCAGAATCTCCTCTTGTGCCGTGTGTGCTGTTTAACGTATTTCCCACATTGGGGACAGAACAGGACCCCACCCATAGGCCGATCTGCCGGGGACGATGAAATAACACTTTTCTGTTTGGTACAGTTTATCGTCTGTCTTTACCGGATTGGTGATGTAGTCAAGGGCTTTCTTCAAGGTGCTTTTGATAGGATGGATCTTTGTGACAGCCATATTTCATTCAGAACCCCCTTGATGTCCTCAATGTCCTGCGCATAGATTGTCCCCGTTGCATTGACACGTCGGGCAATCTGATTGATATTCGTGCCGATCTTTTGCAACTCGGCAGTCATGGCTTTTATGTCGCTGTAATCAATCTTGACAACATAGCCGTCAATCAGCATTTTCCGGGCATAGACGGAGAAGCAACGCGTTCCCATCTGCTGCATTTTCTTCTCAATCAATGCCCGTTCCTCTGCGGTGACAGGGACACGCAGCACAATGCTTCTCGTTCGGTTTGCCATTCGTTCACCGTCCTTTCCGTTTCCAATAAGGGTTTGGGACTATCCCAACAAGCAATGAACCGGCAGGGGCATTTTCGGGAGTGTGGCTACACTCCCTATGCTTGCTGCGGTATCTCCTTTCTTACTACTACTACGGTTGACACCCTGCGTTTTTCCAAACCGATACGAAAAGTTACGAAAAATACAAAAAAAGCAGGGTAGAAAAATTCAAAATTATGTGCTATAATTATTTTGTATATTTATGTCCGGATGCAAAAATGCCGGACAAAATAAGAATTTTACAAAGGGATGTCCCTTTGTTGGTTACACAGTAACCAACAAACAACCCCTGTCAGTATGAATTTTCGGAAAGGAGCGGAGGAAAGTGAAAGCCAGGAACAATAAGGCAATCTGTATCGTTGTGGCTGCCGTCGTTGTGATAGCCGCCGTGATCAGGCTTTACAACAATCAAAACAACTCTGATGATGTGTTGTTCACGGACTTTATCCGCTCTCTGCTCCATATCGGGCTGATTACGGCATGGGGCTTTTCCCTGTACCGGAGAGTTGTTCAGAAGCAGGCAAGGCATTATCTGTGCGGCATTGCCGTTTTGATGATCCTTTGGCTGAACTTTAAGGTTATGAAGTATTACATTTGCACGGATGTAAATGTCAGCCGGTATTTTTGGTATCTGTATTATCTGCCGCTGGTCGGGATACCTCTGTATACGCTGTTTGCCTCCCTGTTTATTGGAAAAACGGAGGATTACAGGCTGAAGTGGCAGGTTAAGCTGCTGTATATCCCCGCCGCTTTACTTTTCCTGATGATTATGACGAATGACCTTCACGAGTTCGCCTTTTCCTTCCCTCATCGTGTTTTTTCACCGGACAATTACCAACACGGAATCGGATATTTCATGGTGTTCGGTTGGTTTGCACTATGTACATTTGCTTCGTTTTATGTGATGTATTCCGGCGGCAAAATAAAGCGTAAACCCCGAGCATTTGCACCGTTGATTGTAGCTTTAGTTTTGACGGTTTACTATATTATTACCTACATGGTTGAGAATCCTGTCACAAAACTTCTCGCAGGAGACCTGTCCTCTGCGTGTTCGCTGCTGTTTGCCGCTGTATTTGAATGCTGTATCTACTGCGGACTGCTCCCCACCAACACACGGTATGACGAAATGTTTGAGACTTCCGTCGGCAACAGCGCACAGATTGTTGATGAAAACTATAATGTCCGGTATGCTTCCGCATCTGCCGAGCCTCTATCAGTAGAACAAATTAAACAAGCTCTTAATGCTCCTGTAGCCTTGTCCGAAGGAAAGCTGCTGCACACAGCTCCCATCGGCGGCGGATATACGGTCTGGACGGAGGATATATCCGAACTTACCAATCTGCGCCGTGAGCTGACTGAGGCCAAGGAAGAACTGGAAGAACGCACCGCCATGCTGAGGCATGAGTATGTGCTGGAAAAGGATAGAAAGGTGACTGCGGAGCAGAACAGACTGTATGACCTGCTGACCGCCTCCACGCAGAAACAAATCGACCGCATTGCGCGGCTGATGAAGGAGTACGAGCTGGTGGACGGGGACGCGGAAAAAGGAAACGCCATTCTGTCCAAGATCGCCGTGCTCGGCGGCTATGTCAAACGTAAAAAGCACCTGACGCTTTCCATCCAGAACGGGTTTGACGTTCCGCAGGGCGAACTGAAAAACGCCATTGAGGAATCTGTCCGCTACCTGAAAGCCATGGGAGCGCACTGTGTGGTGTTTGTAGATGCGGAACGGGACTATTTGCCCGGCGAGATTGCGTCCGCCGCCTATGACTTTTTCGAGGACGCGGTGGAAGCGGCGCTTTGCAGCATCACTTCCTGCGCGGTATCGGTGAGCGTGGTGGAAGGCGTGCTTCGTATCCGTGTAACCGTCGGCTGCAGGGAGGATCTGAGTCCGCTCGGGAAAGAGTGGCCGGACGCTTCGGTTGCGATGTCGGACGAGAACGAGTGGGAATTGATCCTGCCTCTGAGGGGAGGTGTCGGAAGATGACCTGCTTTTGCGAACTTTCTCATTACGCACAGATGGCGGTGATTATTATCACTTGGCTTGGCGTGCTGGCACAGCTTGTTTTGCCGTTGTACCGGTTTTTCCACCGCCGGTCGGTAATACATACTGTACTGGACGGATTTCTGCTGTACGGATTACTTGTGCTGCTTTGCTTCCTTGTTCGGTATAATCAGCATGTTACCCAAAGTGATTTTCATCTGCCGGTGCCGGCTCTGATTTGTATCCTTGTCGCCGCCTTTGCATATTCCGTCATAAGTCTTATCGCGGAAATGCGGCGCAGCAAACGGGAAATCAACGAATGGTCGGTCAAGGAAGCGATTGACGATCTTCCGGTGGGACTTTTGTTTGCGGACGCAGACGGACATATCATTCTGATTAACCGGAAGATGGCAGAACTGTCCCACTTGCTGATAGATAGACTTCCCCGGACACTCAGCGACATGACGGATGCCCTATCTTCGCCCCCATCGGAAAGCCAAGTGGAGGCCATGACGGATGTAGCGGGTTGCTACCGTTTTAGGGACGACAGAACTTGGGAGGACAGGATTTACCGCTTTTGCCGCAGCGAACTCAACGGTGAGGGACTTTCAGGTTATGTCCAGCTTGCCGCCCATGACGAGACCGAGCTTTATGAAGGCAATGTTCGTCTGCGGGAGAATAACGAGGAACTGAAAAAGGTAAACCTCCGGCTACAAAAGATGTATGCGCGCATGGAGGACGAGGTGCGGGAAAAAGAAAGCCTAACTCTGAAGGTCTGGCTTCACGACACCCTCGGAAGCAGCTTACTCACCATTCAAGATGTCAAGAACAGCTCCTCTACCGAGACAAAGCAAAAGCTGAAGGATTTGCAGGAGGCTGTCGGGATGCTTTCGGCAAGCCGTTCCACTGCAAAAGGAACCTTTGAGGAAGCACAGCAGAAAGCCAAACAGCTCGGCGTCAAGGTAACGCTGGACGGCTATATTCCTCCTGACACCACGGCGGAGCAGCTCATAACGGCTGCCGTGCGGGAATGCGTCACCAACTGTATCCGTCACGCCAAGGGAGACAGAATCAATGTCAAGATCACCGAGAAGGTCGGTTTACTGCGAGTACAGATTACAAACAACGGCGAAGTGCCGAAGGATAAAATAACGGAAGGCAGCGGCCTTTCCTCCCTGCGCAGGAGTGTAGAGGCTTCCGGCGGCGATATGAAGATTTCTCACCGCCCTGCGTTTGCCCTTACCCTGTATCTTCCGAGGAAGGAGGAAGACAATTTATGATCAATATCCTGATAGCTGAGGATGACAAATACATACAGGAGCACTTTGTCAAGCTGTTTACAGCCGACGAGCGCTTTCATCTGGTGGGCGCTGTCCGGGATGCCTTTGAGGCGGAAAATCTTTGCAGCAAATGGATTGACCTTGTGCTGATGGATGTCCAGACCCTCCACCGCCATTCGGGGCTTGCCGCAGGAAAGCGGATTAAGGAAAAATGTCCCAATACCAAGGTTGTAATAATGACTTCATTGGTAGACCCGGAGGTGCTTTCCAAGGCAAAGATAGGCTGTGCCGACGGATTGTGCTATAAAGACCACGGGGACGACGAAGTAATGGCGGTTATTGAGCGCGTTCTCAGCGGAGAGCGCAGCTTCCCCGGCGAAACACCGCCCGTGGAGCTGGAGGATATCTTATCGAGTGAGATTAAGCCGATACAGCTTGAAATTCTGCGCCTGTATATCCGGGGCATGAGCTTCGGGGAGATCGGGCAGAAGCTGGGGATTACCGGCGACGCTGCGCGGTGGCATATCCGCGATATGGTCAGCCGTTGCGGATTTGACAGCAAGGAGGAGCTGATGGCGGCAGCCATAGAAAGCAAGCTGATCGTCACAGCTCTGAAAGACGAATAATATAAAACATTTTCCCGGTTCATCGGACAACGGTGAACCGGGTATTTTTTTGCCCTTTTTCAAAAACCTCCGTTTTCGGAGTGACAAGCGCAAAAATAATCACTAAAATAGACTTGACAAACGGATTTTTTGTGATACGCGAAAAAACCTCCGTTTTCGGAGTGAAAAATGCGAAAAAAATCTTTATAATGTACTTGACAAAATGATTTTTTTGTGTATCAGCCGAAAAGCACTTCGGTTTTCAGCAGGTCAGAGCATAGCTGCTTTATGCAAATCATACCGGGTAAACGGTACAAACACGCTTTAGGCAGTCTATATATGATCGCCTTGCCTTGTGTTCATAGGCAGGTAAACTAACAAGGAAGGAGCGAATGTGAATATGCGCAAAATCTTATTGGATATGCAGAGCGGGCTTTTCGCAAAGGCGATACAGAGAACGCTATCACAGGAACTGGACGATTATCAGGTCATAATCTCTGAGCATCCGGACAAGACCGTGCAGCGCTGCAAAACCTTCAAGCCCTATGCCTTGTTAATGGAAGCGACCGGTTACACCCCCTGGATGCTGGAAGAGCGGCTCGCCATCCGGGACAAGGTCAAGAAAATTGACCCCGACTGTAAAATCGTCATTTTGGTAGACGATCAGGCAGACAACGAGCTGGCGGAAAAGGTCAAGGAGGCAAAACGGGACGGTTTGATCGACGCCTTCCTTTTTGGAACCGTGACCGAACAGTACATGGCTGCGGTCATGGACAGTCTGTAAGGAAAGGCGGTGGTTCTGATTGATATGATTTGAGTTCCGCTTTCAGTCAGGTTTGAAAGCATTCATGATCCGCCCGGAGGCCATACGCCGGGAGACGGAATAGAAAAAGATATGGAAAATCGATTATCAAAAGGAGAAAACCTTTATGAAACAGAAAACACATAGGCTGCTCAGTCTGCTGCTCTGTCTGGTCATGGTTTTGGGACTGATGCCGATGACGGCGTTTGCGGAGGGTACCCGCGAAGAGGTTGACACCATAAAAGCCACAGCGATAATTAATGTACCATCTTATGGCGAACCGACCAATTATCCGGCATTTACAGTGACAAAAGGCAGCCCTGCATATATTACTATGACTCACTGGGAAAAGAAAAACACAGAGACAGGAAAATGGGATACTGTTTTCTCTGGGAATACGTTTACAGAGGGAACATGGAGGTTTTCTGTCCAAGTCCGCATAGACGGTGAAGGCGGCAAAACCCACAAGCTGTCGAAAAACCCGCGGTTTTTCGTCAATGAAGTAGAGTGGCAGATTGTATCGAAACCTCTTTTTGATGAATACCACTTTGTATCTCTTGCTTATTTTCATTCTCAGGAATATGAGGTGACATCCTCAACATTGCCGCAGATGTATGATATTACCGTAACAAACGGTGTGGCTAAAAATGAAAGTTATATAGACATCACAAAAGCGAAACCCGGTGATAAAGTGGTGCTGTTGGCGGACGATAGACGAGATGAAGGTTTGGCATTTGAGAAGTGGGTTGTTACCGGTGCTACCGTTGATGCTGAAAACAACATGACTGCGAAATTCACTATGCCGGAAGGTAATGTAACCGCAGAAGCAACCTATATCCCTTGTGATATATCAATTAAGGCTGTCAAACTTACACTGGGCAACTATGCTGTTGGCAAAAAAGCCAGCGATATTTCTGTAAAAATCATTACACCAGATGTAGTAGACTTTTCTTATGGCGATACCTATCGTTGTTATGATGAGGATGGTGTTGCTTTAGGTGGTAGCTACGTGTTATGTTATCTCGAAGGCGAAACAGTAAAGCGTCTTGGTGCGGATGAGCTTATAGAGGAAGGCGTAGAATACTTCCTCGAGGTTCACATTAAGTCTGACGAAGGCTATACATTTTTGGGTTTGAAGGAAGAAAATGTAACGTTAGACGGAACAGCGGGTGTAGCTATGTTTATGCAACCTAACAACGCAGTGTACAGCTTCATGCTGACTCCACTTGGAGCTTCGCACACCCACACTTACGGCACCGAATGGAAATCCGACGCATACAAGCACTGGCATGAATGTTCCTGCGGCGCAAAGTCTGAGGAAGCAGCTCATACCGCCGGTGAATGGATTATCGACACCCCGGCAACAGCTACCACAAGCGGCACAAAGCATAAGGAATGCACCGTCTGCGGTTATACGATGGCAACCGAAACTATCCCGGCAACCGGCGGCGGTGAGCATACCCACAACTACAGCTCTGACTGGAAATCCGATTCTATCAACCACTGGAAAGAATGCTCCTGCGGCGATAAGGCTGATGTTGCAGCACACAGCTTTAAGTGGGTGGTAGATAAGGAAGCAACTGCAACCAAAAAGGGTTCCAAGCATGAAGAATGCAAGGTTTGCGGCTATCAGCGTCCAGCGGTAGAGATTCCGGCTACCGGAAGCACAACCAAGCCGACCGATCCGACGGAAAGCAATCCGAACACCGGCGCTCTGGATGATGTACCTCAGACCGGCGATAACAGCAACATGATCCTCTGGATCGTCCTGCTGCTTGCTTCTGGCCTTGGTGTAACCGGCACCGTAATGTACAGCAAAAGAAAAAAATACGTAAAATAACCCAATAAGATAATCTTATAAGGATGGGCGGTGACGGGCATAGTCCCGCTACCGCCCTTTCCCTTGGATTGGAGAAACCACGATGAACAACGAACAAGCCCGACCAACATCCCAGCCGACACCAAGTGTAGCCTCCGGTAAAGAAGATTACAGGAAATATATCGCAAGGAAAAGGCGGCAGAGAAGAAAGCAACGCAGGTTGATTCTTTGCGCTGCTGCGATGCTTGTATTGGTCTTGCTTATTATATCTCCATCAAAGTTTTTTTGTTCGCCTGCAAATATAGAGTATCTTGCCGCCAAGCCGCAGCCACCCGCCCACGGAGCGGGAAGAAAGCCCTCGGAGGTTTACCTGACCAATCCGGCTGTGCTGGAGGATGGCGCCGGGGAGGGGCGGTCATAATCTCCGGGGCTTCTTGTCCGGACAACGGGCGTGGGGCCTCATGCGCGAATTCGCATAAGTTTCTGAGGGAATAACCCGGCAGGGGCGGGTCAAATCTCTGTGCCTTCATAGCCGGACAACGGGCGTGGGGTCTCACGCACAAAATCGCAAATTCAAAAGGGGAATAAAACAAGGGAAAGGAAGCAGCGTCATGCCGAAAGCTAAAAAGGTTACGGTCATCCCCGCCACACTGAATATCCATACCAAAACACCCACCAAGGAGCGGGTTCGCCGCCGGGTAGCCGCTTACGCCCGTGTCTCCACGGACAGCGAAGAACAGCTCACCTCCTATGAGGCCCAGGTGGATTACTACACCAGGTTCATTCAGGAGAATCCCGACTGGGACTTCGTGGAGGTTTACACCGATGAGGGCATCAGCGCCGTCAACACCAAGCGCCGGGACGGCTTCAACCGCATGATCCGGGATGCCCTGGCGGGAAAAATCGACCTGATTGTGACCAAGAGTGTGAGCCGATTTGCGCGAAATACCGTGGACAGCCTGACCACCATCCGCAAGCTGAAAGAGGCCGGCTGTGAGTGCTTCTTCCAGAAAGAAAACATCATGACCTTCGACTCCAAAGGGGAACTGCTCATCACCATCATGTCGAGCCTTGCCCAAGAGGAAAGCCGCTCCATTTCCGAGAATGTCACCTGGGGACAGCGGAAACGGTTCTCCGACGGTAAGGTCAGCATCCCTTACGGCCAGTTCCTGGGTTACCGCAAAGGTGCCGACGGACTGCCGGAGATCGACCCGGAGGAAGCGGAGATCGTCAAACGCATCTACCGCGAGTTCCTTCAGGGGGAATCCACCAATGCCATACTCTTACGGGAGTAAGAATCGCGATTTCCTGATATGCAATCTTGTGCGTAGCTCCGTGTTTCCCGCCAAAATACTCTTGTATTGCTTTTGCCGTCTCACTCTGCGGGTCGGCGTTTTTCATGTTGACTGCAACCTTCAGCAAATCATGTCTGTTGCCCACATAGGGTTTGGCGAAAGAGCAGAACGCAGGAGCAGCGGGTTCCCACAAGTTTAACACAAAATGCTGTTTTATCCTCTTGACCTCGGCCATTGAACACCTAATTCCTTTTCTGCCATCTTACGGCGGTTATATAGGAGCAGTCCATGCATACTGTCATAAAGATCCCCCGGGCCAGACATAAATACGGCAATATGGTACTTCCTCTTTCTGTACCCTTCAAACAACGGTGTTAGGATGGGACTCTTCTCGTTTTTGTACTCGGAAGATTCTTTCCGGGTCAACCAGATACAAACTATTTTTTTCTCTCTATGAATGTCAATCTGCATTCTGCACCTCGCAACTCAAATAAAAGCTTTGCCTTTGGCGCCCCTTTCCTCCAGGCCGCTCCGACTCCTATCCTGGCTTTCTGTGCACTCACGGGTTTGACTATCCCACACGCAATTTCGTGGTCAATTAGCTGTTGATACGCCTCTCCGAGCCGCGACCTGCAGATCTCGACTCGGTTGCATTGGCAAAGCCTTATTTGCATTCTGTCGTGATGAAATCGTACAGCGCCTCCGGTTCAGTAAGATCCCATTCTATAGATTCATCTTCGTTCCAGATCTTATAGTCGGGAACTCCTTCGTAGAGCCACCAGTCGATGTAGTCATACTGATCGTTAATTGCGTCCTTGAGAACCATCAGAAGTGCTTCTCGGTATTTGTTCTCTGTTCCGTATGCGAAATGGCCGTTTCCGACTTTCTGTAACGCTCGACCGAATTCGTCATCGATGGATTCTTGCTCTTTGAGCAGGTAGATTGCTTTACAGAAAAGCTCTTTTGAAATAACCGGGGAATCCTTCTGAGCCTTATCCGTATCCATGCGGAGGCGATAACGGATATCATCCGGAGAAAGGCGCCTCTTATGTCTGCTCTCCAACTCAGCAAGTTTGCTCATAAGCTCCCGCTGCATTTTATCTTTCGCTCTCGCTGATAGGGAAGCGGATGTCAATCTCGTGATCGGCGTTTTTGATTCTGATTTTGATCATGGTGCTCATTCCTTTCGTAGATAATAAAAAAAGGGCTGACTTCATAGAATTACTTCTGCAAAGTCAGCCCATAGATTACGGTGTTATTAAGTTAAGTGAGGTTTGCCCTAAAATGTAGGGCAAACCTCTTTCCTGAACAAACGGGGAGGTCATTCCAACATTTTAGGGAAGACCTTTTAGAAAAAAATTTCTTGGGAAACGAAAAAAGACGACTTTCGGGAGAATAAATCTCTCAAAAGCCGCCTAACAATCGAGGGGTCGGTAGTTCAAGTCCTCTCAACAAAGAAAAATATCTTTTTGTTTGCACTTGAAAATTGGGGCACGAAAAAACCCCGAAACCGTTGTGGTATCGGGGGTTTCCGGTGCAATATCTTTTTTGGTTGCACAACATGGTTGCGGAGGGAGGACTTGAACCTCCGACCTCCGGGTTATGAGCCCGACGAGCTACCAACTGCTCTACTCCGCGATATTGAATTGGGTCCGGTTGGTGCCGGTGACCGGACTCGAACCGGTACGGTATTGCTACCGGGAGATTTTAAGTCTCCTGTGTCTACCATTCCACCACACCGGCGGATATCGGCAAGGAGTATATTACCACACTCTGCCCTGTGTGTCAAGGGTTTTTCAAAATTTTTCGGTGGGGTTGGATTCTGTTGCGGATTTTCGGGGATGGTGGTAGAATATATCCCGTAAAGTTGTAAGCATCAGACGGAGCGCCCCACCGCTCGAACAGAAAGTTTTGGAAGGACAGGCCGCATGGACAGAGAAACATTTGACCGGAAATATACCGGCCGGCTGAACCGGCAGCAGGCAGAGGCGGTACACGCCGCAGAGGGCGCGGTCCTGCTGCTGGCCGTGCCCGGCAGCGGAAAAACCACCGTGCTGGTGACCCGCCTGGGCTATATGCTCTGCTGCTGCGGGATCCCTGCCGACAGGATCCTGACCATGACCTACACAAAAGCCGCCACCCGGGAGATGAAGCAGCGCTTTGCCCGCCTGTTTGGCGAGGACTGCCCCGACATCCCGGAATTTCGCACCATCAACGGCGTTTCCTCCAAGATCATTGATTTTTACGCTAAGACCCACAGCGGCGGGAATGCCTTCCGGCTGATGGAGGACGAGGGGCTTCTGTCCAAGCTGGTTTCCGACCTGTACCGCGCCCTCAGCGGCGAATTTGCCACCCAGGGCGTCATAAAAGAGCTTCGCAAGAACATCACCTATGTGAAGAACAGCATGCTCGACAAGGAGGAGATCGACGACCTGGACACCGGGTTCGAGAAGTTCCCGGAGCTGTATCGCCGGTATAACCTGGCGCTGCGGAAGCAGCACTGGATGGACTACGACGACCAGATGGTCTATGCTAAGACCATCCTGGAAAAGCACGCGGACGTGCTGACGCATTTTCAGGATATGTTCCCCTATATCTGCGTGGACGAGTCCCAGGACACCTCCAGAATCCAGCATTCGATCATTCAGCTTCTGGCGCAGAAGAGCGGGAACATCTTCATGGTGGGCGACGAGGATCAGAGCATTTACGGCTTCCGGGCCGCTTATCCGGAGGCCCTGATGCGGTTCGGGCAGACCTACCCCAACGCCCGGGTGCTGCTGATGGAGGAGAACTACCGCTCCACGCCGGAAATTCTCCGCCTGGCGGATGATTTCATCCGGAAAAACCATGGGCGTCATCCCAAAACCATCCACCCCACCCGGGACTCCGGCGCAGACGTCCGGCTGATCACGGCGGCAGACCGCGCTGCCCAGTACGCATGGCTGGCGCATACGGCGGCCCGGTGTGACGGACAGATGGCCGTTCTCTACCGCAACAACGACAGTGCCCTGCCGCTGATCGACCTGCTGGACCGCCAGGGGACCGCTTTCCGCTGCCGGCAGATGGACGACACCTATTTCACCCATCGGATCGTCACGGACATCCGGGATATCATCGCCTTCGCCCATGACGGGCGGAACGCGGAGGTGTTCCTGCGCATCTACTATAAATGCGGCGGCGGCATCTCCAAAAAGGCGGCGGAATACGCCTGCGGAAAAAGCCGCAGCTCCGGGAAGCCGATCCTGGAGGAACTGCTGCGCTTTCCGCAGCTTTCGGCCTTCGCGCGGGACAGCGTCACGGCGCTGATCGACCTGCTGCCGCAGATTCTCCGGGACACCGCCCGGAAGGGACTGGACCGCATCTGGCGGGAGCTGCGCTACAGGGACTATGTGGACCAGCAGAAGCTGGACGCCAACAAATTTGAAATTCTCTGCCTGCTGGCCGGGCAGGAGCCCGGCCTGGACGCCCTGCTGGAGCGGCTGGCCGGCTGCGCAGTCTGACGGCCGACCCGCCCGTGCCGCCGGAGGCGGCCGTGCTTCTCTCCACCGTCCACTCCAGCAAGGGACTGGAGTATGACACCGTTTACCTGCTGGACGTGCTGGACGGCATCCTGCCCGCCGTGACGGAGCCGAAAAGCCAGGCGGAACAGGTGCGGTATCAGGAGGAACGCAGGCTCTTTTATGTGGCCATGACCCGGGCCAGAAACCATCTGTATCTCTTCTCCTGCCTGGACCGGAGTTCCGCGTTTATCCGGGAAGTGAAGCCCGATATCCCGGTGGAGACGCCGGACGATGTGTTCGCCGCATTTCCCGCGGAGCTGTGCGGGAAGCGCTATCATCACGCGCAGAAAGGCCGGGGAAATATCCTGGCCGACTGCGACGGGCAGTGCCTGATCGCATACGACGGCGGCCAGACGCAGTTTCTGACCGTGGGGCAGATGTATGAGCAGCGGAAGATCGTGCGGAAACTGCCGGAGAAACCCGCCGCCGCAAAAAAACAGGCGGCAGCGCCCGGTTCACGGAAGTCCGGCGGAACACTGCCCAGGCCAAAGGTGACGCTGTCCCGGGAGGAAAAGGCCGCGCTGATCCGCAGGGCCGTTCCGGGATGCAAAGTCGTCCACAGGACCTTTGGGGCGGGAGTGGTGGTGGGCTGTCAGGAGCCTATTGTGACCATACGCTTCTGGAAGTTCGGTGAAAAGAAATTTGTCCTTCCGGACAGCGCGGAGCGCGGCCTGCTGCATTTTGACTGACGGATAAATCACAAGCCTCTGCCGTGGCCCGGACAATGCTTATTCCCGGTCCTGTTTCTGCCGCCGGGCCAGCACCAGGGCCCGGACGCCGCCGTAAATGACCCAGATCACGCCGATGGCCAGATAGAGATACTTCATCTCGCTCATAGCGTTCCATTTCAGCAGGGAATACCCCGCCAGCAGTACGCCGCACAGCAGATACACCACATAGCGCATGATGCTGTCGGTTTTTTTCTTGTTGTCCATAGCGGCCTCCTCAGTGGTGATACTACCATTATAAGGGTTCTGCCGCCGGTGTCAATGCTTTTTCAAGGGCAGGCGGGGCGTGTGCGATGCCCGGGGCCGCGCCCCGCCTGCCTTTTATCCCGCCCGCCGCTCCCTGCGGTGGGCTATCCCAGATGCTCCAGGTCGTCCTTGCCCAGGCTCATATGCCGCCAGCGCTCCGGCATTTCCGGCCCGATCAGGGGAAACAGATTCTCCGTGTCGGTGGTGGGCTGGATATTATAGGTGCCGTACTGGTTCACCAGGTCAAAGCAGTCCTGGGGCACGCCCCGGAACTGATGCACGTCCGGCGCGGCGTCGTAGGGGAAGCCGCGGTCCTTTCGCTTCATCTCTCTCACCTCCGGCCTTAGTATGCCCCGGCTTCGAAAAATCTTTCACCGGTTGACATCCGGCGGCGTATGGGGTACGATATTTTCAGAATCTGAAACAGGAGGAGACGCGAAATGACCGTTTCTCAGGCACTGGAAAGGCTGGCCGCCTATGAAAAGCAGGCCTTTGCCTATAACCACGCCTCCGGCGTGCTGTATTACGACGGAGCCACCGTTGCCCCCAAGGGCTCGGCGGACGTCCGGGCCGACACCCTGGGGGAGCTGTCCCGCATGAGCTACATTCTGACCACCGCCCCGGAGACGGTGGAGATGCTCCAGACCCTGGTGCAGGCCCGGGACCGGCTGGACCCCGTCACCGCCCGGAAGGTGTCGGAGCTTTGGCGGGACTATGAACAGACCCATCGCATTCCCCAGGAGGAATTTGTGGCCTATCAGCAGCTGGTGTCCAAGGCCGACGCCGTGTGGCACGAGGCCAAGGAGCGCAGCGACTATGCCCTGTTTGAGCCGTATCTCCAGCGGATCTTCGACAGCTGCCGCCGCCTGGCGGGCTATCGTCAGCCGGAGAAGGACCCCTACGACGCCCAGCTGGACCAGTTTGAGCGGGGCCTGACCCGGGACACCTGCGACCGGTTCTTCGCCGCCCTGCGCCGGGATCTGGTGCCCCTGATCGAGCAGGTCCAGGCCCACGCCGACCGGGTGAACGACGCCCCCCTGCACCGGGACTTCCCCGTGGCCATCCAGCGGGAGTTCACGGACTTCGTCATGGGCGTCATGGACATCGACCGCGACCACTGCATCGTGGGGGAGACGGAGCACCCCTTCACCACCAATTTCTCCCGGGACGATGTGCGCATCACCACCAACTATCACGCGGACTTAGTGGCCTCGTCCCTGTACTCCGTGGTCCACGAGGGCGGCCACGCCCTGTATGAGCTGCACGTGGGCCGTGAGCTGTCCCGCACCTGCCTGGGCGGCGGCGTGTCCATGGCCATCCACGAAAGCCAGTCCCGGTTCTATGAGAACATCATCGGCCGCAGCCGGGCCTTCTGCGGGGTGATCTATCCCTGGCTCCGGGAGCACTTCGCCCCCCGGCTGGACGACGTCAGCCCGGAGGATTTTTACCGCATGATCAACAAGGCCCAGCCCTCCCTGATCCGCACCGAGGCCGACGAGCTGACCTACTGCCTGCATATCATGGTGCGCTATGAGCTGGAAAAGCGGATGTTCGCCGGGGAGCTGACGGCCCATGACCTGCCCGCTGAGTGGAACCGCCTGTACAAGGCGTATCTGGGCGTCGACGTGCCCAATGACCGGGAGGGCGTTCTTCAGGACTCCCACTGGGCCGGCGGCAGCATCGGCTATTTCCCCTCCTACGCCATCGGCTCGGCCTATGGCGCCCAATACCTGCTGGAGATGCAGAAGGACTTCGATGTGTTCGAGGCCGTCCGTTCCGGCAGGCTGACAAGGATCAACGGCTGGCTGGAGGAGAAGATCTGGAAATACGGCTGCATGAAGGACCCCACGCCCCTGTTCGAGTCCGTCTGCGGCCCCTTCGACCCCACCTGCTACACCGCCTATCTCCGGGATAAGTTCACGGAGGTCTACGGCCTGTAAAAAAATCAGGCAGACAAAAAAATCCGCCGTCCCGTATAAATCCCCGGCGAACCGGCCATACTGAGGGCAGAAACGTTTCCCAGGATTTCGGCCCGCCGCAGGCCGGTATATGCGGCTCCGGCCCCAGGCCGGACGGGAAAGGCACCTATGAGCAGATTCGACGGAAAAAAGGTCAAGGCCGTGTTCGGCGGCAAGGGCTTCTACATAGCCCTTGCCCTCTGCCTGCTGGCAGCCGGTATTGTCGGCTATTACACCCTGCTGCGGCCCCAGGCCCCGGCAGAACCCGCATCCAACCCCGCCTCCAACGTCCCCGACGACCGGGACAACGCCTGGGTGGCCCCGGCGGTGCAGCCGGAGGAGAATGTCCCCGCCGCCCCACCGGCGGAGGAGACGCCCATCTCCGACCCCCAGGACCTGCTGCCCCAGGTCATGTCCCCGCTGGACGGCACCACGGTAACGGTGTTCAGCGTCACGGAGCTGATGTATGACGAGACCATGGCCGACTGGCGCACCCACAACGGCATCGACATCCAGGCCTCGGAGGGGGACTCCGTCCGCACCGCCGCCAGCGGCACGGTGCTGTCGGTGAAGGACGATGAGCTGATGGGCACCACCGTGGTGATCCAGCACGGCGGCGGCTATACCACCCAGTACAGCTGTCTGCAGAAGGACCCGCCGGTGCAGGAGGGGGACCAGGTGGCCGCCGGTGACGTCATCGGCCTGGTGGGGAGCACCGCCTCTGCCGAGGGCAGTATGGGCCCGCACCTGCACTTCTCCGTGTCCAAGGACGGCCAGGTCATCGACCCGGCGGATTATGTGAATTGACCCAACCGGCCCGGCAGGGAGTTTTCTCCCCGCCGGGCCGGTTTTTTTGCCTCCAAAAACCGGGGTTACGATTTTCTAAACCGGGGTTTTGAAAACCGAAACCACTAAACGTAACGTAACGGAACAGGACGTAACGGAACAGGACGTAACGGAATAAAACAGAACATAACATAACGGAAGGTGAGTGTACCCGCGCCGGAGGGCGCTTTGCCCCCACCCACCCCGGATAAAGCGCGGATTATGTTTTGCGGAATTTCATAGAAGCAGGGCCAGCCGCCAACCGGCCATCTCCCGATACCCCGCCCGATTGTACCGGGGTTGACGCGGCCCGCCGAGGACGTCGGCACCTACTTGGCTCTCCCTCTGGGAGAGCCACAGACCGTCGAGAAACCCCAGTTTTGTGTCAGGCAAAACTGGGGTTTTGAATCGA